>SXGS01596254.1_pt1 | contig 16495 bp, 12 predicted proteins | sample 3174681 | NCBI WGS metagenome assembly SXGS01 (sample SAMN11356861, study PRJNA531348) | freshwater metagenome | isolation source: freshwater sample F1-80 | place: China: Fuxian Lake, Yuxi | collected 2017-12-25 | reverse complement strand
TGTAGACGTCAAGAATTATCGCAAAAGCGTACGTGGTCCTAAGAAAAAACAACCCCCACGAAAACGATGCAAAAATGGGAGCCACGTCTCCGTTGCTAAACTCCTAAAAAAACGAAAACAAACATGTTGAAAGGTCTGGCGCTAACAGGCCGTCATCCAAGGTCACTGGTATCGATGGTGGCAAGCCTACACGAATTAGAAAATTATCGATTGCGGTCTGTTGGTCATTCAGCGATCGGACCAACGCCAATCTGCCACCTTGATAGCTCTGAAATACTTGGTCGACTTGTAGTCGCGAGACCAATCCTGCTTCGTTCAAAGCCTGGTGGGCAATTAGATCTTGTTCGAGAGCAATGACGTTGGACTCAAAGTTGCGAGTATTCTGCACGCGCTGCAGCAACGCCAAGTAACCCACGTTGCCTGCTGTGATGTCAAAGTAAAACTGCTTGCGAAATCGCGCAAAATCGCGAGCCGCGTAAAATACGTTCCTTTCGGCTTGCGTCAATTCTTCCAGTCGAATGTTGCGTCCCGCATTTCGAAGCAGTGGCTGGACCAGATCGAATCCGATGTTCGAACGCACCGAGACTGAGTCTGTTCCTGAGTACTGCCAAACGAATGAATTAGAAAAATCAGCCAGAATTTGTCCGCCGCCCGTCAGGGCTTTGCGAAATCCAAACACACTAGTTGGATTCAACGTGTTACTGTCATTCGGGCCAGAACCGAAATGAAAAAAATTTGTCGCCCCAACGAGAAACCACTGCAGATTAAACTCGAAGCGCTGCAAAGTGAGATTCAGGCATATGAGATATAATTCCTCAAGTTCGGTCTGGTACTCGCGACTGTTTATCAACGCCAGCTCGATCGCGCGATCACGAGTGAGTGCCAGCGTGCCGTCTTCGGCCAGTTCCAAGCTCTCGCGCCATGCATGGTCCTCGATCCAAGGCGCGTTGCCGTTCTTATGCCAGTGTTGATAACCTGGAATCCCTCCCGGGCAATGCATCTCTCGATGGGCAGTCGGATCGTCCGGAGGCATCGGAGGACAATCACGATTAAATCGATCCACCAATCGCGAGTTGGGAGCAGGCTCGATACTGAATCGCGGCAGGCTCCATCGAGGGTCGGACAATTTGTCGCTAAGAATGCCGTATGTCTCCTGATCCGCACTTCGGCGATACGCACTGGCGGAGCATCCAACCATAGCCAACTGCGGCATCACGACAAAAGCGGCTGCAATCCATGAAATTAGTGCCTGTCTGAAACGTGAGTTTGGCAGGCGGGCGAGGCTCTTGCCGAGCCTTGATTTCCTGCGAATTTGGCTCGGCAGGAGCCTCGCCTTCTCGCTTTTCGGATTGGCTTTAAGAATTCGTTTTATCGACGTGCCACAAGGGATCATATTCGTGCGATCATTCGCTCGATTTTGAAAATTCTTCGCAACTTGACGACTATATCGACTCAACTTGATGGGCGAGTTGCTAGCTTAGTAAGTAATATTCGAATGGTAGTAGAAATACGGATAATCAAGGTAAGTTCATCGGCCCCAGCAGCTAATGTCGTACAGACCGCTTTCAGCGTACGTTACAACCCTCATATCCCCTTCCCGACGCGTAACAAATAAGTCACCCGGATGTTCGGTTGTCGCTTGTGTGAGTTCGCTTTCGTAGTAACATGAACCACACTTAATCGTGTGGGCTCCCACAGTCGCATGGCATTTGTTACCACGCTCGTTTGACAGCAAGATTATTCGATCAAGGTCCCAAAATTGGGCATCAAAACACAAAGAGTGCGTGTGGGAGGGAAGTTCTTTCGCCTGGGTGGCAGCAAGTGGATTCTTCGCGCTTTCTCATATGGCCCATTTTCCCCCAATCTTGACTGCGAGTTTCTGCCCGACGAAGACCAGGTACATCGCGACCTAGCCCGTATGCTCGCTTTGGGTGCTAATGGAGTTCGAGTTTATTACCCACCGCCGCTGTGGTTTCTTGATGCAGCGGAAAACTTTGGATTGCGCGTCTTGGTGGATGTCCCCTGGGAAAAACACCGCTGCTGGTTCGAAGATTGGGACGCTTGTCAGCGCGCTCGAGAAATCGTGGCTCAGACGGCGAAAAACGCCGGCCAACATCCCGCGTGTTTGGCGATCAGCGTCGCCAACGAATTTCCCAACGATGTTGTTCGATTCTACGGTCAGAATCGCGTCGGGAAATTCGTCGACGAACTGTTGGACAGCGTCAGGCAAAACGCCCCGGAATGCTTAGCTACATTTGTTAACTTTCCAACCACCGAATTTCTGACTGCAACCCAAGTCGATTTTCATTGCTTTAATGTCTATTTGAATGAACCTGAGCGACTATCGGCTTACCTTAATCGGCTGCAACACATCGCTGGCGACCTGCCGCTTGTCTTATCCGAATTCGGATTTGATTCTCATCGTCTTGGAGAATTACAGCAGCAGAACGCGCTGTCTTCACATTTAACCCAAATCGCTCGTCAAGGATTGGCGGGATCCGTCCTATTCTCATTTACCGACGATTGGTTCACCGGAGGCCAACGGGTCGATGATTGGAAGTTCGGAGTTACCGATTGCGATCGAGTTGAAAAGCCAAGCGCGGCTACGGTTCGACGAGCTTGGGCACTGACTCAAACTCAGTTATTGGGTTGCTCGCACATGGAAATCGCCGCAGCGCCAAACGTTCCCGCAACAGACGTTGCCGACTGCGACCAACCCTCGTTAGCGACTCCAGCGGCTACCAATTCAAACGTGGTCCGCGCCGTCGACAATCCGTTTTTCCCAAGCGTCTCCGTCGTAGTCTGTTGTTATAACGGCGGTCAAACACTCGCCGAGTGCTTGCAATCGTTGATGCACCTGAAGTATCCGAATTACGAAGTAATCCTCGTCGATGACGGTTCAACCGACGATACGCAGCAAATCACTGCACGGTTTCCATCGGTAAAGTGCATCAGTCAGACCAACCGAGGACTGAGCGCCGCGCGCAACGCGGGAGCGGAAGCAGCGACCGGTGAGATCATCGCCTATACCGATGCGGATTGTGTTGCCGACGAAGATTGGTTGACGTACTTGGTACGACCACTGCGCGATCCAACTGTGGCAATCGTTGGTGGCCCAAATATTACTCCGCCCGGTGACGGATGGGTCAGCAAATGTGTGGCTGCCTCGCCTGGCAACCCTTGCCACGTAATGCTCGACGACCACTTTGCCGAGCACGTGCCGGGTTGCAATCTGGCTTGCCGTCGCAACGTGTTTCTTGGCTTGGGAGGTTTCGATCCTCAATTTCGGCAAGCGGGTGACGATGTCGACTATTGTTGGCGAGTTTTAGATGCAGGTCTGCATATTAGTTATGCACCCAGTGCAATGGTCTGGCACCATCGTCGGGCTAACTTGCGAGAGTTTCTGCGCCAGCAGAGAGGGTACGGCTGGGCCGAAGCACTGGTGCAGCTCAAACATCCGCGTCGCTGCAATTCGCTAGGTCGCTTTCACTGGAATGGAATAATCTACGGGTGCCGCGCGAGCCTCCCGGGCTTGAATTCGCTGATTTACCACGGTCGATTTGGCGGTGCACTTTTCCAGTCGATATATCATACCGGTGCGACCAGCCTGTTCGCATCCACGTTGAGCCTTGAATGGCATCTGCTAATGCTGTTCGTGATGGCACTCGGCTTGCTGTCTGCATCCCTATTGGTCGTTGCACTATTGATGTTGGTGACTTCGTTGGCTGTCGCCATTCTAGCGGCGCGCCAACCCATGCTGCCGCGCGGCGCCCCGTGGTGGGGTCGACCGTTGATCGGTTATCTGCACATAGCCCAACCCATCGCTAGATCGGCGCGCCGATACAAGAGTTTGTGGCGCAACGCACGCTTGCCCTGCGTTCAATCGGATCCCGGTACGCGTGCTCAGCGAGAGCCGCGCTCCGATGAAATGTCGCCAGACTAACGACCATCGGTAATTCACCGCATCGATCGACCTACGATCGAGACAGTAAACTCAGCAGCCGATTCGCCGGCAGTGAACTGCAAATCGATTTCCTACTTCAGCCACGACCTGTATTGGCACAGCAACACTGGTGTGGGGCGCGAATTGTTGCTCACGGAGATCTTGTCAGAGACCAAGCGCACTAGATGGCCTGGTGATTTTGACAATCCCTGGAAGGCCTGGGACATTTCCTTAGTTGGCGATTGCTGGCATCGCATTACATTGCGTTCGGTTAGTGAAGAGCTGGGAAATAACCAACGATTCACGCGTGTCCGCATCGGTATTTATCCAACTTTGTTTCAACGCATATTGCTGTTGGCAATTCTCGCCTGGACATGCACTGCACTGTTGAACATAGTTGTTTGGGGTTTGGTCGCAGCAGCCATTGCTGCGCTCGCCGTAGGTGCGGTGGCCTTGGTCAGTCGTGAACGCTGTTTGCGCGCCGTCACGACCATGATCAACCGGTCCGCTGCTATCGCTCGGCTCATTCCCTATGACTGGCGAGACTCGCGTACGCAGCAACCGCCTGCTTTCACCGAGGAACCGCAGATCGCTGAGAATCGTAATCGCAAATTGGAGCGAGTGAAATCGTGAAATACTCGCGACGCGCGTTCCGATATTTGATGCCCTATTGGCGATTGGCCATCGTCTCGGTCCTATTGATTGTACTGGCGTCCGCCGTCGGACTGCTCGCACCCTGGCCGCTGCAAATACTGATCGACAACGTCCTTCAAAATCAACCGCTACCACCATGGCTGGCCGATTGGCTCCAGTTCGTTGGGCAGAATCCGCAGAGTTTGTTGGTCGTCGTGGTCGTCGGCGGTCTGCTGATAACGCTATTGCAGAACTTAGTAAACGTATTGGATAATTTCGTCAACGCCCGCCTCGAGCAGACGATCGTGCTCGACTTGCGCAGCGAACTGTTTCAGCACGCACAGCGCCTCGACATGTCCTTCCACGATCGCCGCCGATCGGGAATGGTCATCTACGCCATCAACTCGCAAGGCGACGGCGTGGCCCGTTTGATCATGGCCGTTCCGCCGCTAGCGCAAAGCCTGCTGACGCTGATCGGCATGTTCTGGATCACTTACCATCTCGATGCCCAATTGGCAATTTTGTCCTTATGTGTCGTCCCCGTACTCTACCTTTCCGTTCGCCATTACATGGCCCGCATCCAGCCCTGTCTGCAAGAGGTTCGCACGATGGAAGGCGAATCCCTTTCAATCGTGCATGAAGCCATGTCGATGCTGCGCGTCATCGTCGCTTTTGGTCGCGAAGGACACGAGTTCAAACGCTTCCGCCGCCAAGGTGAAAAAGCCGTCGACGCCCGCGTCAAAATCACCGTGCGCCAGACTTTTTTCAGCCTGATCGTCAATTCCACCACCGCCGCCGGTACCGCGCTGGTCCTCGGAATTGGTGCCAAGCATGTCCTCGATGGCCAGCTTTCCGTCGGCGAACTGCTGGTCATCATGGCCTATATCGCCGCCGTCTATCAACCGCTCGAAGCTATCAGTACCACGCTCGGTTCGCTGCAGGAAGTTTTCGTCTCCATCCAAATGGCATTTAAACTGCTCGACACCGACACCGGCATCAAGGACGACCCCGGCGCTCGCCCGATCGATCGCGCCCTGGGTCACATCCGATACGAAGACGTGCAATTCAGTTACCGAGGCCGCGAGGATACCTTACGCGATGTCTCCTTCGAAGTTTCGCCAGGCCAATTGGTCGCCGTCGTCGGACCCACCGGAGCCGGCAAGACAACGCTCATTAGCCTCCTGCCCCGTTTCTACGACGCGCAGTCCGGCCGTATTTTGCTCGACGGCCAGAACATTCGCGAGTTAACGCTCCAATCGCTGCGAAATCAGATCAGCGTCGTCTTGCAAGAGCCGCTGCTATTCTCCGGCTCGATCGCCGACAACATTCGTTACGGCCGGCTCGACGCCACCGACGACGAGATCATCGCCGCCGCTCGCAACGCCAACGCTCACGATTTCATTTTGAAGTTGCCCAAGCAATACCAGACCGAACTCGGCGAACGCGGTGCCCAACTATCCGGCGGCGAGCGTCAGCGGATTTCCGTCGCCCGCGCCTTCCTCAAGGACGCACCGATTCTGATTCTCGACGAACCCACCAGCTCGATCGATTCCAAGACCGAAGCCGTCATTCTCGACGCCCTCGACCGCCTCATGGCAGGCCGAACCACCTTCATGATCGCCCATCGCCTATCCACCATCCGCCACGCCGACAAGATTCTCGTCATCAACCAAGGCCGCCAAGTCGAACAAGGCTCGCACGAAGAACTGCTCACCCAACGCGGTCTCTACCACCAACTCCACGAACTCCAAAAAGGCCGATCTCAAGGACCACTTACATCGGCAATGGTCGATTCCACGTCTCACGCAAATATGGAGCCCGCCACATGATGATTGGCTCCATGAAGAAAATCGTGATTCTTGTGATGGTCAGCAGATTCGTCGTGACTGGTGTTGTCTGGCAACGTGGTACTAGCGTTGTCTGGCAAGGCGGTAATCGTCGATGCGTTAGGGCACCCACCACATGAATCCAACCAAGAAGAAAGCGAAACGCGGCCTGGCGACAGGCTCGAAACGATCGGTGGCGACCAATTCGTCTACCAACTTGCTCGGCGACATTCGCGAGTTGATTGACCAATCGCGTGAGTTGGTCGCAAGAACTGTCAATGCCGGTCTGGTCTTGCTGTATTGGAACATCGGCAAACGCATTCGTGAGGACGTGCTTCAGAACCAGAGGGCCGATTATGGTGAACAAATTGTTTCGACGTTGTCGAAACAATTAGCCGCGGAATACGGGAACGGTTTCTCAAAGTCCAACTTATCACGAATGACGCGATTCGCCGAAGCATTTCCCGACAGCCAAATTGTGCAGACACTGTCTGCACAATTGAGCTGGAGTCACTTCGTTGAACTTATCCCGCTCGACGATCCCCTCAAACGTGCGTTTTACGCGGAGATGTGCCGCCTCGAACGCTGGAGCGTTCGTGCGCTGCGGCAAAAGATCGACCGCTTGTTGTTCGAACGGACCGCCGTCAGTAAGAAACCCGAGGCGTTGATCGCTCAGGACCTGCTTTCGTTGCGGGACGACGACCGACTGTCGCCCGACATGGTTTTTCGCGATCCGTACTTTCTCGACTTCCTCGGCCTGTCCAGTGAATTCAACGAAAACGACGTTGAGGCCGCCATCTTGCGGGAGCTGGAAGCGTTCATCCTGGAACTGGGCAGCGACTTCGCGTTTCTCGCTCGGCAGAAACGAATCACGGTCGATAACGAAGACTATTACCTCGATCTGCTGTTTTATCACCGCCGATTGCGGCGTCTCGTTGCCATTGATCTGAAGCTTGGCAAGTTCCGGGCGGCCGACAAGGGCCAAATGGAACTTTATCTACGTTGGCTTGAAGCACACGAAACGCAGCCCGACGAGGAGCCGCCGATCGGACTGATTCTCTGCGCGGACAAGTCGGACGAGCACGTTACGTTGCTCCGGCTGAGCGACAGCGGGATTCGCGTCGCCTCGTACCTGACCGAGTTGCCGCCTCGCGAATTACTGGAGCAAAAGCTGCATCAAGCGATTCGCATCGCGCGGCAACGATTGGCACAGCACGACGCCCGTCCCAAAAAATCAAAACAAACGGACGCGGCCACATGATCATCGGTTCCAAGAAAAAGATTGTTATCCTTGGGATGATCAGCAAGTTTCCGGTTGCGGGAGTTGTCTGGCAGTATCTGCATTACATTCTGGGATTCGAACGGCTTGGCTATGAAACTTACTACGTCGAGTCGCACGCGCGCACCCCAACGATGTTCATGGAATCCGAGGACGACGACGGTTCCGTCAAAGCGGTCGAGCACTTGGCAGCCATCTTCAAGCGATTCGATCTCAACGATCGCTGGGCGTTCCACGCCATTCACGACGATGGTCGGCTGTTCGGCATGTCCCAGTTGCAGCTCAAGGAACTCTATCGTACCGCCGATCTTATTATCAACATGCACGGCGGAACGGTGCCATTGCCCGAGCACTACGCCACGGGGCGTTTGGTTTACCTCGAAACTGATCCAGTCGAGTTGCAAATCGAACTGCACGACAACCTGCAAGCGACGATCGATTTCCTCGAACCGCACTGCGCCTTCTTTACGTTTGGAGAGAACTACGGACGCCCCGATTGCAAGTTGCCGGTCTCCGATCGATTCAAGTTCCTGCCCACGCGTCAGCCGGTCGTCTGCGATCTATGGCAGTCGCACGACGGTCCGACCAATCCTGCGTTCACGACGATCGGCAATTGGAACCAACCTCATCGCACGGTGCGGTTGAATGGCGAGACCTACTATTGGAGCAAACACTACGAGTTCCTGAAGTTCATCGATTTGCCTACCCGTACTTCGCAGGCATTTGAGTTGGCGTTGAGCAGTTACACGACCGAGGACCAGGACATGCTCGAGTCGAAAGGCTGGCGCATTCGAGCTGCCATGGATATGTCCATAGACTTGGATTCCTATCGCGATTACATCCGCCAATCCCGCGGCGAATTCACCGTTGCAAAAGACCAGAATGTCCGCCTCCGCAGCGGCTGGTTCAGCGACCGCAGCGCAACCTACTTGGCCGCCGGGCGACCGGTAATTACTCAGGATACGGCATTTGGGAATTCCGTGCAGTGTGGAGAGGGATTGTTTGCCTTCGCGACGATGGACGAATTGCTCAACGCGCTCGGCAAAATTACCGGCAACTACGAACACCACAGCCGTGCTGCGAACCAAGTGGCCAGAGAGTTCTTTGGCCACGACCGAGTTCTTCCTCAGTTCCTGAATTGTCTTGGAGCCTGAGTTGTCAACCGACAAATCAATTGAGAAAAACAATCGGCCTTTCACGATGTCTCCGTGGTGACATGTGACGGGACACTGAAGCTCGAAAACTTGGGGCGCACATCGCCATGTTAATTCCTAATTCAGGCTCACGACCGATTTCGGGCGTAAACGTTTGCGGATATCTGCGCACCGAGAGCGGTGTGGGTGCCGTGACACGTGGTTACGTTAGGGCGTTGCGGGCCGCGAGTATCGACGTAGACTTGCTTGACCTTTCGGATATCTGTGGTAATCGCGCACAGGATGTGAGCTTGGATTTGCCACCGTTTAGTTGCCAACATGACGTGAATATCGTGTGTGTGGACATCGAGAAGCAAAATGCGGCTATTGAAAGAATTGGCGAACAACGCTTTGCGAAATGCTACAACATCGGAGTTTGGTGGTGGGAGCTTTCACGGTTTCCAGAAAAGTGGCTGGACCGCTTTGCGGATTACGACGAGATCTGGGTTGGAACCTCATTTGTAGCCAGTGCACTTGCACCAGTATCTCCGGTTCCAGTTGTCCGCATTCCACCTAACCTTGAGATAGCGAACCTGGGATCGCGCCAAATCGGCAGGTCGCGGATCGACGCGACTGAAGCGGATGTCGTTTATCTCTTCATTTTCGATTTCAACAGCATCTGTGAGCGCAAGAACCCTCTGGCAGTTGTCAACGCGTTCAAACGAGCGTTCGGACCAAGCGACTCGACAAAGCTCGTTATCAAGTGCGTGAACGAAAGAGCTAATCCCACGGCCTTTGCCGCATTAGCCTCCGCGATGGATTTGCCGAGCATGCGGATTCTCACCGGCTATTGGTCGGCGACGGAACTGAATGATTTAGTTGCCGCGTGTGACGTTTATGTGTCACTGCACCGAAGCGAAGGAGCGGGGCTAACGATCTCCGCCGCCATGGCGCATGGCAAGCCAGTCATCGCCACCGGCTGGTCCGGCAATATGGACTTCATGAACGTCTCGAACAGTTATCCAGTCCAGTTCGACTTAGTGCAGCTTCGCGATTCGGCGGGGCCATACCGAGCCGGTGAGACTTGGGCGGAGCCGTCGCTGGAACATGCCGCCGAACTTATGCGCCACACTTATGTCAATCGAGACGAAGCAGAAGCTCGTGGAACGAGAGCCAAGCAGAGCCTCGCCGCCGATTTTTCGGAATCACGTGTTGGCGAATTGATTCGGAGTCGGTTGGACGCAATTGCCATCCGCCGCAACCTCAACACAATTCGAGACCAAAAGCGAGCCGCACTGCGCGACTATAAGCTATCAGTTGATGAGGTGAAGAGTGCGGTCGCGCAATCGGTGCCAAGTGGAGCGCGAGCGGTCGTCATCAGCAAGGGAGATGACGAATTACTGCGATTACCGAACATTGTGGCCTCCCATTTTCCACAGTCGACGTTGGGTGGATACGCGGGATGTTATCCCAAGGACAGCGCCGCCGCGATTGCGCATCTCGAAGCTTTGCGCGAAACCGGTTTGGAATACCTGGTCGTTCCCAGCGCTGGTTATTGGTGGTTCGAACACTATGCCGGCTTTCGTGATCACCTTGCTCGCTATCGCAAAGTTCTACACGATGACACCTGTGCGATTTACGCTCTGCGGACGGAGCAGCCTGCGTCGGCTCGGCGGTCGATCGTCCACTCAGCACGGACCCGTGCCAAACTTGCCGCCGTGATCGTGCCGACACGAGCCGAAGAGCGCCAGTCGATATTAGACAATCTGTGGCTGTGGAATCGCGATGGTTTTGCTCCCATGCTCCACTTGGAGAATCGAACTAAGTCGACGTTGGTCTTCTATTTCAACAATGAATCGGGCAAAGAACTAGAACAGGAAATCGCAGAGACGTTTCAGCGCGCCGACTTGCTTAACCGTTGCTTCTCGAGTGTCGAGTTCCGATATCTGTCGCTCCACGGTGACGATGATCTTTACGACCGCAGCGGAGTTCAACGTGGCAAGCATAGGTCCAAGGCTGGTCCCAACAACCAGTTTTTTGACATCGTCTCTCAAGCCGCCCAGTTCGGTGATTATATCCTGTATATGGAAACCGACTGCATACCCATTCGACCCGACTGGCTTGGGCAATTGCAGGATCTGGTCCAGCATGCCGAACCATTTTGGGTTCTCGGCAGCGCGTATCGCGGCAACAGCGTTCTTGAACGCACGTACGCCAAACACATAAATGGCAACGCTGTATACGCCGTCGGCAACGCGCAATTCCAGGAGTTTGTTGCCAAAGTTTGGCGGCCGGGTTTGGCTACGATCCTGTCGCGCGATCCCCACTGCGCCTACGACACCGCCGTCGAAACCGTCTTTGGCTGCGCAAGGTCCAACAATCCACACGATCCAATTTGGAAACTATCTCAAGCGACACTGCACAAGTTTCGGCATTCGGATTTCGTGCGAAATTACTGTGGACCCGCGGATACGGAATATCCAGTTCCACAGCTTATCGAATCCGTGCTGCGCGAATCGCCCACGACGCACCTAGTCCACGGCAAGCAATTCTCCAATGCCGTTCGCAAGATGCGTCTAATGAATATCGATTTCATAGAACAGGCAAGCGAAGACCAGAAAGAGTTTGCGATATCGACGGATGAGACTGCTTTGGTGTCAGCGGCAGGAGAGGCGTTTGCACGTCGCTTTGATACACAATTCGCGGAATACGATGAACTAGTTTCCGACATTCGCCAATTCGTTGACTCAAACATTCCTCAGAGTTATGAGATTCTGGTTGCCAGCAAGGGTGACGAAACACTGGTGCGGTTCGACAATCACTCGGCGAACCACTTTCCACAGTCGCCAGATGGTCGATATGCGGGGTGCTATCCCGCCGATGACTTGTCGGCGATCGCACATTTGGAAGAATTGCGCGCCGAGGGAGCACAATGCTTGTTATTTCCAAAAACTTCACTTTGGTGGCTTAAGCATTATCCTGAGTTTGGGAAACATTTGTACCAACGCTACAGCGCGCTGACGTTGCCGGGAGAAATCGGCCTGATATTCAACCTCGAGAATGTCAATAGCGATTTGAACCGGCCGACACAGTCAGTTGGCGAATGCGAACCCGACGAAGTTGTTCATCGTGATTGTCAGAATGTGCGGATATTGACAAGCGAATCTCGACTTGTCGGAGATTGCAAATCGGAGTGATATCACGCATATGAATACCAACCTTTCCCGTTTCAAAAATATTCATCGATGGGAGCGATGTTTTATCGTTGGAAACGGACCCTCTCTCAATAAGATGGACTTATCCAAGTTGGATAACGAGAATCTGATTTGTTCCAACGCTATATTTTTGTTGTTCGATCGCGTGAGTTGGCGACCGAGATACTATACATGTGTCGATTCGCGAGTGGTTCCAGACCGCGCCGCGGATATTGTTCGAATGCACGAAGAAAATCCGGATACTGTGTGTTTTTTTCCGCAAGAGATTGTTGACCATCAGTCCAAGTCCGTGACGCCAACCACTGAGTTGATTAATCCAGCGCACAATCGTGTGTACTTTCGACAAAGATTTCCAACTGAAGATAATCTACCGTATTCGGCATTCTCGATCGAACCCGATAAATTCCTTGTGCAACCTTACACAGTAACCATCACAGCTCTTCAACTCTCCTTGCTCATGGGCTTTGATCCGATTTACTTGATCGGTTGTGATACGAACTACGTAGTGCCGCAATCGGTTCGGCAAGAGGGAGAGGAAACTCCATTGGGCAAAATGTATTACACGTCAACCGCAAACGACGATCCCAACCATTTTGCCTCCGATTATTTCGGGGCTGGCCGGAAGTGGCACAATCCTCAGGTCGAGAACATGATTTGGCACTACAAGATGGCTCACGAAGCGATGTCGATCTGCGGTCGTCACGTATACAACGCCACTCTTGGCGGAAAACTTGAGGTATTCCCCCGCGTTGATTTCGAGAGTCTGTTCTAATGCGTTTCATCATCCATCATCCAGGAAAAGCAGGGGAGGTGTTTCTCGGTCTTCCCATGGCGCGCTTGCTGAAGGAACACCATCCCGACTGCGAGATCACGTGGGTCGTACTTGACTTGTACCGAGATGCCATTGGAAACTGCCCTTACGTTGATCGTGTCGAGACGATTCCAACGTATTCATGCAAGAGTCTGCTCGATGTGAATCAACATATGAGCAAACACAGATACTTTGTGTGCAAGAACGACCAATTTGTCGAGGAACCTGACGGGATTCATATCGACGCATACTACAATTATATCGTGAGGCGGGAGGCCTTCGATCGATACACGCTCGATCGTTCTCCATTCTATATTCAGATGTTCCGCAACGTGCTTCCGTTCTGTCGAGGCGCGGACGAAGTAAACGACTGGAAGCCTCCGGTGTGGGTTCCGACGGACAAAGCCATTGAGGAGGCGACGGAATTCGAACGTCGATACGGGGGAGGCGGAATAGTTATTTTCTCACCGTATGTTTCGGACCAATCGTGCTCGCACGACAACCGCTCCGATTTTGAAATGGACTTTATCTTCGGCGAACTCCGTAAAGCCAATTTGCCGGTCGTCGCGACGGGAACCCAGTGGGACACGAAAGAACTTCCCAGTTGGGTCGTCGATGGATATGCGCCGACGCTCAGTCTCGGAGGATTATTTTATTTGATCCAGAATCGAGCTGCTGTGGTGGTTAGTCCCAACTCGGGAATAGGCTTTGCCGCGCACTGGCTCGGCGCTCCAACGTTGATGATCGATAACCGCACAAATTGGCCCAAGCAGGTTGAAACCTGGAGAGGGGCCGTCTCCTACCTCGATGATCGAGCGCTACCCAACGAGCGTCGGTGGCCGCCGTTTATGAAAGACGCGTTTCATGCAAAACATTTGCTGGAAGTGCCATTCGAGCAGTACGAATGGAGCGGCGAGAAGTTCCGAACGGCATACGAGAGAATTCGCAAAGCGGCCTTACAGTACAAACATACTCCGCCATCCAATGCATTAACTTGCCGCGCTATTGACCTACAACTTTCTGAGGCTTCGACACAAGGGACAATACAGCAATCGGTGCTCATAACCGCATCTGAGGATACATCCGCACAAACAACCAATTGGGTTGGCGATCAATCTGATTCGGACGAGCAGTTAAGACAGCTGATTTACGAGGAAGTGAAACGGCTACCCACACAGGCGCCGATATTATTGCCAACGGATGACATGCCTGTCCAACAGAAAATCGCTAGACAGAAAACGACGCCAGCGTCCGTTGAACAAACGATGACCAAAGCCACCGGTTCGCCCAAAAAGGGAGAACAGCAAACGAGCGAGCGAAACGGTTCACAAAATCAAGTGACGCAAGCGACGCGTCAAAGTGAAAATTCGCCGTCGTCAGCACAGCGGCCGAATAACGTAACCCAGATACTTGAGCACGCTCCTCACTCCACAACCTCTGAATTCCCGCCTCGGTTCTTCGATCAGTGGCGGCGTATTTCAGTGATCGGTTTGGCGTGTGCGATTTCGCTGGGGATAGCCCCAGCACATCCTGTTCTATTGGAATACAGGGTTTACTTTTGGATCTTCGCCGGCGGTCTTGCGATACTTGCGTTCGGGCTGGTTGCGGTTGCGAAGCTATTGAAGACAGTGCGCCAACAGGTCGATCATCTTAGGAGTCGACTCGAAAATCAATTCGCGGAACACACGAAGGCGTTCACGCAGCGCTCGGCCGACCACGAAGCCAAACTCAATGTTCTCGACGGCAAACTCGGTTATTTGTATTCGATTGATCAGATTTCTGAGATCGTCACCAAATCACTGCCTAGTAACTCCATTGTTCTTGTCGTCAGTAAGGGCGATGATCGGCTGCTGCGCATGAGCCAACAACAGGGATGGCATTTTCCTCAAGCGACTGATGGGCAATACGCGGGACATCATCCCGCAGACAGCAAAGATGCGATTGGCCAGGTTGAGTTCCAACGCGAAAAGGGTGCAAACTACTTGCTATTTCCCAACACCACATTTTGGTGGTTCGAACATTATAGCGCCCTCAAGGAACATCTTGACATGAAATACGTACGAATACACAAGAGCGAATATTGCGTAATTTATCACCTTGGCGAAACTTCAGTACAGTGCGAGTCAAACTATAGCGAGTCGTCAGCAACCACGAACACCTCTCAGCGACTTGGTTGGAGCGAAGTCGCTGCGGTATTGACGCAAACGTTCGAACGACGCTTGGCCGCCATTGAGTCCAGATTGAAGTCGCAGGAAAAACAATATCGTTATACGCAAACGATACGACAAATCCGGGATGCTGCTACCCAGGCGCTTCCCAGACAGGCCAAAGTTCTCGTCGTGAGCAAGGGAGATGAAGAGTTAGTGCGACTCGAAGGGATGTCGGCGTTGCATTTTCCACAGACGGAAGATGGTGTCTATGCGGGACATTACCCAGCGGATAGCGCCGCAGCGATCTACCATTTGGAGGAATTGCGAGACAGGGGTGCGAACTTCTTGCTCGTGCCAAGCACGGCGTTCTGGTGGTTCCATCACTATACCGAATTCAAGAAACATCTCGACCTGTACTACCAGAGGGTACCTGCACCTGAATGTTGCATGATTTATCGACTCAATCTCGCCATGGGTAATGGGCAATTGAGAAGGGCATGATCGCGAGTTGAGGCAACATCGCACGCTCAACTTAATGCCATTTGACTTGGGAACCTTTTCAGTCGAATATTTAGGAACGGCATTTGAAACAGGTCTTGATTATGAAACCAACCGCTTCAATCGTGATGAAGTTTTTCGAACATCAAGTTTTTGCACGTTGGTTTCGGAGTACTTCGCATCCCAACCAAGAACATCAGTTATGCAACAATGCAAACGCGGCGATTGGGAGAGATTTCTGGAATCTCATTCGATCAGGCTTGGAAGCCATTGATTGGGCGCGACGAGCAATAAAAACGGAGTGCAGCGGACGAAGTATTTGTTATTTGGCGAGTGGAGCGCTTGTTTTGATTCGCGGAATACTAGCTTTCAGAATAATTTACCCAGTCGAGCAAGGCATTTCGACCTTTCAGCCTGTTGAGGAAGCGGCCATCGGTGTCGAACAATTATTAAATGACTACCCGCGTTGAAAGCGCAGCGCGAAAGATGGCATATGAGCACATTGATTCCGATGAAGTACATTCAAGACCACTTAAGAATCTGGTTGTCGAATAGTAGGTTATGTGAATTATTCACGACGCGATCATAGTCGCGCTTCAGCCCAATCTCAGAGGTCAAAAAGTAATGATAGCCAATGCCTTCTCAAACTTTGGCAGGCTTACGCCTCATTCATATCAACAATTAATTCAACGACTGCGAGAGGAGGTCTCTCGTGCGGTGCCGGTGAAGTCGACAGTTCTTGTGGTCAGTAAGGGCGATGACGCACTGCTAATGCTGGGAGAGAGGCGGTCGGAGCATCTTCCTCAAAGTGAGGACGGGCGGTATGCCGGATACTATCCAGCTAACAGCGAAGACGCCATCGCACAGGGGTGCATTCCCATTTTGCGTTGACCATGCCGCGACAGTTCGGTTTGTCAAGCCCAAAATCGATGTGGGAATTCCTTGGTTTTGGGAGGCAGGCGAATAGTATTTGCTATCAAAACAATGTAGTTTGCGAGTTGAACGCG
>SXGS01762889.1_pt1 | contig 16496 bp, 15 predicted proteins | sample 3174681 | NCBI WGS metagenome assembly SXGS01 (sample SAMN11356861, study PRJNA531348) | freshwater metagenome | isolation source: freshwater sample F1-80 | place: China: Fuxian Lake, Yuxi | collected 2017-12-25 | reverse complement strand
GGGCCGGTGATGTTCCCCAACTCGCGCGCGCGATCCTCGTAATCCTGTTGCGATTTCACGCTCCGCAGCCATGCGATGAACCGCGGCCCCAACCACAGGCTCAGCAACACCGCCGTCACCGCCGCGCCCGCGCTGCGGAAGGTGATGTACTGGAAAACACGCAACGGCGAGAGCCAATCAGCCCACGCCGTGTACCCCGACTGTTTCAGCCACTCGGGCAGCTCGCTCAAAAAATAAAACATCGCTAATCCCAATGCGGCCTCAAAGCGCCGCCGGACGGCAACGTCCGCAACCGGCGCCAGCCGAACAACCGCACGACATAGTCCGGCAGACCCAGTGCGGCCGCGCGACGGCGTTCGTCATCGAACCGGCCGTTCCTCCCTTGAATCCGCTCACTGCGCCCCTGTTTTTTCATAAACTCACCGATTCCGCAACATCTCTCCCGCACGTTCCAACCGCGCCGCGCGCGAGGCCTTCAGCAGCACGGAATCTCCCGGCCTCGCGATTTCTCTCAAGGCCTCCCCCGCCGCCACCGCATCAGCGCACTCACGCACCGAGCGCAATCCCGCCGCTCGAGCTGAGGCCCCCGTCACTGCCGCCTGCGAGCCGACGGCGATCAGTTCGTCAACGCCCAGTTCCGCCGCGCGGCGGCCGACCTCTTCGTGAGCCGCGTGCGTGTGCGCACCTAACTCGGCCATATCGCCCAACACCGCGATGCGCCGGCCAGCACACGGCAGATCGCACAGCGCCTGCAACGCCGCCAGCGTCGAGTCGGCGTTGGCGTTGTAACTGTCATCAATCACCCGCACGCCGTGCGTCTCCCAGATTTGCAAACGCATCTTGGCCGGGGCGCCTGCGGCTAAACCGCGTCTCAATTCGTCGCGCATCAATCCCAACTCCGCGCCGACAGCCAGCGCGAGCAACGCGTTCGTCACCTGATGACGCCCGAGCAGATTCACGCGGTACTCGCCGCTCAATTCCGCACACGGGGCGAAGACGTCGAACGTCACGCCGCGCTCATCCACGCGCAGGTTCGTCGCGCGCCAATCGTTCCCTTCATTCAAACCCACCCGCGCCACAACAGCACGACAGCGTTTCGCAATGATGTCTGCCCATTCACTGTCACCGTTCAAAAACAGCTTGCCCTCGCTCGGCAACAATTCCGCCAGCCAACCTTCCTCTTGCGCCACGCCGGCGACGTCGCCGAAAAATTCGAGATGCTCGCGGCCGATGCTGGTGATCACGCCGAGATCGGGCCGGACAAGTCGCACCAGCGGCGCAAGTTCGCCGGGATGGTTCGTGCCGATTTCCTGCGCCAAAGCCCAATGATCCCGCCCCAACCGCAGCAGCGTGTGCGGCACGCCAACGTCATTGTTGAAACTCGCCTCACTCCAAACCGCCGGTCCACGTTGGCTGAGCAACGAACCGAGCAATTCTTTCGTCGTCGTCTTGCCGTTCGATCCGGCCACGGCCACAACCGGCAGATTAAAATCAGCGCGGTAACGCGCGGCGAGCAGACCGAAAGCCACGCGCGCGTTGTCCACGAGCACCACGGCGCAGCTTGGCAATGGCACGGGCGCCTTGCTCCGCTCGATCATCACGGCCGCGACGCCTTTGGCCGCGGCTTCGTTCACAAAGCTGTGTCCATCGAAACGTTCGCCGGCGAGAGCGATGAAGAGAGCTCCCCCCTGCACCGCGCGCGAATCGGTGCAGACATGCGCAACCATCTTTTGCGGGTCGCCCTGCGCGAGCACGCCTCCGCAAGCTTCCGCGATGAATCTGAGCGAGCGCGGCTGCATCGTCACTTCCCGTGGCCGAGCGCTTCCAGCGTGTCGCGCGCGCACAGATGATCGTCGAACGGAACGACGGTGTTCTCGAATTCCTGATAGGTCTCGTGACCTTTGCCCGCGAGCAGCACCGTGTCACCGGGCCGCGCCATCCGGATCAGCTCATCGATCGCGCGGGCACGGTCAATCTCGATGCGGCAACCGTCGGCGCGTTTGGCGCGATGCCCCTGCTCCACTTGCGCGGCGATGGCCTCGGGCGATTCCGATCGTGGATTGTCCGTGGTGATGATGGTGAAGTCTGCCAATGCCGCGGCGACTTCACCCATCTTCGATCGCTTGCCGGCATCGCGATTGCCACCACAACCGAAGACGAGCAGCAACCGACCAGGAGTGATTTCGCGCAGCGTGGTAAGCACTTGTTTGAGGGCGTCGTCAGTATGCGCGTAATCCACAAACACCTCAAACGGCTGGCCGGAGCGGACCGGCTCCAGCCGTCCCGGTACTGGCGGCGCGGTTTCAAGCGCGGCAACGAGCCGATCGAGATCGATCCCCAACGCGAGACCGGCCCCGAGTGCGGCGAGCGCATTGTACACGTTGTGGCGGCCGATGAACGGCAGCCGGCAGGCGAGACGCTGGCCTTCGTATTCGATCGTCACACGTGTTTCGCCGTGGGCCAGTTTCAAATCCGTCGCGCGCAACATCGCCTCCGCGCCGAGCCCGTACGTGAGAAGACGGCCACCGGGAAAAGTCTTCGTCAACCGCGCGCCGTAGGCATCATCCACATTCACCACGGCGAGGCCGGACTTGCCGCCGGCACGAAGCATTTCGAAAAGTTTCTGCTTGGCGGCGAAGTAGGACTCCATTGTCCCGTGATAATCGAGATGGTCCTGCGTGAGGTTGGTGAAGACGCCGACATCGAATACGATGCCGAGCACGCGGTGCTGCTCGAGCGCGTGCGAGCTGACCTCTATCGCGCACCCACTGCAGCCGGCGCGAACCATCTGACTGAGCAAGTGCTGCAACTCGAGCGCCTCGGGCGTGGTGCGCTGCGCGGGAATCTGCCGGTCGCCAACCTCATAACGTACGGTGCCCAGCAGCCCAGTACGCTCACCGAGGAGATGTTTGACCAGAAAGGAAACCGTCGTTTTACCGTTCGTCCCGGTGACCCCGACGATACGGAGATGATCGCTCGGCTGGCCGTAAAAACGGGCCGCCAGCAAAGCCATCGCCGCGCGGGCATCGGTCACGTGGATTTTCGCGACACGCAAGGGGACCGGCAGATTGCGTTCGCAGACGATGGCGACGGCGCCGCGTTCCACTGCGGCGGAGATGAACGTGTGCCCGTCCTGCTTCAATCCAGGTAAGGCGACGAAGACCATCCCGGGCGTGACACGGCGTGAATCGTACGCGAGCCCTACGATCTCGCGGTCCAAGTTCCCCTCGATCTGCACCGGCCGGATGGCTTCGAGGAGGGCCTTGAGTTTCATCGCGGCTCAGTTCCGTCCGGAACGATTGGAGGCGAGTGGTTTCTTCACCGAAACAAAGGTCTCGGACGGCACGAGGTCGGGCTTCAAGCCGAGGTAATTCGCAGCACGCTCGGCGATGCGCGCGAAGACCGGCGCGGCGGTCTGACCGCCATAGTAACCGTTGTGGGGCTCATCGAGCACGACCGAGATGCACAACTCGGCATCGTTCGCCGGGAAAAAACCGATGAACGATGAGAAATATTTGCCGGGCAGATAACCGCCGGGGCCGGCCTTTTGCGCGGTGCCGGTCTTACCGGCGACGGAGAAGAATTCGAGCTTCGCCTTCGGTGCGGTGCCCTCGGGAGTAATCACGGTCTTGAGCGCTTGAATCATCTGGGCGGCGGCTTCGGGGCGCACCACTTCGCGAATGACTTGCGGCGCGAACTTCGCCACCGTGCGGCCGTTGGCATCCTCGAACCGATCCACAAGGCTCGGACGCATCAGCTTTCCGCCGTTGGCGACGGCCCCCATCATCATCACCATCTGCAACGGCGTGGACGCCATCTCGTGGCCCATGGGAATGCGCGAGATCGAAAGTTTGTTCCAACGCTTGAGCGGATGAACGATGCCGCCGGCCTCACCCGGCAAAATGATGCCGGTACGTTCGCCGAACCCAAATCCGCGGATGTAACCGTGGAGCGCTTCGTCGCCAAGTTTGATTCCGACCTTCGCCGAACCGATGTTCGACGACTTGGTGATGATGCTCTCGACCGAGAGAATGCCGTAGGGATCGTGATCGCGCAGCACTTTGCCAGCGAAGAGAAAATGGCCGCGCTCGCAATCGAACGTGTCGCGCAATCCGACAATCTTCTCGTTCAGCGCACCGGAAACGACGACCACTTTGAAGGTCGAGCCGGGCTCCGCCATGTCGTTGACGACGCGGTTGCGACGATGATCGGCGGGGGAATTGCCCGGCACGTTCGGATCGAAGTTCGGCAACGTGGCCATCGCGAGGATCTCGCCCGTCTTCGGCCGCATCACCACCACCGAAGCGCTGATGGGCGTGTGTTTCTTCACCGCCTCGATCAACTCGGATTCAACGATATGCTGCACGCCGGCGTCGAGCGTTAGCACCACGTTCAGGCCATCGCGCGGCGCGATGTCCTGCATCCGCAGGCTCACCAACTCGCGTTTGCGCGCGTCGGTCTCGGTCACACGCCATCCATGCGCGCCGGTGAGTTTGGAATTGAGCGACGCTTCGATGCCCTCCTTGCCAAGATGATCATCGCGCCCCACGAAACCGAGCACGTGCGCGGCGAGCGATTGGCTGGGATAAACGCGCAGTTGATCTTCAACCGGATCGGCAAAGACGGCTTTGGTGCGCAGATCGCGCAGGAACGCGCGCTGTCCTTTGCTCAGCTTTTTCTCATCCACGCCAAGCGCGAGCTTCCCCAACTTTTCCTGCGCCTGCTGCCATGTTTCCGTCCGGACTTTATGAGCGAGAACGACGTAGCGATTTGTCGTCACCTTGCCCCCCGCGTCAAGACGCACCTGGGGCTGAAGACGGCGCGCGAGCTCCCCTTCGTTCAGATTGAGCATCGGCGCAAGGACGCGGGCGATTTCGCCGTAGTACTCACCGATGAGTGACGGGTCGGCGCAGACCGTCTTCACGAACACTGAAGTGGCAAGCAGGTTACCGCGCGCGTCGCGAATGTCGCCGCGGCGCGGCTCGCGCATGAAGGTGCGGTGCGTGTTCTCGCGCGCGCTGTTGCCGAGCTGGTCATGCTGCAACACCTGCAAATCCACCAGCCGGTAACCCAGCGCGCCAAAACACATGACGAGACACGCGGTCGTGAAAAACAACCGTTTCGTCTGCGATGTCGCTTCCGAGAAAATCATCCCCTCCCTTTTTACCTACTGCGATCGTGACCCGCCTTCGGGCTTATCACAACGCGCATTTCTAACAACTACTCAACCGATTTGAAATCTATCGTTTGGCCGCCAGTGCCGACCTCTCCATCCGCTGCTGTGCGACCGGCTGTGACTGAATCACCTGTTCCATCATCAACACCACTTGTTCCGGCCGCGGCAACACGAGGTTCAAGTTCAATTCACGCACACGAGCGTCAAGCGCCTGCGGCGAACGCAGCCATGCGAGCGCATCGCCACGCTGCTTGTTCTCGCGGCGCAATTCCTCCAGCCTCGTCTCGCCTTGCTTGATTTGCCGTCCGAGCGCGACGATTTGCTGCTTCTGCCAGACGTATCCCAGACCGGAACCGCAAATCACCAAACAAAGCAGGAATGCTTTGATGGCCGGACCGAATCGAACCGCCGTGCTCTGTTTTTTCCGATTCATCGTTTCCCTTCCACGTCACCCGCGGTTTTGCGCGGGCTCAAATCTTTTCCATCACCCGCAACTGCGCGCTGCGCGCTCGCGGGTTCGCCGCCACTTCCGCCGTGCTCGGCTGGATCGCCTTGCGCTGCACCCAGCGCAGCTCCGGCGTCCGTGATCGCCGCAGTTCTGGGACGTCCACCGCTCCGTCGAACGTGTAATCGAGCGACCGTTCGTTCCCGAACCGCTTCACCATCCGATCCTCCAACGAATGAAAGGTGATGACCGCCAACCGACCTCCAGACCGCAACATTGTCACCGCACCGGTCAAACCCTGCCGCAGCGCGCCGAGTTCATCGTTCACCGTCATCCGCAGCGCCTGAAACACCTGCGTGGCCGGATGCGCCTTCTGCCCGTACCGCGGAATCACTTTCTCGATCAATCCCGCCAACTGCGTCGTCGTCTCGATCCGCCGTGCGGCGCGCGCTTCGGCGATCGCCTTTGCGATGCGGCGCGACTGCCGTTCACCGCCCAATTCCCAAAAAATCCGCGCGAGCTCGGTCTCCGGCCATTCGTTCACCAACAGCGCCGCATCGAGCGGTTGCCGGGCATCCATCCGCATATCCAGCGGCCCTTCGCGTTGGAAACTGAACCCTCGCTCCGCCACATCCAATTGCGGCGAACTCACACCCAAATCCAGCAACGCTCCATCCACGCTCGCTGGAGCGATCCATCCGCCCCACTCCGCATAGTTCAGGCGCCGCAATTCAAACCGGCCCGCGAAACGCGCCAACTTCAGGCCGGCCGCTTCCAGTGCGACCTCATCCCGATCACAACCCCACAACCAACCGTCCGACGCGGACGCCTCCAAGATCGCCGCCGAGTGCCCACCGCCGCCGAGCGTGCCATCCGCATACACCCCGCCCGGCTTCGGCCGCAGCGCCGCGAGCACTTCGGCCAACATCACCGGCGCGTGAACGAACTCCATATTTCACGGCGTTATCAGGATGGATCGGCTCGCAGGCGCTATGGCCGTTCCAAATGGAGTGCGCACAACGGCCCGCCTGAACGCGTTGGTGTTATTGCCTGAAGCCGAATCAAACATCCCAACCAATCCCCAACCCGCAGGAATAGGCGTGATTTGCACATCGTACGAATCAACTCCCGAACCAACCGGACTGGCAGCAATCGCCACGCCCGTGCGGAGAGCTGAAGATTGAACGGCGCTCCGCAAACTGACCGGCGACGGAGGAGCGCCCGGATTAACCGTTTGATCAATCACCTGGATCAATCGTCCGTCGCCGTCCAAGAATTCTATGCTCTGTGCAAGATGCAGATTGGCCCCTCGAACCGTCAGCACGTTAGCGCCACCTCGCGACCAATTAGTACCACCTATCGCAGTGACGAAAACCTCGCTGATATTTGGAACCAGCGATTGCGGTAGCGGATTACCACGACTGCCGCCAATGCCAACAGCAGTGTACGCGTTCACTGCATTTCGCAGTGGCGAGTACGCTCCAGTCGCACTTCTCCCAACACTGATTTGCCTAGTGAAATGATCAATCGTTGTCAGAAGGCTGTCGCCAACACTCATCGCAGCAGCGGCCGTTCCAGTTTCATAAACTAAGGCTCCGGAGATAGAGCCGGCCGGAATGAGGATCTCATTATCAGTGACCTTTACAGAGGAATCGAAAATCACCCTCCCAAGCAACCCTCCCGTAGCATCAAATATCTGGAGCCGATCCACATTGACGCCTGAACTAACAAAGCCACTGCCCTTGATATACAAATTTGTTTGAGTATTCCACGACAGCCCATCAGCCGATGTTGAGAGAATGACTGGCGTCACAGCCGAATTAATATTGAACAGTGTTGGATAAATCGTTTGGCCAGCTGAATTCTCCAACTGGAACCGCCTTCCGGTCCCTTCTGTGTAGTTATTTAACACACCGACCGGCAGCACAATCAACTGGTCCGAAACAATGTACTGAGACGCTGACAAATGTGATTCAGGTATGGCCGCCCCTCCATTTAAGACATCGATGCTCGTCACCGTATCGAGCCTATTTCCATAAATCAAAACTCGATCCGACGTTCTATTGATTGCCACCCCACCAGACGCCCCCGGATCTATGAGTATTGATATAATCTCAGGAGGCGAAGCCGATCTGGCTATTCCCCCAATCTGGCTTGCAGCACCCGGGGAAGGAAACACCACGTAATCAGCGGGCCCTGTATTCGTGATCCATCCCCACGAAAATAACGGCTGCATATTGGCAGGCGTCGCTTGAGATCCGGCACCGCCCACATACTGAACGCCGAATTGTGGCGAGCGCTTTGTGAATACAAACTCCAAACCAGTTGGTACAACTCGCGGTAAAAAAATCTGCCCGGGTCCAAGAATGTTAGCATTCGGCACATTGCCCAACGGAACTCGGGCGTTCAACTGTCCATTGTTGATCCATGCATTCGTACTAGGCATCTGGATTACATTCATCGTAGTGGCGCCTGGCGCAGCTCCTATATCCATCGCCGAAAATATGATATCTGGAACCGTCACGAGTCTATTAACTCTCTGGGAGAAGTATGGGGGATTTGCTTGCGGCACATCGGTCGGCAATGCATTCGTCAGGAACACATCGGTCCATTCGACGTTAAGTTGGCGGTAATTTTGACCCAGCAAAGAGTCGTACGGTGTGTACAAAAACTGGATACTATCGATGCCTCCGCGCAACGCTGTCGGGACAATTACGTTGATGTCATTTCTGAAAACACCCGTACTTGGGGTGGTTACTACCGTATTTATCGTGTTTCCAGTAGCCAATGGGCGGCGCCTTGGCAGTCCGATATTTTGCGAAGAAGGAATGCTCACGGTCGCCGCCAGCGGATTCATGTTTACCGGGGTGATCAAACCCACCGAAGGGTCGAGCGTTTCAATCGCCAAATTGTTCGTTTGATATAAATATTTTAACCCGCCCGCATCATCAAATGTCAGAGCGTGCCTTGGTTGATTGAATCTACTATCCGTCGGCTCATCTCTGAAAAATGTCCCAGTCGTCCTGAACACTGTGGGGTTTGGGGGCGACCACGGCAGCAATCCCCACGGCAAACCGCCATAATTAAAGACATCCCTGATGGCCGCAACAGCGCCAAAATCATTTTCGCTGGATACATAATACTCAACCGCATCAAATACTGATGGAACTATGTCACCGCCGCCGACGGCGCCTTGAGGGTTAAACGCGTGATCCGAGCTGATCGTGTAGCTGTGAATGACCCCATTTATCGTTTCGGTGGGTTGGTAGGTGTATGGGTCGAAGTTTCGCATCGCTATCTGGAAATTACCCGATAAAGTTCCAGGGACTGACGGCGGCCCTAACGCGGAGGGTGTGAAATCCAAGTTCAATATATCCTGAATCACAAAGCAGTTTTTGTGCGGGTTTCCCAACCCGAGATGGTTCACCATTAACCCCAGCACTAGGCTCTGCAGATCCGTCACGCTCGCCGCACTGGCCGACGGGTTGAATTTCCATGTTTTGAAGAGGCCATCATACTCTTCGTAAAGATTCATGCGGCTGACCCCGTGTCGGGTTTCATTGGAAAAGAAATCATTCAGCACGGTCATCGCATTCTGGACGGCTGTCATTCCGGCCTCGCCGAAGAACTGGACGAACGCGGCATCGAATGAATAGGTCAGATATGGATAATTCCATCTGTAGAATTCTTTGATATCTACAGGGAAACCCATCGGATCCACCATATTTACATACGCCAATTCCAGCGGGAGCCCGGCGGGGATGGGGCTAGGGGGGCCGCCAAGCTGGTCGGTTCTGGCCGCCAGCGCAAGAGAGTTACCGAAACTGTAGTAGCCACCTTGAGGCGCAATCCCAATCAACGAAAAGGCCCGGCCGACCTGAGCTGCGCTGAATAGCCCTACTAGAACAATGCAGATCGCGAGTTTTTGCTTCATCCACAATCTCATTTGACCGCCTCCAGCTCCCTGTGGACTGCGCGCCCAAGCGAGACTCGCTCCATCGACTCCACCACTTCCAAATCCGAGTCGCTCAAATCGTTCCGGATCACATCCACGTTCCCGAGCGTTAATTGGGCCTGCACGGGCAACGCAGTCGAACGAACTCTCGGCCGCGCTGGTTGCGACTCTTCCGCCCCACATAACGCCCCTCGCCAATTCAACCAGCCGCCAAAAATGAATCGCCAGAACCCGACACGCGGCTTCTCCGGCGGCGCGCCAAGAACGTGACGGCCGAACCGAAGTGGCTCGGCCATCACGTACCCCCTTGGCGTACTGCTTAAACCTTCCAAGCTGCTGCCCGCTTTTAACCAGCGAATCAGGCTCATGCTCATTCCATCATTTTGAACGCCTCGCCCGCCATCACGACATCCGCCTCGCGGACCGCCGTGTAACGTTCGGCATTCCAAATCTCAAATCGGTCCAACAACCCGACCAAAACCACCTCTTTGCCGAGACCCGCCTCCCGGGCCATCTGCTCCGGCAAACAAATTCGGCCACCTTTGTCCAAAGCCACCTGCTCTGACTGACTACCGATGAACCGCTTCAGCACGACCTTGTTCGGGTCGTCGTTGCTCATCGCATCCACATCCCGCATCAACCTCGCCATCTGCTCCGGCGGCAGGACACGCAGGCAAGCCCCCTGCTTCGCCTTCGGCCAAAGGATCACCGTGAACTCCACCTCCGGTGCCGCCGGGCGCCACTTGGCCGGCACCTGCACGCGCCGCTTCTCGTCCACTCCATGTCGGTAGAGCGAGTTGTAGTAAATCGGCGCGATTTGGGTCTCAGTCGGCATTTTCAGACATTGAAATCAATTTCGCCACAACGAGACACTTTATACCACTCCAACCCACAACGGTCAACAGAAAAATTATTTAACCACCATATTTTAAGTCTTTAATCACTTAAAATAAGCATGTTGTGAGTTTTATTTTGGTCTTCGTTGGAACCCCTGCTATTCTCCACACCGTGACGGACCCGCTCGAACCGAAAATGCCCCTGCGCACGGCCGATTTCGACTACACCCTGCCCCCCGAACTCATCGCTCGTCACCCTGCGCCGGCGCGCGATCAATCGCGCCTTTGCCTCCTCAATCGCGCGACCGGCCACATCGAACACCGTCAGTTCCGCGATCTGCCTGATTACTTCCGCAGCGGCGACGTGCTCGTGCTGAACAATTCAAAGGTTCTTCCCGCACGGTTGCGCGGACAGAAAACCGACAGCGGCGGGAAGGTTGAATTGCTGCTCGTCGAAGAAACCGCACCGAATGATTGGTGGGTGATGCTCAAACCTAGCAAACGCGTCCGTACTGGAACCGAGATTGAACTGCGCGATCTCGCCGGCCATGTCACAAACGTGCGCGCAACCGTCCTCGACAAGAACGCCGAAGGCCATTGCCGCGTGCGCTTCACGGGAGTGGAGGACATCACTCGCGCACTCGATTCGCTCGGCGAGATACCGTTACCGCCCTACTTTGGCCGCGCTGCCGAGAAGGACGATGGTGAGCGTTATCAAACCGTCTTCGCGCAGCACGCAGGTTCCGTCGCCGCACCGACAGCTGGCCTGCACTTCACACCGCAACTGCTCGACGATCTCCGCGCACGCAGCGTGCGCGTCTGCTTCATCACGCTGCACGTGGGCCTCGGCACCTTCGCGCCGGTGAAAGCTGAATCGCTTGCCGACCATGTGATGCACGAGGAACGCTACGAGGTAGGCGCAGAGACCGCCGACGCAATCAATGCCGCGAAAATCGCCGGCCGCCGCGTGGTCGCCGTCGGCACCACCACCGTGCGCGTGCTAGAAAGCGTCGCCGCAAAACATGGCGGCCAGCTTATCGCCGAACGCGGTCGCACACGCATCTTCATCCACCCGCCATTCATCTTTCGAGTCGTGGACGCACTCCTCACAAACTTCCATCTACCGCAGTCCACACTGCTGATGCTCGTGAGCGCTTTCGCCGCGCCGGGCGAGTTGCGAGGACGCGACATGGCGCTCGCTCTCTACGCCGAAGCCATCCGCGAACGCTATCGCTTCTACAGCTACGGCGACGCCATGCTGCTGTTATGAAACTCGCCGGAATCAAACAGCCGAAGACGCCGCGGAAACGCGCCAAGCAGCTTCCCCGCCCGTTCATCTTCGTGAACATGGCGATGACGGCCGATGGCAAGATCGCCACGGCCAACCGCGCTGTTTCCAGTTTCGCCAGCCCGCGCGATCACGAGCATCTGTACGAACTACGCGCCACAGCCGACGCCGTGATGTGCGGGGCGCGCACGGCCGACCTGAACAAAATCTCACTCGGCACCGGCGGCACGAAATTCCAGCAGCAACGGTTGCGCCGCGGCCTTGCCGAACACAACCTGCGCATCCTCGTCACCGGCTCGGGCACTCTCGATCCGCGCGCTGAGATTTTTCGCCACCACTTTTCGCCCATCATTATCCTCACCACCGCACGCGCGACGCAGATGAAATTGGCGCGGCTCCGCGCCGTGGCGGATGAAGTGAAAGTCTGCAGCCAGCGTGAAATCAACTGGCCCGCCACGCTGCGGTGGCTGCGGGAGAAATGGAAAATCAAACGACTGCTCTGCGAAGGCGGCGGCGAACTGAACGCCGCGCTCTTCCGCGGTGGCCTCGTGGACGAACTCCACCTCACACTTTGCCCGAAGGTTTTCGGCGGCCGCAACGCGCCGACCATCAGCGACGGCGGCAGCGTAACGCGTCTCGCCGATGCCGCACAGCTGGAATTGAAATCCGTCGAGCAAGCGGGCGAGGAACTCTTCCTTGTCTTCCGCCCCACGACAAAGTCGAAACTAAGAAGACACAGCGTCCCACACGCTACAGACGGCTCTCGCCCCAGCGGGCGATCAACCAGAGCACGTCGGCAAGGCGGTTGAGGTACACGACAATCTCGCGGTTCGAAAGCTGGTTCGCGGCCTGCAGGGCGCAGACACGCCGCTCGGCGCGGCGGCAGATGGTGCGCGCCATATCGAGCGCAGCCGATTCAGCACTCGCACCGGGTGTGGCCCAGTCTTTGAAGGTGATCTGTTGCGCCTCGATTTCTTGCACAGCGTGGTCGAGCAGTGCCGTCCGGTCGGCGCTCAGTTGTTCAAATCCGTCTTGAAGATAACGCGGCAAATCCTCGGGCATCGTGGCCAGTTCGCCCATCAACACGACGAGGTCCTTCTGCACGAGGAGCAATTGCTCGCGCACATAATCCTGCGTGGCGGCGGCGCGGGCGACGCCGAGCGCGGCGTTCAACTCATCCACCGTGCCGTAGGCCTCCACGCGCGGATGGCTCTTGGCCACGCGGCGATTGTACATCAGGCCGGTCGAACCTTGATCGCCAGTTTTGGTCGCAATACTCATAAGTGCTTCGACAAGTTCATTGACGCTTCCGCACCGCCTTCCTATCGTCAACGCGGGGTGGACAACATATGAATGCCAAGCTTTTCCTGAAAACGCTATTCCTAATCGCGGTGCTGCTTCTGCTCGTGCTGATGGGGATGCACAACCGCCAGACGGTCGAGTTTGCCCTGCCGCCGCTGCTGCCCAAGCCGCAGAACCAGCCGGCGGCCATAATGTATTTCGCGTTCTTCGCCATCGGGATCCTCACCGGCGTCATTCTGGTCGCCGGCGGCAAGGGCGGTAGCAGCAAAAACAAGGTCGAAAAGTAACTCAGACCGCGGGCAGCTCCACCTTTCGCGCCGGCACGATTTTCTCGCCGAGGAAACGCTCGGCAAAATCCTCGAACCGCTCCACCTCATCCGTCACAAACGGTTGGATCACGCCGGCGCGGCGCCGGCGCGTGTCGAGCAGCTTCAGATAACCGAGCCGTTCCTTCACGAACTCCGCGCAGGTGTCCGCGGAATCCACCAACCGCACACGCGAGCCGGTCACTTCGCGGATGGCGTCCTTCAGTACCGGATAATGCGTGCAGCCGAGCACAAGCGTGTCGATACCCCACTTGAGCAGCGGGCGGAGATATTCGCGCAGCACGCTCACCGCCACCGGATGCCGCATCCACCCCTCTTCAACGAGCGGCACGAGCAGCGGACAGGCGCGGGCGATGATCCGCACGCTGTCGTCGCGCGCGAGAATGGCCTTGTTGTAGGCCTGGCTGCGGATGGTGGCGTTCGTGGCGATGACACCGATGCGGCCGTTGCGCGAGGCTGCGAGCGCGGCGCGGGCGCCCGGGAGAATCACGCCGAAGACCGGCACGGGGAACCGCTGCTCCAGCGTCGGCAACGCCCAAGCGGAAACGGTGTTGCACGCGACCACCACGGCTTTCACCCGCTGGTGCATGAGGAACTGCATGTCCTCGCAGGCGAAACGCACCACGGTGGCAGGAGACTTGTTGCCGTACGGCACGCGCGCCGTGTCGCCGAGGTAAACGAAATCTTCGCGCGGAAGCAGCCGGGACAGGGAGCGCGCGACGGTCAGGCCACCCAGCCCCGAATCGAAAACACCGATCGGCAAATGCACATCCGCGTTCATGGCTGGCCAAGTTGATTTAACACGGGTGGCAAATGACGGGCGGCACCCGCGCGCGGACTTTGCCTTCGGCCCGAAAGCGGTTCAAGGCAAATGGCCTTGTGACTGATGAATGTTTTGCGGGCCCGTTCGTCGGGAAAACCGTTGACGCACCCCGCGCGCGGCACCTAGATTGGCCCCGGTTTTTTTGACACATTTGCAATCATCTCAATCATTCCTCCCGCTATGACCAACACCGCCCCCGCCGCCGCCGCCAAAGGACTCGAAGGCGTCATCGCCGCCAACACCCGACTCAGCGACGTGCGCGGGGACATCGGCCAGCTGATCTACTGCGGCTACGACATCAACGAACTCGCCGGCAAGGTGAGCTACGAGGAGGTCGTCCATCTGCTGCACCACAATCACCTGCCGAACGCCAAGGAACTCGCGGATCTCAAGACCACGCTCGCGGGCTTTCGCGAGCTGCCGCAAGGCGTCATCGACATCATCACCACGCTGCCGAAGGAGGCCGCGCCGATGCACGCCATCCGCTCGGCGGTCTCGACACTCGGCTGCTTCGACACCACGGCCGAGGATGATTCGCAGCACGCCCAGCGGCGCAAAGCGCTCCGGCTCATCGCGCAGATCCCCGTCGTCACCGCCTTCTTCCACCGCCACCGTCAGGGGCTCGACCTCGTCCGGCCCGACCCGCAACTCGGCGAGGCCGCTAACTTCCTCTGGATGATCAACGGCGAAAAACCGAGCCGCGAGATGGAGGAGACGCTGGACATGTGCTACGTGCTCCACGCCGACCACGGCATGAATGCCTCCACCTTCTCCGCGCGCGTCACCATCGCCACGCTGAGCGACATGTACTCGGCCATCACCACCGCCATCGGCACCCTCAAGGGCCCGCTGCACGGCGGCGCCAACGAGGGCGTCATCAAGATGCTCCAGGAAGTCGGCTCGCTCGACAAGGTGGACGCTTGGATCGAAGACGCGTTGGCGCAGAAGAAGAAGATCATGGGCATCGGCCACCGCGTGTACAAGGTGCTCGATCCGCGCGCGCCGCACCTCAAGCGCATGGCACAGATCCTCTCCGCCCAACTCGGCGATCCGAAGTGGATCCAGATGAGCGAGCGCATCGCCGAGCTGATGTTCAAGAAGAAGGGCCTCTCGGCGAACGTGGATTTCTACTCCGCCACCGTCTACTACTCGCTCGGCATTCCGACCGACCTCTTCACGCCGATCTTTGCCATCGCCCGCACCAGCGGCTGGACGGCCCACGTGCTCGATCAACTCGCCGACAATCGCCTCATCCGCCCGCAGTCGGTCTACACCGGCCCCGTCGGCCTCAAGGTGGTGCCGATCAATCAGCGGTAAAACGCATTCAAGGCGAAGGTGGACCCTCGGGTCTGACTTTTTTCCAAGCTCCCCAGATCCCAGATTTAGCCCATGAACATCCACGAATATCAGGCCAAGCAGCTCCTCAAGAAGCACGGCGTCGCCGTCCCCGCGGGCGACGCGTGCAAGACCGTCGCCGAGGCTGAGGCCGCCGCCGCGAAGATCTTCGGCTCCGGCCACAAGCTCGCCGTTGTGAAATCGCAGATCCACGCCGGCGGCCGCGGCAAGGGCACTTTCAAGGACGGCTTCAAGGGCGGCGTGAAGCTCGCCAAGTCTGCCGACGAAGTCACCGCGCTCGCCAAGGCAATGCTCGGCAATGTGCTCGTCACGAAGCAGACCGGCCCCGAAGGCCGGCAGGTGAACACGCTGCTCGTCGCCAGCGCCGAGACGATCAAGAAGGAGCTCTACCTAGCCGTGCTGCTCGACCGCGCCAACTCCCGCCCGCTCATCATGGCCAGCACCGAGGGCGGTGTGGACATCGAGGAGGTCGCGGAGAAATCGCCCGAGAAGATCGTCAAGGAGCACATCGACCCCGCCGTCGGCATCCAGCCGTACAACGCTCGGAATGTCGCCGCCGCGCTCGGCCTCAAGGGCGAACTCTTCGGCCAAGCCTGCAAACTCATCACCGCCGTTTACAAAACCTGGTGGGAGTGCGACGCCGCGATGGTGGAGATCAACCCACTCTGCGTCGTCGAAGGACCCGACGGCAAGGAGGCCATCGTGGCCGTGGACGCCAAGATCGGCCTCGACGACAACGCCCTCTACCGCCACCCCGACATCCAGGCCATGCGCGACCTCAACGAGGAATCGCCGCTGGAGATCGAGGCGAGCAAGTTCGCCCTCAACTACATAAAGCTCGACGGCTCGATCGCCTGCCTCGTCAACGGCGCCGGCCTCGCCAGGTCCACCATGGACATCATCCAGCACTTCGGCGGCAACCCAGCCGGATCTTCTCGAGTGCGGTGAGCCGGTCGGCGAGCGTCGTGCTGCGAAGCGCGGCGTCGAGC
>SXGS01632882.1_pt1 | contig 16497 bp, 19 predicted proteins | sample 3174681 | NCBI WGS metagenome assembly SXGS01 (sample SAMN11356861, study PRJNA531348) | freshwater metagenome | isolation source: freshwater sample F1-80 | place: China: Fuxian Lake, Yuxi | collected 2017-12-25 | reverse complement strand
GGAGTATTGGTGTTGGTTCTTCTCTGTCTCCTCGGTCGACTGTTGATAGGTGAGTTCTGTGACACCCTTTGTCTGGTTCAGTTTGCTCTTTGCACGCCCGTCTCGCGAAGCGTCCGACAGACATCGAAGCCCGAGCCATCGGGCAAGTTGACGTCCAAGACGATCGCCTCAATATCGTCGGTTACCGCCATCCGTCCCTCGGCGGCTGTGCCCGCCTCAACGATCTGATGGCCGCGCGCAGTCAGCGCCCGGCGGATGGCCGAGCGAACGGCCTCGTTGTCTTCGACGATGAGAATGCGCATGGTGTTCGAATCAGTGGAACGGCTTCGCACGAGTATGCCGTGCGGAGCCGCCGGCCGAGGCTAGGCAGGGGCGTTGCCCACTGCCGATCCGTCGAAGCTCTGCTGCTGATTGCCGTCATCGTTACCGGGTGGCGGGCCGCCGAAATCGCCGGCGCCATCTGGGTTGCGGTCGTGGTGACCCTTGCCAGGACCGTCACCGCCGTGGCGACTCGGGCCGCCGATGCCAATGGGCGCGCCGGCCTCGACGAGCGCAGTCACCTGATCGGCCTGCTGCTGCGTGATCCGCTTGTCCGTGACGAGCGCTGCGAGCTCCTCTGCCGTACGGTCGGCATGGCGCGCAGAGTCGGGCCGATGCTGCCCCTCGGGTGGGGTGTCACCCTGCGGTGCCCCGGGTCGGGGGCCAGCAATGCCAAGCGGCACGCCGGCCTCGATCAGCGACGCAATCTCCGTGGACTGGTCGGGCGTGATCGTCTTTGCCGCGACGAGGGCATCGAGCCGCTTGGCCGTCATCGCCGTCAGCAACGCGTTCATCGCGTCAGGCAGCTTGCCGTCGGCGATCTGGGCTTTGATCGACGTGGCCTGGGTGGCCGTCAGTGCGCCGGCCTTCTGCAACTCGTCGGTGCGCTTGCCGAGGCGATCGCCTTGGATCTCTTTGAGTGCCTTATCGACATCCGCCTGAGGGACACCGAGCTTCTCGGCCAGGCTCTTCTCGAAGGCCTCCTGCTGCTGCTCTCGCTGATCGTCGTGCGTGACGATGTTGGCGGCGAGCACGGGGCCGGCGATGGCGGCGAGCCCGACGGTGGCGGCAACCGTGCCGATGATCATGGTCTTCTTGCTGCAACGCATCGATAGGGCTCCTTTGTTCAATCACAGCCTTGCGTGCAGAGATGAGAAAAGGCTGAGAACCACCCCTCATGCTGGTCGGTTGATGGCGTCCGGCACACTGCCTCTATGCAACTACGCGTCGCAATCACCGGTTTGGGCATCGTCTCCACGTTCGGTAACGATGTTGGCCGATTTTGGGATGCGGTCTTGGCGGGCCAGACGGGCGGTTCGGACATTGCCCTCGACGGGCTGCCGACCCTGCCTGGGGTGCGTGTGTTGGAGTTCGATGCAGACGAGGTGATTGGCAAGCGTGAGGCGCGCCGCATGGATCGGGTTGGCATCTTTGCTGCCGTGGCTGCGGCGCAGGCACTGGCCGATGCCGGGCAGCATGGCATCGCGCCAGAGCGGATTGGGACTGCGATTGGTTGCGCTCACGGCGGTGCCGGGACCGTCGAAGCGACCCAGCGCACGCTGCTCGAACGCGGGCTCGATCGTGTCAGCCCCTTTGCGATTCCGCTCGGCCTCGTCAATTCGCCGGTCGCTGGGACAGCGCGGCTGAACAACCTCAAAGGTCCATCCGCAGCGCCGGCCACTGCTTGCGCGGCTGGCTCGGACGCGATCGGCTGGGCCTACGAACGAGTGCGCGATGGCCGTGCCGACGCGATGGTGGCGGGTGGCGCCGAAGCCGCGCTGGTGCCGTCGGTGCTGGCGGGCTACATTCGCTTGGGCGCGATCGCCTCGCTTGGGCACGGTGCAGCGGCGGCCTCGCGGCCCTTCGATACCCCCCGCGACGGTTTTGTGCGGGCCGAGGGCGCCGGCGTCCTCGTGCTCGAGGAGTGGGAGCACGCGCTCGCCCGTGGTGCGCACATCTACGGCGAAGTGGTTGGCTACGGCCAGTCGTGTGACGCGGGGCACCTGACCAGTCCCGACGAGACAGGCGAGGGGCCGGCCCGAGCGATACAGGCGGCGCTGGACGACGCGGGGCTCACGGCGGTGGCAATCGGCTATGTCAATGCGCACGCGACCTCCACGCCGGTCGGCGATACCGCCGAGGCGCGCGCACTGCAGCGCGTCGGGTTCGGTCAGACGCCAATCTCGTCGACGAAAGGCCAGCACGGGCACACGATTGGTGCTGCCGGCGCGATCGAGGCGATCGTTACGCTGGCCTGCTTTGCCTGCAACCAACTGCCTCCGTGTGCCAATCTCGTCGAACCCGACGTCGACCTCGACCTGGTTCGAGAGGCGCGCCCAGCGACCCCCGATTACGCGATGTCAACCGGCTTTGGCTTCGGCGGGCACGACGCAGCACTGATCTTCAAGCGCGCCTAACTCGACTGCGCACTAGGAGGAACGGTCGAGCCAGCGCACGGTCAGGCCACCGAGCCCGACCAGCGTCAACACCACGGCAAGACCAGCGAGCAGAATCACCGTGAGCGGGACCTGATTGGGAGTCGTCACAGTCGGCAGTGCGGCCTGGGTCGTCTCAGTCGGCACGATTGCACCAGCGCGCGACTCGGCCGTCACGGTTCCCTCATCGGTGGTCAGTGTTGGGGGGACGTCGTCGTAAATCGGCAGGGTGTCAACGGGCGGCGCATTTGTTGTGCCGGTCGTGTCCGTTGTCTCCGGCTCGACAATCGGATTGGCGGCTTTCGTATCGGCGGCCTTGTCACGCGAGCGGGCGGCGCGGATCGCACCCATGATGCCCGAGTACATGCGCGCATCAGGATCGAGCTGTTTGAGCGCGGAGGCGTAGCACTCTTGCGTGTGGTACGCGAGGCGACCGGTGTAGAAGTACTCGTTAATCAACGTCTTACCGCAGTTGGCGGCACCTGCCGAGGGCACGGCGAGCAGGAAGGTACTGAACATGAGTGCGGTCAGTACGAGCAGGCGGATGGAGGTGCGTCGGGGGAACACAATTTCCAACTCTAGTGGGCGTTTGGCGTTGGTGAGACGGGTATTCACGGTGCAGGCGGCAATGTGTCGACGACTACATACACCGAACCATCATTGCCCGACAGCTTGAGCGCCTGCTGGAGGGCAGCACGACCCTGTTCGAGTTGCCCCCACGCGTAAGCGAGGTAGGTGCCGTAGGCGAGCCACGGTTCGTAGTTCTTTGGCTCGAGCTCGATTGCTTGGCGCAGGGTGGCCTGCGCCCCCTGGGTATCGCCGAGCTCTTGCAAGGCGTTGGCCTCAGCCAGAAGTGCCTCAACCGAGAGCGGGTTATAACGGTGGGCACTGGCGGCTGCCTCGTACGCGGCCTGGGGATTCTCGATCAGGATGGCATCGCTGCGGACGCTATCGCGGGCGCTTAGCCAGGTTGGTACGCCGACGAGCCCGGCAAAGATGAGGCCGATGCAGACGGCACCTGCAATTGCACGGGCGGGGGCAGTGACACGAGATTGCTGGTGGGGTGCCGGCGCGATCGCACCGATCGCGGCGTAGATGAGAACGCCTTGTGCGAGCAGGCTCCAGTCCACATCGACGAGGCCCTGAGACAGAAAGGCGATCGCTCCGAGCGCGATCACGGTTGCACCGACCTCGTCGCCAACGCGAGGGTGACGCACGCCCGCGACCGCCATCACGACCAGCGCAATGCCGCCAACGATAAAAGGCACGCCGCCAACGAGACCGGTTCCCGCAAGTGCCTCCAGCAGCGTGTTATGCGCCGAATCGGTCACGTACATTGGGTTCTGCGTAATCTGCTCGAGCAGGCGAAAGGTGCCCGCCCCCCAGCCGTGCCACGGCTCAGCACGAAAGCCATCCCACGCGGTTGACCACCAATGGTCGCGGAGGTTCGAGCCGATGCCAACACGAACACCAGCTTGGCCAACGGGCCCCGTAAAGCCGTCGCGAATCGCACTCATTGCTCCGCTCGGGCCGGCTGCGCGCACGACAAATCCGATCACCAAGACGATCACGCCGCCAAGTGCGATCAGGAACGTACGGCGTGAGGCGCGGCCACGATGGCCGGCGGGCTCAGCGCCGGGCAACAAACGCACGGCCACGACAGCGATCGCGGCACCGAGCACCGCCGAGCCGACCAGCGCGTAGATCAGACCCCAGCCAGCAGGGAGCACGCTCTGCTCGGGTGCCGTAAAGGCGGTCCACACGGCAATTTTGAAACCGCAAATGACGGCAGGCACGACGGCGAGCAGGCCGACTAGCCGCATCCGGGGGGCGGTGGGCAGCACGAGCAGCAGCGCGATGGTCCCAACCAGAGCCAGACCCAGTCCAGAGCGCGACGATGTCAGCACCAGCGCGAGCATGTTGATTGAGGCAATCGCCCCACCGATGGCACGGTAGCGGCGATCACGGTGAGCACAGAGGGCCAGGCCTCCAAAGACGCCGGTCAGCGCCAGGATCGCAAGGGCATTCGGGAGCGTCAACGTGCCCGAAAGGCGAGGGCTCAACTGCACGCCCGCCGTGCCGGGGAAGGACCGCGCAACGAGCGCCCAAGTGCTGGCGACCGTGGCGATGGCGGTCAGGCCGGCCGCAAAGACCACGCCTGGTCGGCGCAGCCCTGGCCCAAGCAGCACGCCGAGTGCGAGTGCGCCGAGATAGCCGGCAGAGAGAATTCCTGTTTCCACCGAGTCGCTCGCGGACAGCGACCAGAGGCTCGAAAGCGCCGCGACGAGCGCGAAGATTGTCAGGCCTGCTACTGCGACGAGCGTTGAACGACTGGGCAGCACGAACGGCCACCAACCGACGGCAATCAGACCAAGCACGATGCCGGCGGGGATGGTGGTGCCCGCGGCAATCAGGCTCGCGGCTCCTGGCGCAATGCCACCCGCGGCGAACAGAATGCCCCAGATCGCGAGCACGACGCCGGGGACAGCGAGCAGCACGGCGGCGGTCGAACTAAAGCGGGGGAGCGGTTGCACGAGACCGATAGTAGGCGGCTTGTTGGCCGCGGACGACCGCTTAGTGGCTCAGCGGGTCGGCGACGATCAACAGCAGCCGCGCACCGCCGAGCTGATCCTTGCGCACACCATCAAGAGGTTGAGCAACCGCACCCTTCAAGTGAAGGCTCTTGATCAAGGCACCTGCGGCCGACTTTCCGGCTGGATCGCTGGCCTGGTACATCACGTACGTCTTCATGTAGCTATGGTCGGGGGCGTCACTGACGGCGGCGATCGGATACTGCTTGATCATCAGCTGTCGTGCAGCCTCCGCGGCAACGCCATCGGCGCCGAGGCCATTCCAGACGACGACGGGAGTCTTCGTGACGGGTGGTGCGGGTACGACGACCTCGGCAGCCACCTCGGCCGGACCACCCTTTGCACTCGTCAGAGTCCCGAACAGAGCGGTACCACCCCAAAGTGCAGCGACGGCAACGAGTGCCACGGCCGCGAGGATACCCCAGACGGCAAAGCGCTCAAAAAAGCGCCGCCGACGGACGGCGACCCACGTGCCAGTATCAAGAAGGAAGTGATGCTCTACTGCAGCCATTGCCCAAAGGTTCGTCACAGGCCTAGGCCTTCCTGCCAAGAGACGCCCCGATCTGGGCGTCGCAGTAACCTTGTTACATGTTCGTGAGCCTCGAAGGGCCCGACGGGGTCGGCAAGTCGACGCAGGTGGCGCTGTTGGCCGACCGTTTGCGCGGGGCCGGGCTCGAGGTTGCGCAGTGTCGCGAGCCGGGGGGCACCGAGCTAGGCGAACGTGTTCGCGCCTTGCTGCTCGATCCACAGGTCGAGTTGAGCGACCGTGCCGAGGCACTGCTGTTCGCAGCTGCGAGGGCTGAAATCGTGGAGCAGGTGATCGCCCCGGCCCTCGCCCGCGGAGCGTGGGTCGTCTGCGATCGCTTTATCGACAGCTCGCTTGTCTATCAGGGCGTTGGTCGTGGTCTGGGCATCGAGGAGATCCGCGACGTCTCGCTGTTTGCCACCGTTGGTCTCTTGCCGGCGCGCACGATTGTGCTGCACGGCGTGGCTCGACGCGATGCGGTACCCGATCGGATGGAATCCGCGGGTGAGGAATTCCATGCACGTGTCGAGCAGGGCTTTCTTCAGCTCGGCGAGTTCGATCCGGCTCGCATCCGTCTCGTCGACGCGGTGGGGTCCGAGGTTGAAGTAGCGGAGCGGATCTGGAGTGCACTCGAGGGGGTGCGACCATGATGATCTCGCTTCCCGGGCAGCCTCGCGCTGAGGTGCTCTTGCGTTCGGCGGTTTCCGAGCCGGCGCACGCCTATCTCTTGCACGGGCCGCCGGGCACCGGCAAGCACGATGCCTCGCGCGCCTTCGCTGCACTGCTACTCGGCTGTGATGTACGCCGAGTGGTTCCCGGTAGTCATCCCGACCTGGCCATGATCGAGCCCGAGGGCGAGTCGCTGCTGGTCGACCAGATCCACGAGCTTTCGGGCGCCCTGCGTTATCGGCCGCAGGAGGCAGTGCGTCGGGTTGGCATCGTCGACGAGGCCGACCGGCTCAATCGCGATGCCGCCAACGCCTTCTTGAAGACGCTCGAGGAACCGCCTGGCGATGTTGTGCTGATTCTCGTTGCCGAGGACCTCTCGCGCGTTTTGCCAACGGTCCGTTCGCGCTGCCAGCCAATTGCCTTTCCTCCCCTGTCGGCCAGCGCACTCGCGGTGCGGCTCGAGGCCGACGGCGTGGCGGCGGAGTTGGCGGCCGAGTTGGGTGGGCGCGCCCGCGGCGATCTCGACTTTGCCCGGCGCCTCGCAGCCGATCCTGCGGCCCGACAGTGGATTGGCGAGGTCGAGGCGCGGGTAGCGCAGGCGCTCTCAGCTGGTCTGGACCAAGAGGACGCTGCGGTGCAGGCGACCTTGGCGGGAGTGAAGGCCGTTGGGGATCGTGCTCAGCAAGATGCCGAGCGAGATACCGCCGCTGCGTTGGAGCGCCTCGAGAAGTTGCCGTCGTCGCGCGAGCTCGACCGCGAACGCAAGCGACTCGAGACGTCTGGCAAGACGACGGCCACCCGGCGTCGCCGTCGTGCAGAGACCGACATGATGCGTGCCGTGATCGCCACGGTTCAGCTCGTTTTGCGCGATGCGCTCTGTGTGCAGGCAGGCGCGCCCGATCGCGTGGTCTCGTCGATCGATCCGGCCACGCTGGCGACGATCGCAGAGACCGTTTCGAGGGCCCGTCTCGAGCGCGGCATTGTCGAAGTCGACCAGGTGCGGATTGCCTTGGGACAGCCGATCAACGTGTCGCTCGCTCTGGCCGCTGTCTTCGCACGTGTTCGGATGGTGCGTCGGCGAGAGGCGGTGGTCGCATGATGATGGTTGGTGTGGTGTTCCAGTCCGGCGGTACCGTCGAGTTGCACGATCCCAATGGTGTCGAGCTGCTCTGGAACGATCGCGTCATCTGCGAGACAGCGCGTGGCGAGGAGTACGGCCGCGTCGTGCAACCCGAGCACGAATCAACGGGCAAGCTGCCCGAGCGCGTTTTTCGCGTCTTGCGCAAGGCCACTCCGGAGGACGATGTTCGGCGCCGTCAGCAGCGCGAGCAGGCATCGGAGGTGCGGCGCGTCTTCCGTCGTGCTGTCGTGGCGCGTCACACCGGCGTCAAGATCCATGGTGCCGAGATGCCGTTTGACGGTCGGCGCGTGGTCGTTGGCTACACGTCGGAGGACCGCGTCGACCTCAGACCGATTGCCCAGGATGTTGGCCGGCAGCTGACCCTTCGTGTTGAGGCCCGCCAGTTGGGTCCACGCGATGGCGCACGGATCACGGGAGGCTATGGCCTGTGTGGCGACGTGCTCTGTTGCACGCGCTTTCCTGCCCACGAACAACGCATCACGTTGCGGATGGCTAAGGACCAGGATCTGCCGGTCAATCCAGGCCGAGTGACGGGCCTGTGTGGGCGGCTTCGCTGTTGTCTCGCCTTCGAACATCCGGTGTACAAGAGTTTTCGCGACCGTGCTCCTGCCATCGGGCGGACAGTCGATACGCCAGAGGGGCGTGGAGTCGTGTGCTCTCTGCAAGTCCCCGCAGACGCCGTCGTGGTTCGTCTACACGACGATCGCGAGGTCTCCGTGCGCCTTGATGATCTTGCCGAGGCCGGGCGCGGCTAAGTCGTGGACCACCGGGTGCTCGTAGTTTCGCCTAGAGTTTGAGTGCATCCCCTAGGAGGTCTGATGGGCGCTATCGCAGTTGGTGTAGACGGCTCGGATCGTTCGGTTCCCGCACTGGAATGGGCGGCGAAGGAGGCGGCGGCACATGGACATGTTTTGCGCATCTATACCGCGTGGTCGATTCCAGTCACTGCCCTCAGCCCGGGTGGTCTGCCGGCTCCCTATCCGATCGACGAGCTCGAGTCGGACGGTCGTGCCGCGCAGAACGCCGTGATCGTCAAGGCGAATATGCCTGCCGATCTGGTGATTGAGCACCATATTGTGGAAGGCGGCCCGAGCGCTGTGCTGCTCGATGCGGCCAAGACGGCTGATCTCCTGGTCATCGGCTCGCGTGGACACGGTGGATTCAAAGGCCTTTTGCTCGGATCGGTCGGCAACCAGATCACGGGTCACACGAACTGTCCCGTGGTCGTCGTACCAACCTCGCACCGCTGACCAATGTCCAGATCGGGTCAGACCCCATCTGGACCTTGGTCAGCGGTGGCGTGCCAGCCTGAAGCTACGTTGAGCAGAGGTCACGGCGCCCGTGCTGGGAGTAATCGTCGTGCGGAGTTGGAGTGTCGCGGGCTTCGTGCGAAGCGATTTCCGGAACGGGCGCGATAGAACGCAACGAATTCGGTATGCGCCAGCCTTGAGTGCCGTCCGTTTGGTGGTGCACCGCTGCCGACCCTTTTGTTTCGCAGATTGCGTCACGGTTGCCGCGCCAACGGTTATGAAATCCGTGGTGATGATCACGCTTCACGGCGTGACCCTGATGATCGGCCTACCGATCACGGGTATCGGCGCCGTACTGCCGCTGTCGTCGGCGGGTCGGCGCATCATGCGCTTCAGCAGGGCCAGTTTGTCGGTGTGGATGGTGCGCTAGCCGTCTTGGAGGATTCCACCGGTATCACCGGAGTTGGGGTTCCAGGACCAGTAGGTCCAGCTGATGCCTCGATGCTCGAGGTAGGTGGTGAACTGGTTGATCCAGTGGCCTTCGACGGTGTCGGTGCGGACGTTCTTGGCGCCGAACTCGCCAATCAGAATCGGTGCAATGCCTTCGTCTTTGATGTAGCCAAGGCCTTTCTGCCAGCGGTCGGCCAGGATCGCCGACATGTTCGGGTCGGAGAACCAGGGCTGGGCGAAGACGCCGGGGCCGTACTCGTGGGGCGAGTAGACGACGCGGTTAGTAATCGAAAGACGGACGGGATTGTTGCGGAGCGGCCTGCGCGGTGGCGGCCTGTGCGAGCAGACAGGCCAGCACGGCACTGATATCAGGAAGGTCAGTCGCTGGCGCATGTGTGAGCGCGTGATCGTGTGCAACGTTGTGCTCCTTCCGCCGCTTACGTGTGCGACGAGTCGTCTGTAGGGGAAGACGGGTGATCTCTGACCCTCTGACGAGTTCGCGCGGAAAGGGGCGTGACGTCGTGTGCGGGCTGACTGCTGTTATTTGCAACGAGTAGTGCCGCCGACGCGCCAACCTGCGTCGTGCAATTAGACTCCGGGCCGTACGCCGACGTAGCTCAGTTGGTAGAGCACTTCACTCGTAATGAAGGGGTCCGCGGTTCGAATCCGCGCGTCGGCTCTCGGCTTGGTTGCGTTGCCGCACGCGCCACATACTTTTCTCCGAGCCGTGGTTCGAGTCGCTCAGTACGCGTTGGCGTAGCGCGCGCAGGTAGCCTCGAGGTCGCTGTCGTCGGCTGCCGTTGCGATTTCCCAACGCTTGACGCCAAGAAAAGCTTCGAGCAGGAGTGGCGGCAACCAGTCTGAGGCAATTGGGTCTGCCTCGAGCGCGTTGAGGGCCTCGCCGAGGGATGTTGGCAGGGTGGTCTGGGCGTAGACGGCCAGCGCGGCCGATCGTCCGTTTTACCCGTGACCAGTTGAAGTCGAAGAAGAGTGCGACGTTTAGCTACACCGCACTGACGAAACAGCCGGGCCAAGTACGTCCGCGTGGCTCGACCTGGGCGGGCAACGCTGCCTACGTGTCGACGTTGGCAAAGCTTGGCGTGCTCGCGCCAGGCGGTAATGCTGGTGGCGTCACGAGCTAGGACGGTCGCCGGGGATGTCTCCCTGCGGCTAGGGTTTCGGGTAACGACGGAGGATCCAATGGCGACATGTGGCGAGGCAGCGGTTCGATTGCTCGAGCAGTACGACGTAGACACGATCTTCGGGATCCCTGGCGTGCACACGCTGGAGTACTACCGTGGTCTCGCCGACTCGCCGATCAGACACGTGACACCTCGCCACGAGCAGGGTGCGGGCTACATGGCGCTTGGCTACACGCGCGTGACGGGCAAGCCGGGCGTCTGTTGTCTGATCACTGGTGCGGGGCTGACGAACGCCTCGACCGCGATCGCCACGGCACACCACGATTCGCTGCCGATGTTGATTCTCTCGAGCGGCACCGCCACTGCGGACGCCGAGCAGGGGCACGGATCGCTGCATGATCTGCCCGACCAGCCCGCCTTTATGAAGACGATCTGCGCACTCTCGATCGATGTGCGCGACCCAGTCGAGCTGGCCGACGCGTTCGCGCAGGCGTTTGAGGTCTTCGATTCTCAACGCCCACGCCCGGTGCACATCAGCGTGCCAATCGACGTCCTCTCGTTGCCTGCAGCGGGGGATCAACGCCTGCCCGATCGTGGCGCTGCGCCGACCGCCGGCCCGGCCTTGCTCGATCAGGCTGTCGAGGCACTGGCTGCTGCGACCCGCCCGATGATCCTGATCGGCGGCGGCACGACACGTGCTGAGGCCGAGGTGATTGCGATTGCCGAGCAGCTTGGCGCACCCGCTGCGATGACGATCGCCGCCAAGGGCGTTGTGCCCGATGCGCACCCACTGTCGCTTGGCACGACCGCCACGATCTCCCCGATTTTCGAGGAGTTCGAGCAGGCCGATGTCGTGCTCGTGGTGGGCACCGAATTCTCCGAGACGGACTACTTCTACGCGCCAACGCTCGCCCCACCAGCGTTCGGTGGCACGGTCGTTCGTATCGACATCGATGCGGCGCAGTTGGCCAAGCGTCGGCCAGCCACGATTGGCCTCCATGGCGATGCTGCTGCAACACTGACCACGCTCCACGCCGCGCTTGCGACGCGTGGCGTACAGGGTGCGGGAGACGAGCGCGCGGCTGCACTGCGGGCGGCCAACGCGTGGTGGCCCGGCCACGAGGAGTTCGAGCCATTCCTCTCGGCACTTGCCGCGGCCCTGCCCGATAACGGCGTGCTGGCCGTCGATTCGACGCAACCCGTCTATGCCGCTGCCCACTTGTGGCGTGGCACCCGCCCGAACGCGTACCTGCCCTACGGTGGCTTTGGCACGCTCGGACCGGCCATGCCAATGGCGATTGGTGCCAAGCTCGGGGCACCCGATCGGCCGGTCGTGGCGCTCGCGGGCGACGGTGGTTTTCTCTTCACGATCCAAGAACTCGCGACGGCCGTGGATCTCAGTCTACCGCTGGCGATCGTGATCTGGCAAAACCATGGCTATGGCGAGATCAAGGACTCGATGGAACGCGTCGACGTGCCCCCCGTCGGTGTCGCCACGAGCGCTCACGACTACCTCAAGATCGCAGAGGGCTTCGGTTGCCATGCCGTACGAGCAGACTCGCTCGACGACCTTGGTGGCTTGATCGCTGCCGCCTTTGTGGCAGATCGGCCAACGCTGATCGAAGTGATCGCGGACCGTGTCGCGCCATCTGCACTGCCTGTTCGCTGATACGTTGAACGGGTGGTAGCCCGTGCTTTGATCATTGCGATTGGTCTGCTCGTCTTGACGACAGGCGTGGCTGCTGCTGCGCCCACCGTGCCGTGGACGCTGGTCGCGACGCGGCCGCACGACGCAACGGCGTTTACGGAGGGACTGGTCGCGTATCGCGGGGTCCTGCTCGAGAGCACGGGGCTCTTGGAGCAATCGACGGTGCGGCGCGTTGATGCCACGACCGGGCAGGTGCTCGCCTCGACGCCGCTCCCAGCCAACGAGTATGGCGAGGGGCTAACGGTGCTCGCTGGGAGTGCGACGCAGTTGACGTGGACGCAGCACGTGCTGCATACGTATGACCCGACCACGCTTGCGATAACCGGCACGCGGCGCTACCGCTTCGAAGGTTGGGGGCTGACGACGAATGGGCGGCAGCTGATCGCCAGCGATGGTTCGGCAACGTTGCGCTGGCTCGATCCGGCGACTCTGCGCGTCACGAAGACCGTCACGGTCACGGACGAGGGGGCTGCGATCTACGGCCTCAACGAGCTCGAGTATCGCGACGGCATCATCTGGGCCAACGTCTGGCGCTCCGATCGCATTGCTTTGATTGATCCGGCGACCGGCAAGGTGCGAGCCTGGCTCAACATGGCTCGGCTACGGCAGCGCCTCTCGGCTTTTGGCGAGGTCCTCAACGGCATCGCCCGCGACCCTGTCACAGATCACATGGTCGTGACCGGCAAGCTCTGGCCGCAGCTGTTTGTGATCAAGCTGGCCGGTCGAGTTCCGGCCGCTCCGCGCTGAGGGGGGACATGACATCCGCGCGGTTGTCATGTCCCCCTCAGCGCGGAGCAGGCCTACGCTAGTTCGAAGCGGATCGGCTGTGCGCCGACCTGCAGCGTGCTGGCACCGAGGGCATGGAGGTTCTCTTTGCCTTCGACGATCGTCAAGAAGTGGTTGCCTGCCAGCGGCCCAGCCTTCGACGAGAAGCTGCAGGGGCCGTACGGGAATAGCAGTTCGCACTCGGAGATGCCGCCGGGATACCAGAGGATCTCGCCGGGAGCCGGATGAGAGGTGGCGTCCTCGAACGGCACGCCGAGGTCGAAGTCACCGAGCGGGATCCAGCACGACTCGCCGCTCCAGCGCACGTGGATCATCTTGTTCTCGTACGGCAGCATCGTCAGAAATGCCTCACAGGTCTTTGGGGCCAGCGCCGTCTCGAGGCGCGCCAAAAAGACGGTGTTTCCACTCGTGATACGAATCAACTGCTCTGCCATCGTGTTCTCCTCTGGGGTACGAGGGAAGTGTGCCGTACCTAGGGCGCGATGCGTTCGATACCGGGAATCTGGTCGAAGTCACGGTCGAACGAATAGACCCACGGATCTCCCAAATGGATCGCCTGTGCGGCGAGCAGTGCATCGGGTAGTTCGACGTTGTGGGCGCTATGGATATCGAGTGCCGCACTGAGGACATCGCCACTTCGTGACAGCGACGGCAGAGCTAACAGCATGCCGAGGCGTTCGATGATGACCTCGCGGCTGAGGCCATAGAAGGAGCGCAGTGTGTGCGCGACCTCGGCAAACGTGACGGGCGCGAGTGCGAGCGTTGCCGAGGATTCGAGGAGAGCAGTTGCGGCGGCTGTCTGTGTGGCGCCATCCCGAACGATGTAGCGGAGCAGGACGTTGGTATCGACATAGGCGACTAGTCCCACCCTTGTGCTCCCCGCGCAGCATCGTTGTCTACCGTGCCGTCACGAATCTCTTGTATTGACTTGCCGCGAAGGTGAGCAGGTATCTCGAGTGGGGGTAGCTCGTCGTTGCGCTTGATCCGATGGACGATTACTTGGTCGCCAGTGATCGAAAAGAACAGCGTGTCGCCTGGCTCTGTACCGAGCACCATCCTGACTGCCTTAGGCACGGTGATCTGCCCCTTGCTGGTGACGCGAGCGAGCCGACCGACGGGGATGTTCTTTTCCATATTCCTTACATTACCAATTAAGTAAGGAATTGTAGTGGGGCTGATCGACATCGCCACAGTCTCTGCCACCATCCCCATACCGATGACGCGCACACCCGATCCTCACCCGCATAGTCTGTCCCCCAGCACGCGCACATCGCTCGAGCAGTTGCCGCCGAACAACGTCTTTCGCACGCTTGCACATGCGGATGCTGCCTTCCCACCACTGATGGCGCTGGCTGCGAGCCTCTGGAACGACGCCAGCCTCTCGCAGCGGCATCGCGAGCTGGCGATTCTGCGCACGGCGCGCCTGGTTGATTCGGCGTACGAATGGATGCATCACATCGAGGTTGCGCGGATGGTGGGCATTACGGAGCAGGAGATCAAGGCGATCGATGTGGATCAACTCGCACTCGGTGCGTTCAACAAGGCGGACCAGCTCGTGCTCGACGCCGTGCCGCAGATCCTCGCCCACCGGCGCTCTGACGACGCAATCTTCGACGGGCTCGAGCGCGTGCTGAGCCCGCGCGAGCTGGTCGAGCTCCATCTCGTCGTTGGCCTTTACGCCACGATCGCCGGTGTCGTTACCGACTTTGATGTCGACCTCGACGCGCAGTCGGGCGCATTCGACCTCGACCACGACGAGCGCGGCCCAAGGCTCGGGCGTTAGAACGCGCGAGTGAGGTGCTCGGCCTTTTTGCCGCGGCCAACGATCACTTTGCTCACGAGCGCTGGCTGGAACAGGCCGTGTGCGACGACGCCCGGCACGCTGCTGAGCCAAGTGTCGAGGGCATCCGGCCCACCAATGGCGCCCGCGTAGTCGGCGATCACGTTGCCATCAGGGCTCGGCGGGACGTCGCGCAGCATCACGTTTTGGAGCAGACGGAGCGTACTCTGTAGGCCGAACTGGAGCAGCTCGAGCGGAATCGGGGCGTGGAGCCGTGGCACCAGCTTGCTGGAGTCGGCGATCACAACAAAGCGGTCGGCCATGGCGGCGACGATCTTCTCGCGCGTCTGCGCAGCACCACCACCCTTGACGAGCCAGAAGTCTGGAGCGATCTGATCGGCACCGTCAATCGCGAGATCGAGTCGATCGACCTCGGCGGCACTCTCGACCGTCAGCCCAAGCGCTCGGGCGGCCTCTTCGGTCTGCACCGAGGTAGCGACACAGCGAATGTCGAGTTTGCGAGCAGCGATCGCTGGCAGCAGGAAGGCCACTGTCGAGCCGGTCCCTAGCCCGACGCGCATGCCGTCTTCGACGAGCAATGCTGCAGCCTCGGCCGCGACCTTCTTCTCGGTGTCTTGGCTCATACGTGCACGGTAGCGGGGGAAGGACGCGACATTTTGGGCCCGGGTCCAAAATGTCGCGTTGCTAGGTGTTGGCAGCGGCGGCGTCGGCCAGGATCACCGATGCCGGGGCCGTCACACGACCCGCCGGGATCGAATGGTCACCCGCCAGCAACTGCTGCAGCGGCTCGCGCTTGTCTTCGCCGGTGATCAGCCACAGCAAGAGACGCGTGCGGCCCAGCTCGGGGTACGTCAGCGTCATCCGATGCGTGCCCTGATATTCGCCCGTGGTAATCGCGACCATGCGGTCTTGCACGTCGAGGACCGCGTCGCCCGGGACGAGCGAGGCCGTATGCCCGTCGGGGCCAAGGCCGAGGTGGATCACGTCGATCGTGGCGGGCAGGTCGCCGGCATACTCCGACGCGGCTGCCTCGAGATCGTCGTCATTGACGGGCATTGGGTGGATCACCACGGGCAGCTGCGGGCCAATGCTCTCGCGCAGGTGTGTGAGGTTGCGGGCCGAATCGCCCTCGGGGGCGATGCGCTCGTCGACCTGGTACAGCTCGACGGATTCCCACGGCATCGTCAGCTCGGCGAGGTCCGCAAACATCGCCCACGGCGAACGCCCACCGCTGACCGCGAGCGAGAAGACACCACGTGCGGCCACGGCGGCACGGGCCTCCTTGGCAACGCGCTCGGCTGCGGCGTGCGCAACGGCCGCCGCGTCCGGCAACACGATCAGTTCGTGCTGCACTACGCCTTCTTCTCGTCGTGCCCGCCGAACTCGCTGCGCATGGCCGACTGCACCTTGCCGGAGAACTGGCCGAGGCCACGCGACTCGAAGCGCTCAAGCAGCGACGCGGTGATGACGGGGGCAGGGACGCCCTCCTCGATTGCCGCGATCGTCGTCCAGCGACCCTCGCCGGAGTCCGACACGCGACCGTCGAAGGCGTCCAAGTTTGGATCCTTCGAGAGGGCGGCGGCCGTCAGATCGACGAGCCACGAGCCAACGACGGAGCCGCGGCGCCAGACCTCGGCGACCTCAGCCACATCGATCTCGTACTGGTAGTACTCGGGGTCGCGCAGCGGGGTCGTTTCGGCGTCGACCTCTTGCTGATGCTTGCCGGCATCGGCGTGCTTGACGATCGAGAGACCCTCAGCGATCGCGGCCATCATCCCGTACTCAATACCGTTGTGCACCATCTTGACGAAGTGGCCCGCACCGTTCGGACCGCAGTGGAGGTAGCCCTCCTGCGCGGTGCCACCAGGCTTGCGGCCCGGTGTCGGCTCAGCAGAACCCTCGCCCGGCGCGATCGTCTTCCAAATTGCATCGAGACGCTGCACGGCCTTGTCCTCGCCG
>SXGS01013208.1_pt1 | contig 16499 bp, 15 predicted proteins | sample 3174681 | NCBI WGS metagenome assembly SXGS01 (sample SAMN11356861, study PRJNA531348) | freshwater metagenome | isolation source: freshwater sample F1-80 | place: China: Fuxian Lake, Yuxi | collected 2017-12-25 | reverse complement strand
CGAAAAGGCGCATGGCGACGTATTTAACGTCCTGCTTCAGGTGTTGGACGACGGCCGCCTCACCGATAGCAAAGGACGCACCGTCGATTTCAAGAACACCGTGCTGATCATGACGAGCAACGTCGGCTCACACCGGATCATGGAAGCGGCGGGCGATCGCGACAAAGCCCAAAAGGCGGTTCAAGAGGAACTCGCTCGGCAATTCCGACCCGAGTTCCTCAACCGCATCGACGACAAGATCGTGTTCGATCCACTCACCCGCAAAGACATGGATTCGATCCTCACGATTCAGCTGAAGCGCGTCGCGAAATTGCTCACGCAACGCGATCTCAAGCTGCAGGTCACCGATGCGGCCAAGACCGCCGTGGCGGATGCCGGGTTTGACCCACTCTATGGTGCACGGCCGCTCAAGCGCGCCATCACCACATATTTGATGAACCCCATGTCCCGAGCGATCGTGGGGGGAGATTATCTGCCTGGCGATACCATCAAAGTGGATGTCGAAGGCGATGATCTGACGTTTGAGCGCGTTCCCGCGGCCCCCGATACTGCGGCTGCTGGAGCCAAACAGCTGCCCGGCTGATCACTCGATGAGTGACGGATCCTCCAAGAGAATCGCCGCCGCCATCACTTGGGCATAGTAGGAATTCAGGGCTCCCGACTCCATCAATTTCCAGATGTCGCGGGTGCCCTGGGTACGAATGGCCTCATCGACCGCCTGTGGCCCTTGGTTGTAAGCCGCCAATGCCAAGCCCCAATCGCCATACTGCGCGTAGTTGCTACTGAGAAGGCGAATAGCTGCATCCGTCTCCCGAGGAATATCCAGCCGCAAGTCCTCTTTTGCGTTCACTCGCAGGCCGTACATCCGGGCGGTGGACGGAATGAACATCCACAGGCCAGCGCCGCGTTTTGCAGGAGGAATGTCCGGATACAGCTCTGCACCCGTCAGGTTGCGGTAGCCCGACTCCACGAAGGGTACGGCCGCCAACTCGATCGGGAGTCCCGCTTTACGTATTTCTCCCTCGATGAATTCGCGATGGGCTTCCCGATCCGACAGGCTGCGCAGTGCAAACCGGCGCCCTTTGGGGGTCGCTACAAAGCGATTCAGCTGCGCCACAACCGCGTCGTTCACCACCAGCGGAAACGACGCCGAACCCGCACCGTCCACTGCGGCGCGCACCTGCGCCTCATCGACCCGGTGATCCACCACCAAGCCATCCCCCGCCCAAGCAACCCCTGCTATTCCCGCAAAAGCCGCAACCAACGTCCACCGTGCACTTGAGCTCTTAGAGTTCAAGATCATGTCCACCCTCCTTCCCAGTTGTGATTTCCACACCGGACTCGAAAAACCAGACATCAACGCCCGGAGTTGCGGGGACCGCGCGCCCACCGACACCAGCGCCAGCGAGTACTCCCGGGGCGCGACACCTCCGCGGATGACCGCCGCATCGCAGGCGACCTCCTCCGATTCCACAATGCGGGCACGCCAGAACCACCATGCCGGGTTGATCGCGGAAAGCGCGCCCACGGCCCAAAGGCACCACGCCCAAGCGGTATCGCCCGCGCGATGGTGCTGAAGTTCGTGCGAGATCGCAATGGCACGCAGCGCCGGGTCGGCGAACGTCTCGACGTCGAGAACGACGTACGCCGAACCAAACACTGCGAACGACCAAGGGACCTGACTGTCACCCGAGACCATGACTTGGACACGGCCAACCCGGCGCCACCGCTCAGCGCGCCGAATGCGCCACAACACGGAGACCAGCGATCCCACGCCCCAAATCCCTCCGGGCAGCGTCGCAAGCCAGGGCAGGGCACTCACCGAGGTCGGCACCTTCATCTCCTGCGCGGAAATTGGCGCCACCGACACCGAAGGTGCGTCCGCACTTTCGCCCCGAGTGCTCCACACTTCCGCCGTTGGCGCCCAGGTCACCGGGGTTTCCTCCGTCAGCGACACCAAGGGAAGTGCCAGCGCCAACCCCAATAAACCACGGCTCCGCAACACCGCACCTTGAGCCCCAGCCCACGGCAGCGCAAAGTCCAACGCCGCCCCGGCGATCAACAGGCCCTGTAGGGTCCACCAGAAGCTCATGGTTTGTCCTTCCGGTCGATCAGCTGCCGGATCTCCTCCAATTCCCGCTCATCGATCGCACCCGATTCCAACAGGCTGCGAACCACCGAAGCCGGCCGGTCGAACAGCCTCCGGACCAGATCTCGAACGGTGGACTGCTCGTACGAACGCTTTTCAGTCACCGCCGAATACAAATGCCGGCGACCGTCCTTCCGGCTCTGCACGAATCCCTTCTGCTCCAAGATCCGAACCAGCGTAGAAAGGGTGGTATACGCCCGATCTCCCCCGAGGGTGTCGGCGACGTCGTGCACGGTGCTCTCCCCACGGTCCCACAACACGCGCATGATCTCGAGCTCGGCGGCAGTCAGCCGTCGTTCGTCATCGGGTTCCATTTCTCACTCCCACGCCACTGTAACTAAGAGTTTCGTTTCTCGTCAACGAAACTCTTAGTTATATTCTCGAAGGCAAAGAGAACCGCTTTCTATCGATTCAATGCGCGATGATCGTAGGCTGCACGCCGATCCCGATCGATCGAGGCGAACATGTCCATCAGCCGAAGCGCTCGGCCGATACTCTCATAAACTGGGCGCGGGAGAATCGCTGGGGCCACCGAAAGCAGCCGACCAATCCTTGGAACGTACACATCCACTTCGCGCGTTTCCAGCGATCGCACGACCGCATCCGCAACCTCGTCCGGCTCAACCACGGGCGGAAACAGCGGTTTCTTCGAACCGGCGATCAGCTCGGTGTTTACCAAGGTCGGCATCACATACGTGAAATGAACGCCCGATCCCCGATGCTCCAGCCGGACGGCTTCGGTAAGCCCAACCACCGCATGTTTGGTCGCCGAATACATCGATGCATAAGGCGTTCCCACTTTTCCGGCCGCCGAAGCCAAATTAATGACATGGCCGCGACCGCGAGCCAACATCCCTGGAAGCACCGCGCGCATTCCATAGGCCAAACCAAACACATTCACTTCGAATTGCCGGCGATCGACCGCGTCCGGCAGGCCCAGGAATTCCCCCAAAGACATGATTCCAGCATTGTTTACGAGAATATCGATGGCACCCACATCCCGCTCGATGGCCACCACTGCGTCCGCCCATTCCGCGGGTTGCCGAACGTCGAGCTTCCGCCAGTCAAGCCCCAATTCGCCCGCCGCTCCCCGCGCCGCCGTCTCGTCCAGATCGGCGATCACGACTCGAGCGCCTTCCCGGCGTAGTGCGAGCGCAATCGACCGCCCGATCCCCCGTGCCGCCCCCGTTACCAACGCCACCCGACCCGCGACGCGATCCGACATGCGACCTCCGCTCAGCGCCGTTTAGCCGATCTCCGGCGAGATGGCTCGACTCCACCCGCGTCGTTGGTTACCCGGCGCCCATGAGCGACAGCGACACCTCGCAGCCAGAGCAACCACGCACTCGCATTGGGTGCTTTCTCCTCCTCATCCCCGCGATGATCACCGCATCGGTGCTGATCGGTTATGTTGTCATGTGGACCATCGGCTTACAAGGCCGCGAAGTCGACGGCGACCGGTACACGATGACCTATACGTCATGTCCCGCTGCGCTTGACCTCATCAAAGCCCGCGTAGCGCGCATGGGATTGGGTGATCCTCAATACACCACTACGGAATCTGGATTTTCACTCGAGGCCAGATTGCCGAGCGAAGCCGATGTGGCCGCCGAGATCCCAAAAACCCTCGGTCGAACCGGGGCACTAGAGATCCATGAGGTCGGCGTCCCCGAGGGAACCCCTCCCGTGATCCGGGCCGACCAAGTGGACGATGCTTCAGTTCACCTTGGAATGAACGGCATTGTCACGCTGGTGCGGTTGAACGATGAGGGCGCGGAGGCCCTCCGCAAACACATGGTGGGGCATTCCGATGGGCGAATTCGCTACGTCCTGGATGGGGAGACCATTTTCGAGCGTTCCAATCTCCCGGCCGAGCCCCGGGGCAGCCTTGAGCTAGAACCTCCGAAAGATATGGACGAAGTCAAGCAATTGAGAGTCGCCGCCGAGCGCGATGTGATCATCGCGGAGGGGCCGCTGCCCTGCACCACCACCCTGGTCAGCGCGACGCCAGTTGGTAAAACAGACGCTCCCTAGTTCATAAAGTAGAATCCAAGCGCGATCGCCACCGCGAGGATTCCCACGATCAGCACGGCCAAAGCTGCAACAAAGGCTACCCAAAGGGCCTTACTCGACTCGGCAACCGGTAGCTCCTCGCCCGTGCGTTCGTCCGCCGGAGACAAGCCCAGAAACGGGGCAGGCGCCTGCGAAGCGGACCGAATGACGGTCGAGGGTCCGTCGCTACCGGTCTTTGCCGGAAGGTGACCCGATCGTCGAGGCGCCGCTTCGGTTGCCGCCACACGCTGAACTGGTGCCGGTGTCGCCGCCTTCGGCGGGACGGTCGGCGGCAGACTTGGCGTATTTACACGCGCCAACGAGCCAGAGCTACCCGGTCGAGCGGCAGGAGTCGCGGGCATCGACGGCATGACCGTGCGTACGGCTCCGTCAGGAACGAACGGCGGCGGGGCCCGGGTCGGATCGGACTTTGCCTGCCGCAATGTAGAGCCCGGATCTTGCACCGCTTTTGACGGCATCGACTCCGCACGGACCGGATCCGGCCGCGCATCGGATCGCGCCGGAACCTCGGCCAAATCCGGGCTGGGCATCGAGGGCATCGAGGGCGGCGAAAACCGCATCGGGGCAAACCCTGGGGTTGCCGCATCTTCCCTCATCGTCAGCCCGGTCAGCGGGGCGTTCTTCATGGTCCGAGGAGGTGGAAACTCCAATTCTCGCGTCCAACGCACCAGACTGGGCCCCTCCAGCTTCTCTACGAGGTCCGCACACAACTCATGGACCTGGGTCGCATTGGGCCGTTGAACCGTCTCCTGCGCCAACATCGCCCCGACCAAGTGGCGAATCCCCGGATGTGGTGGCAGCTTGGTAAAACGTTCCTCTAGCCACGGTCGATATTTCTTGGGTAAAACCGCCGTTTCAAACTGCTTGACGAGGTCCATCCCCTCAAAAAGCTTCTCGCCCGTCAGCAACCGATAAAGAGTCGCCCCGAGCGCATAAATATCAGAGGCGGGTCCCTGCTCACCGCGGCTGAAGCACTCGGGCGCCGCATAGCCTGGAGTTAACGGCATATCTCCAGCCTGAGTCTTAGCGTGGCGGCTGATCTCGGTGGAGCGCGCAATGCCAAAGTCAAGTAACTTTACTTGTCCATGTTGCGTCAGGCGGATATTTTCAGGCTTCAAATCTCTATGAATCAACTGGAGAGGGCGACCGGTCTCCGGGCTGAGTGTGCTCCACGCGCAGTGCAACGCATCGGCAACCTCGCCAATCGCCGCGATCACCGGGCGTGGAGGCCCTTGCATACCCGTCTTGATCAAGACCGAGAAATCTGCCCCCTCGATGTACTCGGTCAACAGTGCAATGCGGCCTTGAAGTTTGCACATCTGTTGGGCGCGCAAAATGGACGGATGGTTGAGCAGCATCATCATGCGGCCTTCATCACGCAACCGGCGCACCGCCTCAGCCTCGTTGTCCAGGCCTGCGCGCAGCACTTTCACCGCCATTTCCCTCGACAATCCGCCAGGACGCACCACAGTCGCCAGATACACCTCACCGAACCCCCCGCGGCCGAGGCATTGGTGAAAGGTAAATTCCAGTCGATTGTCCATGCCCGATGATTCTACCACCACGCGTCGCCCGCGATATGTAAAGCCCCTCGCGGAGTTCCCGATGCCGATTGTCGACTTCTTTTATGATGTTGGAAGCCCATATTCCTACCTGGCCAGCACTCAGGTTGAATCGATCGTTTCGGACTGCGGCGCAACACTTCGGTGGCGTCCATTTCTCGTCGGGGCGGTGTTCAAAGCCACCCAAAATGCCGCCCCCGCGTTCAACATCGCAAAAGCACGATATATGGCTGAGGATCTTCAGCGGTGGGCCAAATACTACGGTGTCCCCCTGCGGATGGCAATGCCCCCTTTGAATACGATTCTGCCCATGCGCGTACTTGCCGGGCTTTCCGAAGCAGAGGTTCCCAAAGCCACCCACAGGCTGTTTCACGCATGGTGGGTGGACGGCGTCGATTTTAGCGAACCGACGCTGCTTTCTGAGTGGTTCGGCGCCGACGCGGTGGAACGCGCCCAACTGCCCGAAGTCAAAGAGCGCCTTCGCGCGAATACCGACGAAGCGGTAACCCGCGGCGCTTTCGGTGCACCGACCTTCTTTATCGACGATCAAATGTACTTCGGCAACGACCGGCTTCCGTTCCTGGAACAGCGGCTCCGAGCGCTCAGCCGACCGTAAGTACCAACTGTTGTACCGTTTTGTCCGGCTGTTTTAACAAGATCTGCACCGCCGTCCCCGATCGTTCGCTCCTGGCGGTCACTTCAGCGTCGTCGATTCCGTGGGTTCGCAGTACCTCAAGGACCGCCCATTCCAAGCGCCTCGCCACGGTTGGACTTGGCGCATCGCCGCGGATCGCATCCATGCACGCAATCTCGAGATCCTCGCTCAACTCCTGGGAAATCATTTTGCCTCGCGAGAGGCGCCAGTTATTCGGAGCAGATGCCCCGCACCCTGGTCGCCGGAATTCAATTTGTATTTGCGTTGGCCCTGGGCCGCGATGGTCTCCTCCTGCTGCTCCAAGCGCAGCTGAACACCGCCTGGGAAGAGGGGTTTTACCACACGATCTCGCTTGGCACCACGCTGATGTTGATCGTCTCGCTGCTGGCATTGCTGGTCGGCGCACTTCAGTTGGCCTGTAGTATTGGCTTCGTACGCGGACATCGCTGGGCAGCCTTCGGAACCCTGTCGGTGTCGTCGATGCTGATGTTGATGCTGCCAAGCCCATTTCACTTGGTCATGGGCCTGTCGGCAGGAGTGGCGTTGTACCATTCGCTTCCCCCTCCGCCGCCGCCGGAAGAGGATGAAGAGGACGACGAGCTTTAGAAAGGCGCGCTCCAATCTCCACACAGGTTTTCCAGGCGAGCGGTGGCAAAGTCACCGCCGAACCCGCTGCCCGGACCCTCAACAAACCCAGGCCGTAGCGCGCAAGCAGGGGTCCCTGTGCCGCGACAGAGGACTGCACCTTACCGCGAGGCATCCACTCCGTGCGACGATCCAGAAAGCCCTTACGCGTCACCAGACGGTGGTCATCCACAGACCATCCCTGATTGCGGTGGTCCAGCCGCGCAATCCACAGCGAGGTTGGCACCCACAACCACGCAAGCAACCCCCACGGCCACAGCCAGAAGGTCGCAGCGCCCGCGATCAGTGCAGACCGAACGCCCGCAGCCACCAAACCCCGCACCAGAGCCTTGGGATCGGGCGGTTGAAGTTGTAAGTCTGCCCATCCCTCGCCGCCCGGCGCCAAAATACGGAGGACCTCGTCCAGGCGTTCGTCAGGTACCACCGGAATCATCGCCTGAGATAACCGTGTGTTGGGCCCTTGGCTGGCGGCGGTCACAAACTCCAAGGAGGCAAAACCAAGTTTCCGCCTAAGCCAGGGCTGAAGCACCGTCACCGTCTGGAGCTTCCCCACCCGAATCTCCACCCGTCGCCGGGTAAACAATCCGTGCTCGGCAATCCACCCATGCGGGCCTCGAATCAATCGAAATCCGTAGTAACGAACCACGGCGGTAACGGTGCTCATCAACCAAGTGCCCACCAATATCGCCGGGATCAACAACGCCATTTCGAAGCCATGCGACGACAAACCCAGCAACTGGTCGGGCCCCGAAAAGGGCATCCCCTCCAGAAACAAACCAAACACCACCACGGCGGCGCCCCACCGCGCGTCCGTTACACCAAACAGCAGCAGCTCGCGTAGGCCGTGCGCAATCACGATCTCTTCTTCTTGTTCCAACGCCGACACTTTCTGGCCCGCTCGGAGGGCATCCACCAACGCGGCCGCCTCTTCGCGCGTCAATGCCGACAACAACCCTTCTGCCTCGGCACCAGAGGCGGTTTCGATCCGGACTTCCACCAACCCGGCCATCCGATGGAACATGCTCTGTGTCATTTCCACATTCTGCACGCGCGCGGGATCGATCGTTCGCAGCTGACGGTTCAATAAGCCGCTTTTGATTTCCAATAATCCATTCGCCATCCGGTACCGTAGGGTCGCCCAATGGACAATCGTACCCCCCACTGCCGAAGCAAAAAACACCGTTAGGAGGGCCATATCCACGAGGCTCACCATACCGTCGCGGCCACCATACAGCATCGCCACCAGGAACGGCCACGCGCTCCGGATGAAACGCCAGGTTCGTGGTAACAAATTGACGGCCACGGACGCCGGATGGAGCTGCAGCCAGGGCGACTCAGACACCCGCGTCCTCGTCCAGCCGAGACAACAGCTGTTGACGCAATGACTCTGCAACTTGCGGTTCTAAGCCCGGAATGACTCCGTCCGAACCCACGCCCGACGCGGTGTGAATGTGAAGTTGCGTGAGGCCAAACCAAGCTTCAATAGGTCCTTGTCGCGTGTCCACGTGTTGGATTCGCCCCCGGGGAATGCTGGTCACCCTCCGAAACCAAACCCCGCTCACGATCCGCAACTGACTGTCGTCCAAATGATAGCCCCAACGGTCGAAAGACACGCTCGGCATCCAAAGCGCCCAAACAAAGCGAATGAAGCAAAGCGACAACCCAAGGACGACAGCGTAAACGCTTGGAATCAGCCATAACGCGGCAACACCAACGCCTACCGACACCGGCACCCAAAACAGCAGCCAACTGACCATCGCTTGGCCATGGAAGAGCCACCGTGCGCTATCCGCCAGCCGCTCCCACTCGGGAGCTAACTGGCCTTCAATCCGTGTCGGATCTGTTTGGACCAAGGATGCACCCGCAGCGCGGCCCGATCGGTATCGTTCAGACCCGAGGCCATTTGGTTCAGCAATGTGGCGGCATCCCGGCATGCCCGAAACGCCCCAACTGCATCATTTTTTGCCCGCAGCCAACGAGACCGCGCCAACAAATATTCGATCCGCAACAAAGCCGCCGTGGGACTCTCGACCAGAGCAGCCACAGGCCGGAACAATGGGGCTGGATCTTCCTCTTCCGCCATCGCCCGGGCGCGAACCGTGCACGCCTCCGTGAGCGAAGTCAGATCACCGTTGCCCATCAACCCGAGACAGGCATTGCGAAACAGCTCGCGCGCTTGGTCCTTTTCGCCCGAGGCCCAGGCCGCCTCACCAAGAAGCGCCCTTGCAATCTCGGCAATTGACGTGAGCCCGGCATTCCTACCACGTTGGAGCACATCGTTGAGGACAGCTGCGGAATCACGATACTGCCCCGACGCGAGCAAAATTCGGCCTCGAAGCAACATGGATTCGAGACGAATGTGCAGATGTTCGCCTTGGCGGGCGGAGGCATCCAGCTCATCCACGAGCTCCTGAGCACGCCCCAAACGAGCGAGATCGACCTCGCAACGCGCTGTAACCACCAACAGCTGTACATAGTGCGTTGGGCTTTCGGCATCACGAACGACGGGAAGAGCCTGGTTCAACTCACTCAACGCCAGAGAAAATCGTCCTTGCTCCCGCAAAGCGTGGGCCCAAGTCGCGAGTGCTCCCCAATATCCGCGGGGATGGTCTGCCTGGCGAAACCGACTCATCGCGGAAGCGGCGGTTCGCTCTGCTTCCGCAATCTCGCCCCGCGCGAGTTCAAACGGCGCAATCGCCGCCTCCGTGTATGCCATAACAACGGGATTATCCGCTTCTACCGCGTACTCCCGTGCATGCTCGAACCACTCGGCCGCAGTGCGCGGCTGGCCGGTCCACATAAAGCTCTGCGCCAAATGAGCCGCCAGGGTGCTCGAAAGACGAGGAATATCTGCCTTACTCGCGTACTCCCACGCCTCCTGGAGGTGCTTCCGGTAGTTGGGGTAGTGTCCGATCACCAATTGGAAGCGCGAGCGTAAGAACCCAATCTGCGCCCGCATTTCGTCCGTTCGCGCAAGCTCGGTTGCTCGGGCCAAAGAACGCGCCACCGCCGGGTCGCTCGGCCGAACCAGCTGAAGGCAGCGGGCGTGCGAAACATACACGTCCGCAAACCGTTCTGGGCGGTCCCCTTCCAGCGCCGGCAACCGCCGAACAACCTCATCCAGCAGTTCGATCGCCAACGATGGGCTTCCGCGTACGTTGAGCTCGCCGGCCACTTTGACGCCCAATGCGGCCGCTTCTTCAACCCGCTCCACCGACAACAACAGCCGCACGACATCTGGCGTTATTCGCTCTGTCTCCCGAGCATCCGCAAACTGCCGCCGCAGGACCAGCCGCCGCGCCGGATCCGAGCCTCCGTCGACCACCCGCCGACACAAAGCTGAAGTCCAACCCACCCGATCGTCCGCATCTTCGTCCAGAGTCAACCAGCCAGCATCCACCAAAGCGTCCACATCCGCGGCAATCGCCTCGTCGGACAGGCCGAGTCCCCTCGCAATCCAACCGCGGCTACCGCCTTCGCCGATCGCCGCCACCGCTTCCAAAATCCGGCGGCGGAATAACGGAAGTGCGCGAAGACGGCTCTCAGTCGACGCACGCGCGGAGGCCGCGAGAGGAAGTTCCGCGTGATCCTTGGACAACCACTCCAAACGGTTTCCGTCCAAACCGCGAAGTGCGAGCTGATTGGCCTCCAGCAGGCCGCGAACCGACTCTTCCACATAGTCAGGTTGTCCACCCGTAGCCTGGTGGATGCGCCGGGCGAGTTCCGAGGGAGGAGGGCGGCGATTAAGCAGCGTGCCCACCGTCAACGCGACCCCACGCACGGACAGCGGCTCCAATTTCACCCGAACCGCATCATGCAGGCGTTGGCGCACCAACAAATCCCGCTCGGTCGCCACATCACCCGCGCAAAGCAGGAAATGAACCGGAGCGCTGGCGTCTTTGGCGCTGCTTCGCACCCCGTTCAGGAATTCCACAAAACGGAGATCAGAGCGGTCGAGATCCGGAATAACCAACCACAATGGCTTATTTTCCCGCCGACCGATCTCAGTCAAAATGACCCGCGCTGCATGCCGCACCACATCGCGACGCCGAGCGGTCCCTTCCCAATCCGACGTTTCAATCTGCCGAGTGATCACCTCCGCAGCATGGCGATGGTCGGCGACCGGCGAATCCGCCAAAGGCATGGCGTGCCCGCTCAACCACCCGAAAAATGCCGGAAGCGCCTCTTGATCGCCAATTTCGAAGACCTCGCACTCGATGCCACGGCCGCGAGCAGCCACCAGTGCCGCCGCCACAAACCGACTGCGACCGCTTCCGGCCCCACCTTCCACCAACACCGTGGAGCTCAAAAGACCCGGACCTACACGGGCAAGCACGTCAAGCAGCAGAGCTTCCCGGCCTACCGCCTGATCTTCGCTTTCCCGGATCCCTAGTCCGTGGGTATCGGGCTCAGGTGATAATGCATGTATCGCCTCAACAACCGCCGCGGCGTCTGCGGGACGCGCCTCCGCCCGCTTCTGAAGCAGCCAACAAATCAGATCTTCCAGCCCCTTTGGCAGGTCCGGAATGATCTCCCGCGGCGCACGAGGAAGTGTCTTCGCGTGAAGCCGCGCCAATTGCACGGGATCATTCGTATCAAATAACTTCTGTCCGGTGCACAACCGATACAGCAACACCCCCAAGCTGTAGAGATCCGCCCGGCGATCAACCACCCCTCCCGTCAACTGCTCCGGGGAAGCATACGAGAATGTGCCTACGAACTCGCCATCCTTGGTGATGGGCTCCAACGGATCGTGGACGTGGGCCGTACCAAAGTCGAGCAACTTCACCCGTCCATCCGGAAGAACCACGACATTGTCGCTCTTCAGGTCCCGGTGGATCAAGCCCCGTTGGTGGATGTAGTGCAATGCGTCCGCGACATAGCCAATGATGCGCAAGACTTCCGCGGTGCGCTTCGGATCTCCAGGTTTGCCGAGACCCTTTACCCGAGCCTGCAACGCAGCGCCGCGCAAATACTCCATCGTCAGCCAAGCCGAAGTGTCGTGAACCCCGTAGTGATACACTCGCACGATATTCGGATGATTCAGTCGAGTTAACGCCTCATATTCTCTGTTGAAGCGAGGCAGCGCGCTTCCGGTCTGAATCAACAACTTCAGCGCGAAACGTTCGCCGCTAACTCGATCTTCGACCTCGTATACTTCGGCCATACCGCCGCGCGCAATCGGCCGCAGAACCCGGTACGGTCCGATCACGTCTGGCAGTGGCGCGTAGGTTTTCACAGTCCCCCAGTGTAGACCGTATCACTTTCCCTGGGCGAGCTCCCTTTCGATCAGGGCTTGGAACCGTTCAAAAGGAAGAGCACCCGACAGGAACACCCCGTTCACAAAAAATGCAGGCGTGCCTCGAACCCCAGCCGCCTGCCCCTGTTCGGCATTGGCTGCGATCACCGCCTCATACTTCCCTGAGGTGCGACAGGCTTCATATTTTCCGCTATCCAAGCCGAGTTCTTTGCCATACCTAGTCAAATCGGCATCTTCGAGGGCCGTCTGATTGTGCAGAAGGGTCCGATTCATTTCCCAATATTTGCCCTGGTCGCCAGCGCAGTGTGCAGCGACACCCGCCGGAATGGCGCGATCATGGCCGGGAAGCGTGTAGTCCTTGAAAACCAGCCGCACATCTTTTGGATAGGCCTCGTGCACCCGATCGAGGGTGTCGGCCACGACTCCGCAATAGTAGCACTGATATTCGGCAAATTGAACGATCGTGACCTTGGCATCGCTCGGGCCGCGCACCGGATCGGCCTCAGAAATCGGCACGTCGATCTTCGGCAGGTCCGGGTATGGAAGCTCGACTTTCAACGACGACCGCCCCTTCAGGGCGTCGAGGTACACGGCGAAGGCCTCCTGCGACGCGCGACGGGTGAGCTCCTGGCGCAGCATGGGGGTGGCCTCCTCCAAGCTTGCGCCTCCCAATCGCCGGGCAACCGTCGGATAGAAAGCGGCAACTTCCTCGTCCGTGGGTGCAGGAACCTTCGCCTCGACTTCGGCTGCCACCAACGCATCCACATTCGGGTGGCCCAACTTCTTGGCCTCCGCCTCCAACAAGGCCTCGGCAACCTTTTGGTCCAACGCCTGCGACTGGAGGTCATATCGACCGATCGCGTGCTCGATATCCATCGTACGGAGGTCCACTGCGACGGTCTCCTGCAACTGTCCAAACGTCAGTTGCCCCCCCTCCCATCGCGCGATCACCTGATCCGCGGGGATCGCGTCGGTCGACGGGCACTCCGCGGCCACTGTGCCGGATTCGCCGGTTTTGATGGTTCCCGCCTCTGTTTCCCCACCGCAACCCACAAGAAACGCCAATCCCATCGCCCAACCACGCGCCATAAGGCCCCCAAATCGCCTCACAGCGTAACACCCTGCGGAGCAAACCCTACGGCGGGGTGACGTTCGCTGACAGGAAAGAGCGAAATCGGACGAACGGGGCTCTGGCACGGGCGTCGAAGCGGTTACGCGTAGCCGAGGAGCCGAACGTATGAATCGCATCTTCTTCTGGTTGATCCTTGTTGCCGTGGCGTGCGCAGCCGGACGGGAACTGCTGGTTTCCGTACCGTTTGAGGTTGATCCCGGCACCACCGGCATTTGGGGGCTCCTGGATCGCGCGCGAGATGCGGTCGATCTAAACAAAGACGCCGACGGCGTACCCATTTCACCCATGCAGGACCTAACCACCGCCATTTTCGCCTCAGCAAAAAAGGCCGTTTTAGATGTCGCGCTCCCCCTCATCGGAGGCATGACGCTGTTCCTCGGCCTGATGAAGGTCGTGGATAACGCCGGTGGGTTGAAGATCGTCGCCAAGATCATTCGTCCGCTCATGATTCGGATGTTCCCTGACGTCCCTCCGGATCATCCCGCCATGGGAGCGATGATCATGAATTTGTCCGCAAATGCCCTTGGCCTTGGGAACGCTGCAACCCCCTTCGGCATTCGGGCCATTCAGGAACTCGACAAGCTCAACCCTCACAAAGGCACGGCCACCAACGCGCAAGCGCTCTTTTTGGTCATCAACACCTCCGGCGTGACCATTCTCGCCACCGGGGTGGTCGTCATGCGACAAAGCTTTGGATCGACCGACCCGGCGGGGATCATCGGCACCACCCTCTTTGCCACCGCATGTTCCACCTTGTTCGGCACGCTGATGTGCAAGTTTTTGGAGCGTTTCTCACCCGTTCCCGCCGCCGTTGACCCCATCGAAGGCTTTGAGTCCGAGGCCGAGCAGGGCTACCCCACCTGGGTGACCGTTCTGGCATTCATCGGCCTCATCGCCTTTATTCCGCTCACCATAGTGTTCGGTCGCGCGCTGTCCCCTTGGCTTATCCCAGCACTGGTCCTCGCTTTTTTGACATTCGGGTACATGCGCGGCGTTGCGGTCTACGAAAGCTTCGTCGAGGGTGCCAAGGACGGCTTCAATACCGGCACACGCATTATTCCCTTCTTAGTTGGAATCTTGGTGATGGTCGGAATGCTGAACTCCTCCGGTGCGATGGACGGCTTCGCGGCCCTGATCGGTCCAATCACGACCCCACTCGGGCTACCGGCCGACGCCCTTCCTATGGCCTTGATTCGTCCGCTTTCAGGCTCCGGCGCCACTGGAGTCCTCACGGCCACCCTCTCCAACCCTGCGATCGGGCCTGACAGCTACACCGGCTACTTGGTCAGCACGATTTCGGGCTCGATGGAGACCACGTTCTACGTGATCGCGGTCTACTTCGGCAGCGTGGGCATCAAAAACGTGCGTCACACCTTGCCCGCTGCACTTTTCGCCGACCTGTGCGGCCTGATCGGGTCGATCGTCGCAGTACAGTTCTACTTTTACTACGTTCTCGGCCGCTAAATCGGGCGCAACGATGTTGTCTCGACGTCGAGACAACCTCAACAACCGTGCGTATTAACCTCAGAACCTGCCGCTCCGGGGGAACCCTGTCCGCCGCCACCGGTTCCCCCGGAACCTAACGAAAAAGTCACTCCGGTTTGGCTCAGCGTGGAAGTCACGCACTTCACACCGATGCTGGGGCCGCCGCCACCGCCGCCGCCATGCCCGCCTCGGCCGCCATCGCCGCCATCTCCACCGTCGCCGCCGATTCCCGAACCGTCCTCGCCAGCGCCCCCCTCGCCGCCGGCGCCTCCATACCCACCCCAGCCCCCGGTGCCACCCGTTCCACCCGCACCACCGGTTCCCGTGAAGATGCTCGTATCGATCAACTGAATACTGGAGTTAATAAGCAATATGGCCACACTTGCGCCACCTCCCGTGGCGCCGGCACCGTGTCCGGCTTCGGCGGCGCCCCGCAGGGTCAGCCCAGCATCAGCGAGGCCGACATCGACGCCGCCGTCGGCGGCACCTTCGGCCGCAGCAAGATCGGAGCCTGAGCATGAAGACCGACCTGTTCTACCCCACGGACCCCTCCGACAAGGTGTCCCTGCCCGTCACCAACGGCACCCCCTCTGGCACCCCCGTCGTCGTCGGCTCCCTCGTCGGGATCACCGCCACCGCCGAGGGCAAGGACGGCAACGTCGAGGGCAACGCCTCGGTGTGGCTCGGCGGCGCCCCCCGCGTCCCCGTCACCACCGCCACCGCGGTCGCCGTCGGCGCGCCGGTCTACATCACCTCGGCCTACGTGCTGACCCCGTCCGCGAGCGGCAACACCCTGTGGGGCTACGCCCTCGAGGCCAAGGGCACCGCCCCGGCCACCATCCGCGTCAAGATCGCCAAGGTCTGAGGAGGACCACGATGACCAGCACCCTCATCAGCGTCGCCGAGACCTTCGGGCTCAACGAGGACCAGTCCCTCTCCGGGGTCTCGCCGCTCACGCGCCGCCAGTACACCCCCCGACGCGCGTCCGCGCTCGTCGAGGCCGCCGGCCTGTGGACGCGGGTCTTCGACGGCGACATCCGCGCCGCCGTCACCGTCAAGGAGGCGCTGGCCAGCTCCGACCTGTTCGTCTCCGCCACCGGCGACGTCCTCGACCGCGAGCTGCTCGCGCAGTACGCCTCGCTGCAGGCCGAATGGGCCGGGTTCGCCACGCGCACCCTGGTCCGCAACTTCAAGCCGAAGAAGATGGTCGACATCCTCGGCGGCCGCACCGTGCTCGAGCGCGTCCCGCAGCTCACCGCCTACCCGGGCGCCGAGTACGACACCCGCGAGTTCCAGATCGCGGTGGCCAAGTTCGGTCGCCAGTTCGGGTTCTCGTGTGAGGCCATGATCGACGACGACCTCGACGAGCTCATGCAGATCCCGGGCACCTTCGCCCAGGCTGCCGCGCTCACCGAGGACGCCGCTGCCCTGGCCGTCATCGCCAACGTCACGACGGGCGCCCCCAACACGGCGTTCTTCAAGGACTACACCGGCGACGCCGTGGCCGGACCCAACACCACCCCGGTGGCCGCGGTCCT
>SXGS01187922.1_pt1 | contig 16505 bp, 21 predicted proteins | sample 3174681 | NCBI WGS metagenome assembly SXGS01 (sample SAMN11356861, study PRJNA531348) | freshwater metagenome | isolation source: freshwater sample F1-80 | place: China: Fuxian Lake, Yuxi | collected 2017-12-25 | reverse complement strand
CAGCAGGGCAGCGCAAATCCCGTAGGCGTAGGGCCATCTTCCAAAGCTCCTCTCGATCCACCTTCCTACACGCCTCCTATGCAGGCACCCGGTCGGTTGGCCCCGCCCGCATCTTCACCCATCAGTCCACTCACTCCCACGACACCTTCCTACATGGATTCTCCACCGCCTCCTCCAAAGGTAGGGAATCAGTCGGTGCCGGGGATGCCCGCTCCGCAACTGTCTGCCATCACCGAGATGATGAAAAATACCCAGGGTCAGGCCGGGATGCCGCCACCGAGGGTGCAGGGATCCTCTCCTAGTGTGGGCCAGGCGTTTGGACCTCGTAAATCGAGGCGATAGTCCCATGGCTATTGCCCCTAAGAACTTTCATCATAGATGAAATTGCACGAAGTTGCCAAAAGACTCAGCATCAGTCGTAGAACCATCTCCGATTATATTCGCAAGGGCAGTATATACCCAAAATCGAGTATAAATAGGTATGGTCGAATCGAATATGACCTGACCGAAGCGGATATGCAGCGGATTTTGGACATTTATCAGACCAATTTGCAGAAATTGGCCGATTTATCCTTTCTCACCCCTAGGCATCTCGCTACAAGAGAGAAGAACCAGGCCGAAAATGGTTACTATACCAACCGTGTCGGTAAGTCGCCCATCCCAACTGCAACTCGGGGCGTACTATCTCATCAAGGGCAACGATAAGGCCGGATTTGCCATCCCGCCCCAGGTCTTTCGCCTGGAAAAGAAGGTGATCTACTCCCTGTTGGGCGAAGGATGGGTATCTGGCACCCTCTGGTGGAGGATGTGGAACCAGGCCCGGATGGAAATAGACCACAAATTCAGCCTTTACCAGATCAATGTGCCGGATCGAGGGCTGTCAGACATCCACCTTGAGCGAATCCCCGATCATTTGGTGCGCCACATGGTGGCTGATCCCAGCTACGCCGATATTCAGCAGCATCAGCAGAACAAATTGCGTCAGTTCTTGCAAAAAACATCAGGTTTGAATGGCAACCTCAGATCCCCTCTTATATCTCGGAGTTGACATTGCCATCAAGCGGGATACCTGCGCCGTGGTGGCGCTATACCACGACTACGACCACCACCGATTCTGTCTGTGGGGGCATCTGATCTTCAAGCCCCCGGTCAATATGATTACCCAGGTCGAACCCGCCCTGCTGGATCTACTGGGTAACCACCGGGTGGCGGCGTTGGCCTACGATCCCTATCAGTTCGCTACCACGCAGCAGATGCTGGTCGAAAAAGGCTATGGACATCAACTGATGGAGATCAACCAGCAGACAATGATGACCCAGGCGGCAAATACCCTCCATACCCACCTGAACCAAGGCACCCTGAAACTCTACAACGATGCCGATGTCTACTCGCACTTTTCCTGGTGTGCAGCCCAGCAGACCGAGCGAGGCTGGCGTATCGTCAAGCAGAAACAGTCCAAGCAGATCGACTTCGTGGTGGCCTTAGCCATGGCCCTGATGGTTGCTACCGGGGAAACAGGCCACACCCTGCATCCTGCTCTATCAGCCCCTGAACAGGGCAGATCGGTACTGGCACTGCCATGAAGGTTATGGTGCGCGAATTGACTGAGAAAAGCCAATGAAACACCTGGCAACCATCCCCTCTGCCGAAGGACTGCGCCTGACCTATCTGTGGCCCGAACAGCCAGATAGGCCCGAGGGATCGCTCTTTGAGATAGAGGTTTCCCGCATCTGTATGGGCATCTGCTTTGGCGAGGACAGTTGCTTTGCTGTATTGCTTGCCGAACGCCTGTTAGCCTTTGATCGCAGATCCGAACGGGAACGACGGCAAGGTGGAGGGGAAACTCCTCACTATGGAAGATATTTCCTAGTCATTGATGAGGTGGAGGATGCCCTGCCCCAGGAATTGATCGTCGAACTGATTGCCCTCAAGGACACTTACCGGGCAATCACCCTCTTTGGACCGGATTATCCAACGCATCTGGTTGATTCTATTAAACAAACAGAGGGATTGACCTTCTACCGCCAGGACCAACTATCGGCCCAGTTATGCCGTTCTATCTGGCCTACGTTTATCGATTACGACCTGAGAATTGGCTACTATGCTCGTCCGGTGCCGGACAAGGATACCGTGCATCGGGATTTGGAGTTTGGCCTGGGAACTTACGCCAAGGATCCACGTACTGGAGCTTCTTTGCAGGGCAAGGATGGCAACCTGGTGCCGTTATTGAACTTGCCACCGGAGTTCAATAACCTGAAGTCCCGTCAGGGCATCCGTCAGGGCGACTTGACAAAATGCACCGCATTGTGGTATGCTTTCAATGGAATGCAGAAGTCTTTTGCCCGCCCAGCCACCACGCAGATGGAGCATCATCATGTCGGCAATAGACTCACCGGCTACTGATTTCACTCTGCTGGACCTGTACCGCGCCATCGATTGGAGTGGCGTGAGTCAGTCGTTGGAAAAATGGGCTGAAACCAATCCCTCAGAGAATTTTGAGGGTGAAGAAGTCTTCCGCAGTAAGTTCCGCATGGTTCTCCTTGACGAAGCTCTCCACAGCACCGAACCCTCCCGACAAAAAGACGCACAAACATGGTTGGAACGAGCCGGAGTATGGGGGCAAGTCCTCGATTTCTACCGAGATCACGGGTTGATGGAAAATGGCTAAGGTAGATCCTACCCGCACTGCCCCACAGTTCGCCCCGCCTGAAGTCCTCAAACTGACGGATGCGGAGAAGAAGAAGATCTCCCGTACCGTCAATGAGCTTTATCGTAAGTCTATCCAAGAGCGCAAGCAGTGGGAAAAACAGCATCTGCATTATGATGCTATGTTCCGTTTGGCCTATGAAGAACCACGCCAGGGTCCATGGGAGGGATCTTCCGATCTCCATGTGCCCATGCCGTACTGGGTAGTGGATTCGGTCAACGTGCGGTTGGTATCATCGATTTGGGGCCAATTGCCCCTGGTAGCGGGACGCGCAGAAGAAGACGATGACGAGGATGCCTTCCGTCAGGCATCAACCTTGGTGGATTACCTCATGCAGCCCAAGCGCATGGACGCTCGGGCAAAATGGGCGTTAGCATCGAAGATTCGCTGTATTCATGGCTGGAGTGCCTCGTTGATCTCCTATGTGACCGACAGTCCCTATGCCTATCGAACCATCGAACGGGTGGGACAGCCTAAGATCAACATGGAGAACGGCACCCCTGTATTTGATGAAAACGGCAATCCCGAGATTGAGTATGATGTCAAGACGAGGATACGAACTGGTAATCGGTATCGTGGTCCTATTCTTCATCCACTTAATTGGGACGATGTGGTTACTCCGCATGATTGGATGAACCTTCAGCCTCGCCGTCCTGACAATCCAGGGGGTGCTGATTGGGTCGGTATCCGGCAGATGGAAAGCCTGTCGTATATCTGGAATCGACGCGATGCCGCCTATCCTTATGTAAACTCCCACGACGAAGCGAAGAAGCGGGAATGGTGGGTTTCCCATGCCCCGGCCCAGGATCGTTCTACCTCTGGCCCCGGAGGAGAGAACCAAAACCGTTCCCGGCAGCAGGATCGGTATGACGGGCAGATGCGGAATCAATCGCAACGGAAGACCACGGAAGCCTACGCTAATCCTGAGTTTGAGGTGCTGACCTGGATGATGCCGTGGGAGGTGGACGGGCAGGAACGGGAGTGCGTCTTCTTCGTTTGCACCAAACCCGAGATGACCTTGGGGGCGTATCTGCTGGCCGATATCAACTGGCGGGAAGATCGCCCGATCTTGGAGCAGCACTACCAACGGGTGGGTACCGGCGGGCGTTCGATGGGGGTGATGGAGATCGTGCGCCATCTCTCGGCAGAGTTGGATACTATCCACAATATGCGTGTGGATGTGGGCTTTGCCACCAATATGCCCTTCTTCTTTTATCGTGCCTCCTCTTCTTTCCGGCCTGAGCAGATCGTTTTGAAGCCCATGAAGGGAGTCCCGGTTGATGATGTCAACGATGTCCGGTTCCCGCAGCTCCAAAGCGTTACCTCCTTCTACCACGAAGAAGAGCAACTTCTGTATACACTGGTTGAAAGGGTGCTGGGCGTTACTGACCTATTTCTGGGTATTTCTCCGACGCGGGGGGCGGCAGCGCGTCACGCGACGGGCTTTGTGGGTACGCAGCAAGAAGCTCTTGCGAGAACGTCCGAAGTCCTGACCAGTGACGCAGAGTCTTTCGCCTTCCTGTGTCGCACCGTCTATAACATGGAAGTTCAGTTTGGTCCTGAAGAGCGAATGATCCGTTTGCAGGGCAAAGAGGGACCGGCCAACTCCAAGTTGTCTCGCAACGAGATCTGGATGCAGGGCGAATACGATTTCCGGTTGGGGGCTAACGCCGGGATGTTCTCCTCGCATCTCAAGCAACAGCAGGGGATGGCGATTCTGCAATTGGCGGCAACCTCGCCTTTCATCAACTCGGATCTTTCCAGAAGGTGGGAGGCAGAAGCGGATTACCTCAACTCGATTGGGGTGCCGGATCCAGAGCGGTTCATCGGCCCCAAGGATGCCATTGCCAACACCAGCCCGAAACCTCCCGACGAAGAAGAGGGCGAGATGGTGCAGTCGGTGTATGGTCCGGGGAATCCCGCGCCCACCCATGCAAACGATAATGATCTGACGCATATTCAGAGTCATATCGCTTTTACCTCGTCGCCTGAATACAGCAAGATGGGCTTTCCGAACTATGGGGCCTTTGTGGCGCATATGCAACTGCATCAGAAGCAGATGCAGCAGAAACAGCAGATGCAGCAGCAACAGGCGATTCTGGCCGCGTTTGGCGGCAATCAGCAACCCGGACAGCAGGGACCACCGGGACAACCAACGCCAGGCCAGGAACCACCGTTGAATGGCACGGGCAACATGGGCGCGATGGGGGATCTGGGCAAATCACCGGGGATGATGCAGCAAACCGGATCGGCACAGGGAACACCACTACCTTCTTTGCCTCCGATGAGGTGATATGAGTGAAGAACATCATGCTCAACTGGTTCGCTATCGGCGGGACTTCTACAGCAACCCGGTATTCGGGGAACTGATGGAAGCCCTGGTCGAGCAGCACCGTAAGGAGCTGATCTCGTTGAAAGGGGCCGGCAAAGGGCAGGATCTGTCTCAGGTAAACTTCCATGCCGGGGTAGTTGAGGGTATCGAACGACAACTGGCGTTGATCGAGAATATGCGCCAGGAAGGGATGAGCAAAAATGGCCCTTAGCCAACCAAGTCGAACGGTTACCGAAACGGTGGCGAGGAATCGTATCCAGCAGGGCCGGTATATCCTGGTGAGCCTATCCGAGGAGAAACCGATGATCTTGGCTGAAGGGATCGACAACCAAAAGGATTGGCTGCGTTTGCTCGTTGCAGTGTATGAACGGTTGGGCGAGGAGGTTCCTGGCCCGGTCGTGAAATCGGTCAGAAACCACTACGCCCGACAGGCACAGGCGTAAAACGAGCCTTTGTTGTATATTCCACTCATGGGCCATTATGGCCCAATACTCCCTAAAGGAGGTTTTAGCATGAAAGCATCTCATTGCGCCATGATCGGCAGCAACAACCCGCGCAAGGCTTCTGCCAGCAAGGGTGCGCCGAAAGCCAAAGCCAGCAGCAGCAACAAGGGGCCGGTCAAGAAAGATTCGAAGAAGCAGTACTAACGCATCACCTCGTCCTCGGGACGTTAAATAGGGAAAACAACGTATGACTACTTCAGCACAAGAACCGGGAGTACAGACTGCCGCCTCTCCCGGTGCGGCATCGGGTGCGGGAACGTCATCTCCGCAGGGAACGGCACCTTCTCCTGGGCCGATTCCGTATGATCGATTTAAGGAGAAAGTGGATGAGAGCAACTCCTTGAAGGCTGAGAAAGCTCGTCTGGAGAGCCAACTGCAACAAGTGGCCCAACAGGCGCAGGGCTATCAGCAACAAGCAATGGAGTATGCTCGGGCCATGGCGCAGCAGTCTCAGGCGCAACAGCCTCCTCAACCCGCTCCAATCGATCCGTATGAAGAGAATCTCCAACGCCAACTCGGTAACGATGACGCAGGACGAGAGGCGCGAAAAGTATTGGATGCTCACGCGGAGTATGTAGCCCGTAAGAACGGCTATGTTACGCAGGACCAGGTGGTGGCAATCGCGCAACAGATTGCTGCACAGGGGCAGAACAAGATCCAGACTGCTTTTCAGGTTACCAACGAGTTTCAGGAGATGGTATCCAGGGGAGTGGTCACTCCAGAACAGGCGCGAGGATTGCAGGGGCAGTTGAATACCTTGCTGGCGCAGAATCCCCAATTGGCTAACGAGCCGCATAACGTGAGCTATTTGGCCGATTCACTCTTCGCCAGAGCGGTAAAAGCAGGGCAGATTAGGCCCTATTCGCAGCCCCCGCCGCAGAATCCGATGCAGCCTTCTGGAAATGGATACACGCCAGCCCCCACTGATCCGTTGGCACCGATCAATGCGAGTGCCTTGGGTTTCCGTACGATCAAGAATCTGTCGCCTGAGAAACTCAGGGCGTTGACAGATACGTCCGTTCGCGCACACAATGGAGCGACATCGTGAGCAAAAACATGGAAAAGGCCGAAGTGGTCGTTGATGAGAGCCAACTAAACGGCCAGGATGAGGACAAGCAACTGCTGACTCGGGCGGTCGAGTGGGTACAGCGGGAAACCAAGTCCAATGGGGAATGTCCCTTTTGCGGCAAGGATTTCAAACTGAACGACTCGGTCAAGCCCAATATGATGGAGTTTCGCGTCCATCTGAAGGAGCAGCACGGGTATCGTTGCACGGTGGCTTATTCTTCTAAGAATCTGGAAGCCTCCCTGATCAACGATGACGATCTCCCCGATGGGGGTGAGTACCACAAGATGGCGGGGATCCAGTTGGTTGATGAACTGGATCGGCACGATTCGTTGTTCGTGTCTCCTGAATTGAAAGCCAAAGTGAAGCGAGAAGGGGGTACTCTGCGTTGGACAGACCCGTCCAAGGTCGATCAGCGCAAGGCTCAGGGCGCGGTAGTGGTAGAGCGGGTTCCTGGGCAGGAAGGTCCACGACAGGGATCTACCGAGAACACCCTGACCCGCGCCAATGAGCTTGTGCTGATGCACTTTCCAGCAGAACTGGCTGAACGGCGCAAACGGCAGAAAGCCTCACGGATCGATAGTCAACTTCAGGCCGCGAAGGAGGACATCCAACAGCGGCAGGACAACACCGAGAAGTTGATCTACGATGGCATGATCAAGCAGGGGCAGGACAAGGAAGTAGCACGGCAGGTTTCCCGCGCCATTTCTGAGAGTCGGCGCAAGTCGGAAGAAGGCGAGTGGCGCGGAGCCGACAGGAACGCTCACCGTGGGATCCATATCCGCGAGGGACGTAGGTAGTTACTGCATTTCAACGATCTCCTAAAGGAGTCAAATCATGGCAAACCCGGCAGTTGAAAAAGGATTTCAGCCTACGGGGGTGATGTACGGTACTATGCCATTCTCTAAGGATGCTGATCAAGCCGTAGCAGTTTATCGTGGCGATGTCATGTCGATGGACGATGACGGCAACGCGATTACGGCTACTGCGGGTTTGACCCAACTGATTGGCTCCGCGATGGGTACGGTATCGTCTAACTCCTACGCTCAGAAAGCTCTTCTTCCCGCCTCGACGGCAGGGACGGTTCTGGCAACCTGGCACGTTTCCCAGGAATACACGGTGCTGATGTCGGCAGCGACCACGCCCACGCAGACGATGATCGGCAACAACTTCGATCATGTCGCCACCGCAGGGAACAGCACCACCGGGAATTCCAAGCATCGGTTGAACGGTGCGGATGCCTCGGGCAGTGCCGCTGCCGGTTTCCGGTTGCTCGACTACGTGCTAGCTCCCGAACTGGACGAGTCTGCGGTTAGCCCGATCTGCCGCGTGGAAATCAATGAGCATTTCCTCAAAACCACTACGGGGATCTGATCATGGCTAACGAAGCTCTGGTTCGCGGCTTTCAGCCCACGGGCATCATGTATGGCACCATGCCGTTTTCGGTGGATTCCAGCAACAGTGGCGCAACCTTCCAGGGCGATGTCTGTGACATGGAAAGCGATGGCAACGTATCTGCTGCCGCCGCTGGCTCATCCCAGGTCATTGGCAGTGCCGTGGGATCGCTGAACGCTACCTCGGCCCAGAAGGCGTTGTTGGCGACTGCGACTGCCGGGACGTTGCTTCTGACCTGGAGCAAGCACCAGGAGTATCTGTGCCGTGGGGATGCTGCTACTACGCCCACGCAGACGATGATCGGCACCAATGCAGAACACGTTGCCGGTTCCGGTAGCACGGTTACTGGGTGGTCCGGCCATACCCTGGATCTAACCACGCCGCCCGATAGCACGGCGCGTGGATTTCGGATTCTCGACTATGTGCTGGCCCCTAGCAATGATGAAACCTCGGCAAGCGTCAATATTCGCGTCGTACCGAATCTTCACTTCCTCGCCACGACCACTGGTATCTAGCCAGCGGAATAAAGGAGACACTCATGGCTAACATTCACCTGACCTCCGCATGGCCGTATCATACGATCCTGCGGGGCATCGACAATGTGATCTTCAACAAGTTTGAAGAGCGCAATCCGATAGGGCGCACCCTGTTCAATGTGCGCGACTCCTCGCAGTACCAGGAGGATACCATCACCGTTGGCGGGATCGGCACGATGGTGCAGAAGACCGAAGGGTCGGCCCTGACCTACGCCAGTATGAGTGAAGGGTTCCGCAAGACCTTCACCCACCTCGACTACGGCGCTGCCTTCCGCATCACCCGCGAGTTGCTCCGCGATGAAATGTATGGCACGATGGAGAAGTTGGGCATCGAACTGTCCAATTCGGCCACCGCTACCGAGGAGACTCTGCTCTCCAACCATTTCAATCGCGCCTTCGCTACCTACACCGGCCCTGACGGGATCGTGCTGTGCGCTACCAACCACGTTCGCGAGGATGGCGGCACCTACAGCAACACCCTCTCGACGGCAGCGGATCTCAGCCAGACCTCCCTGGAACAGGCACTGATCGACTTCAGTGACTTCCGTACCGGTGGTGGTCGCCGCGTGTCCATCGAACCGAAGACCCTGCTGGTGCCAAAGGAACTCCGCTTTGAGGCGTATCGCCTCACCAAGTCGGAGCGCACTGCGGAGAACGATACCAACGCGGCCAACCCGCTCAAGGGTCTGCTCGATGTCACCGTCTGGAACTACCTCACCGATACCGATGCCTGGTTCGTCCTCGCGGATAAGGATCAGCACGGCATGGTGATGTACGAACGCGAGGCGTTCTGGACCGACTACGAGTACGAATTCGAAACCAAGGACTACAAAATTAGCGGCATGTTTGCCCAGAGCAGTGGCTGGGAAGATGCTCGCGGAGTCTACGGAACTGCTGGTGCGTAAACGACTTACACCATTGTGTCGGTCATAAAAAGACTGATACGATGAATTGATCCTGAGTGCCGCCTCGGATCGTCCGGGATGTCTGGCACTTAGATCACTGAAGAAGGAGTAGTATCATGGCTTATCGAAATACCCCCTACTTCGTCAACCTGAATGGTGGGTTCAGCGGGTTCAACAATCCCGGTGGGCGCGTCTTCTGGGTTGCCGCCTCTGGGTATACCTCTGCCGATGGCATCGGCCCCTCGGACAGCAACAGCGGCACCTCGCCGCAACAGCCCTTCTCGACCATCCAGAAGGGTCTGGACTCCTGCACCAGTGGCCGTGGGGATATCGTCGCGGTACTGCCGGGGAGCTATACCCTCAGTGCCGCTCTGACCATGACCTCGGCAGATGTGACTCTCTGCTCGGCCCATCCGGTAGCGGCGGGGCAGTATAGCCCAGTGATCATCACTGCTGCTGCCTCGTATACCCTCAACATGATCCAGGTCGATGCGGACAACTGCAAGATCATCGGCCTCGGGTTTGAAGCGGGGATCACGGGTGCTACCGATTCCGAGATCATCCAGTTGAACAGCACCAACGCCGCATCGGATATCTTTGGCCCCGTGGTGGCGAACTGCTTCTTCGATATGACCAGGGCTGCGGGTGCCGCAAATGCTGCGGCGGCAGACCTGGATTGCATCCGAGTCGGTCTAGACGCAAGTGATCGTGCTTGGAACGCAGTCATCACCGGCAACACCATTCGTGGCTGTGACCAGGACGCGATCTCCGTTGAAGTCGGCAGTGGCGGCGTGTTGATCGAAGGCAACCACATCTATGACGGGATTGGTTCTGAGTTGACCCGCAACGGGGTACGGATTCTCGCGCTAGGTGTTCGCGTGGTGAACAACCGAATCATGGTTGGTACTAACTCGGATACCGTGGCTTGCGTGGCAGTCAACGTGGCTGCGGCAAAGGCTGTCGTTCAGGACAACCGGCTCATTGCCTGGGGTGCCGATACCTGTGCGATTACCGTGGTTAATACCGCTACCCTGTGGTCCCATGCCAACTTTATCCTGGCCGTAGCTACGGGGAATACCATCGACTACAAAACCAGTGCCACCACCCCATCGGCCAACATCGACTTCCAGAACTGGACTAACACTAATCCTATTCTGGGAACCTTCAGCAATCCTTCTGTGGATGGCACCATTTCGTAATAACTGGGGGGAGGGGTTGCCCCCCTCCCCCCCTCCATTTAAAGGAGAGGAATAATGCCATTCTCGCATAAACAAGCAACGTATTTCCTTCATCGGTATCTGGATAACAATGATATTCCAACCTATGTAGAGCGGTGGAATACTGCTTATCCAGATGAAGCTGTTACCCTGAAAGAAGTAGAATCTTTTCTGGTTGAACTCGTCAACCGCAGAGAATCCGGCCAGGGAGATACGGAAGCCTTGGTTGGGATTGTTGAGGGCAAGCAAGAGGCAACCTACGTTAAACCCAGGAAGTTCACCGAAGAAGAGAATGTAGCCCCTCCGGTGTTGACGGTCACTGAAGGGCAACCGGCTTCCGCACCGTTGCCGAAGAAGAAATTCTTCGCTAAGAAGGAGAAGTAGTCATGTCGCAACCGAGTTGTGATCGCCACTATGAGTCCCTTGGCCGTAGGTTCAGGGCCAATTTCCACTGCGAATGGACTGCCGGGGCTTCCGATAATCTGGACACGCAACTGGTCGTTTCTCTCGATGATGTGTCGGGCAAGTTCGACAATACCCGTTTTGCCGTCGAGAGTGTCGCCTGGGCCTCTTCAGCAAATGTCAGGGCCGACATCTACTTCGACTCCATGCCGATGGGGCCGAGTGGCCTGATTCATACCATTGCCTCAGATTCAGCCCCTGGCGAGGTGAGCTTCATCGATTGGTACCCCAATGGGGCCATTGCTGATCCCAATCGCCTTTCTCCTGGGAATGTGGTTGTTTCCACTCGGGGCGCACAGCAGGGAGAAGAGTTGACCATTCTGATCACGGGCCGTGAAAAAGGCAAATCCCGCTAGGGGGGTGATCAATGGCGAAAACATTGGGGCAAATTCTCAACAACGCCCTGAACCTAATGGGCGAACCATCGATTACCTCTATCGATACCGACAATATTCTCCAGAAAGCCCTGATTGCCGAGTCTAATAACGCGGTGCGGGACATCCTGTCTCGCTACCCGTTTTCCTGGGGATATAAGCGCACAACCCTGACTACCACGACCCAGATCACTACTGGCACCTGTATCGTTACCAACGGATCGACCACGGTGACCAGCAGCGGAGATAACTGGGGCAGTGCCACGACCTCGATGTGGTTCCGGGTTACAGGGGATACTACTTCCTATGAGATTACCACCGTTACCACGGCAGGTAGTCCAGATACCCTGACCCTGACTGAAACCTATAAGGGTACCTCCAACTCCACTGCGTCCTACACTCTTTTCCAGGATACCTACGCTCTAAGCACCACGGACCTGGATGACCCGGCCATCATTGCCTATGGCGATGCTGCCAATTGGGCTAATTCTTTGGCCGGGGGCTTACCGAACAACCAGGTAAGTCTGATCAGCCTCAAGGAGTTGTTTGACATCTCCGGGGGTGATCTGCACCGGGACACCTCGGGCAGACCCAAGTTCATGGCTCGTATTTCGGTGAACTCTTCCAACTATCCCCGCTATATCCTCTGGCCGTACCCCAACGACGATTACCTGATGGAGTTGTGGTATTCGATCCTGTACTCTGAAAACTCCACTTTCAGCACGGATATGTTTGCGGCAGATGCTCCGCAAATGGCATATGATGCGGTGGAGCATCGGGTCAAGTGGCGGGCTTACAAATGGGATCGCAAGCGGGACGATGCAGATGATGAAATGAAGCTCTATCAGTTAGCCATTGGCAACCTGTTGCGGCGGGAGAACCGCCCGGAGGTGGATCACTCCATTGGCGTGGAACGCTATTCGCGTAGAGCGGGTGGCAACTATCCTGGCCGGTCGATCACCTACTTCGACCTGAAGAGTGCGAGGCGGTAATGCCTTGGTCTAAGGACAATCACTTCCTGCTTGGGGAAGGCATAGATCGACGGATAGATCCCAATAACCCGGAGTATCCGAGGGGTGCCCTTTGGGAAGCTCTGAATATGATTTATGAGCAGGATTCCGAAGAGCCGGAAAAAATGATGGGCACAGAGCGTCTGGGAACTACGGCAATGGGTGGGCAAGTTGCCGGGTTGTTTGATTACGCTGAAGGGACTCGACTGCTGTCCGGCAATACCAACGGTAAGATCTACGAATACGCCGGGACGGATTGGGCGCAAAGCACAGGGGGCACAGGGTTTGATACCACTTCTACTACGAGGTGGTCTTTCTCTATGTTTTATGGTGCTTCCACTGCGGCGAATCTTGGTATCCTGTGCAACGGAGTGGATGTTCCACAGAAGTATACCAGTGGTGCCGGGGTATCTGCCCTAGGGGGATCTCCTCCCACTGGAGGCGCTTTCCCGGTTCCGTTTTTGGGCCGCTTGTGGATGGCGGCAGGATCAACGCTTTATTTCTCCAAAACCAACGACTGTGAAGTATGGACTTCTCCAGGGGGGAGCATCCAGATAGACCGAGGAACAGGGAATATTACCTCACTGGCAATTTTCGGTGGGAATTTAGTCATTTTCAAGCGGAAAAATGTATACCGGATATATCCCACTACTACCTTGGATGAAACCTCAGTATATCCGGTTACCAGTGGGTCTGGAACTGTTTCACATCAAACGGTAAAGGAAATTGTCGTTGGCAAGGGGGATCGGTTGTTGCTGGCATTTTTGTCAGACCAAGGGATACAGGCTTTGGTTCCCAACAACAATGTCCAAGCTACCTCTTTTTCCGTGGCGAATCTTTCTGGCCCTGTTCAGGCGATTATTGATAACAGAAGTGAAGGGAATCAATCAACTTCATGGTCTGATTTCAATAGGGTGCGGGGAGAATACTATTTTCAGTACGGCACTACTAATGCCACTCCCTCGGAAGGGGTGATTGCCAATACTTCCCGGCAAAATAAGCCAATCAGATGGACCCGGCATAATATGGGGAATATTACTGCCGGAACAAGTTTCAGGCGTAGCGGGTCCGAGATTCAAGTGATTGGGGATATTTCCGGCCAGGTGTTTCAACTTCATTATGGGCATGATCGCAACGGTGCTGGATACCGGGGCAGGATTTACACCCCAGCGTATTCTCAAGGGCGTTACGATCAGATGAAACAATACGGGCGGGTGTTTGTAGATGCTCGATCCAACGGAACCTACGCCGTCATTGTCAGAATGAATCTGGGGAGAAAAGATCTTCCGGCCCCTGCTGGAACGTCAATCAATGTGACGGACTATGGGGTAAGTGATGGCTGGGGAGTGGGGAGATGGGGCGTGGCAACCTGGGGCGGGTCTGGATTAGTGGGTCAGTATATTCGCCCGAGCAAGGTTTCGAGGGGGTATTATATCCGGTTGATGGTAGAAACCACGGGTTCAGATCAATGGTTTAAGATAAATGGCGCGACCATTGAATATGAACCTACTGCTCAAATCGTTTCAGCATAGGAGCAATCAATGGCAACTTTGTTAAGGGCATCAATGACAGATCATTCAGTACTGGATGATACTGGAGATGACATCAATGGATCTGAAGTAGACGAAAACTCGTACGTCATTGCAGATATTTTGGATGGCACTACGCAAACAGATTTGGCAAGTGCCAATAGGGTTGATTTTCTATCTACCTCCACGCACACAACCACCAGGGAAGCAATTCGGCTTATCAACCTCGACGCATCTGCGGCGGCTGTACAAGATGTGTTTAGGTTGGAGTGGGATCCTGCCAGTGGCAATGCGATCAATGGGCAGGGAATTGGCATAGTCTGGTACATGCCTGATTCAGTGGGTGGTCAGGATGAGGTTGCGTCGATTGATGTAGTAGCTACCGATGTTACTTCAGCCTCTGAGGATTACCGGATAGATTTTTCAGTAATAACGGCTGGATCTGTAGCTTCTGAGTTACAACTTAGTGGGGCCAGCCTAAATCCAACCTCTAACGATGGGTTGGCACTTGGGACTACGTCTTTGGGATTTGCGGATCTCCATCTCGCTACTGGCGGGGTGATCAATTGGGCTAATGGAGAGGTCACCATCACCGAAACTGATGCCAATACCCTGACTGTGGCTGGGATGACTGCTCTTGCATTAGGGGCCAGTTCAGTTACGGCTGGATCAGTCTTGGCAAACTCCAATGATGTCGGCGCACTTGGGTCTGTTTCTGCTTCATGGTCTGACCTGTTCCTTGCTGCGGGAGGCGTAATTAACTGGGCTAATGGAGAGGTTACGCTCACTGAATCAGATGCCAATACCCTAACCCTTGGTGGTGGGAATCTTGCTCTTGGGACAGGCACACTAACCGGTGGAGCTGTTCTTGCTAATAGTAATGATGTCGGTGCGCTTGGTGCGAGTGGAACTGCGTGGTCTGACCTGTTCCTTGCCAGTGGTGCGGTGATTAATTTCAACGCGGGAGATGTTACCGAAACCCATGCAGCGAACACTCTTACTTGGGCGGGTGCGTCAAGTGGGTATGTGTTCAATGACGGGATTTTGTTTATCGGAGATACAGCTAATACAGACATGACTCTTGGGTTGACGATTAACCAAGGTGGTGCAGACAACGCAATTCTGAGTTTAAAAAGCAGCGATGTAGCGCATGGAATGACTACAAAAGTAGAGACAGATACTTATATGTCTATTTCAAAACTAAACGCAGCTTTAGGAGGGGTGTATCTTAAGGCGTGGAACTCAGGAGCAGCCCCAAATGCTATTGTGTTTGATTGTGCTAATGGCACTTCCAACACAGCAAAGACAAATACAACAGCCAATCCAATTGTGGTGTTTAACTGTCATACCGCTAGTGGTACTGGCTACGCTGCGCCAGCGGCAGATGCAAATCTGTTTGGAATAAATGACGATGTGGGTGGTGTTACAAGATGGCTTTTGGATATGGAAGGCGACATGTATTCTGATGGGTCAAATAATATATTTGACTCTTTTGAGGATGAGGCGATAGACGATGTGGCTTTATTGTCTACTTTCGACTCTGTAATGTCAAAAAGCGGGGCTGTTGGTCTTATCGAATCTGAGTTTGAAGATTTCCTTCGCTATGATGAAGATATGTTGATAAAGCTCAAAGTTCTTGGTGGTCCAAGGGCGAATGTTCCGATTAAGGGTCGTGGAATGATTAACTGGACCGCGCTGTCTCGGCTTCAAGTAGGAGCAATTCGTCAACTGGGGCGCACCATTAATCAACAACAGCAGCAGATTGCGGTGTTAGAGGGAAAACTTCTTCAACTTGCAGAGGAGAATTGACATGGCGACGAATACGAACATAAAAGACGCTCTTTCATTTTCAGCTCGCGCAGATAATCTTAGTGTATCAACCGGAAAAACTGTCGGGAATACAGGACTTGCCAGACTTGCAGCGGCTCTTGGTGGAACCTATGCGTATCCAGGTGGTGGAGCTTGGCCGCAAAATAGACCAGATGCAAATGACGCGGCTGCCTGGCTTTGGTCCCAGGCAGCGGGATTGGTCAAGCAGTATGAGAGGCGTGTGGCAGAGGCTGCCGTAGTCCCTCCTGCTGATTTGACTGAGTAAGGAGGGGCAGATGTCTGACCCGGCGGTAGCTCAACAGGCGGCGACAGTATGGGTGGATCTACTCTTTGGCGGATCAGGTGTAGGAGCCACAGGAGTAGCGACGTATGCGGTGTTGCGTAAGGCGGGATGGTGGCCGAAGACTACGATCAACGGTTGTGCGACAGCAAGTAAGCAGGATTTGATCCTGACGCAGATTAGTAATAACCACGATCAGACGGAACGGTTGATCAACTCCGTGGAAAAAGTGGCAACCTCCACTGCGGCCATGGCAAGCGACTTGAGGTTACTCTTAGACAGAGGGAGCAGACAATAATGGGTACTCCGAGATTCCGTATTGGGCGCGAAGAAGTGGTGAGTGCGATCCGTCACACGGT
>SXGS01191126.1_pt1 | contig 16506 bp, 15 predicted proteins | sample 3174681 | NCBI WGS metagenome assembly SXGS01 (sample SAMN11356861, study PRJNA531348) | freshwater metagenome | isolation source: freshwater sample F1-80 | place: China: Fuxian Lake, Yuxi | collected 2017-12-25 | reverse complement strand
CGACAGGCGGCGGCCTACGCGCTCGGGCAGTTGTGCGATCCCCGCGCCGTTGAGCCGTTGTGCGCGTGCCTGGAGGACGGCGACTGGCAGGTCCGACAGGCGGCGGCCCGGGCGCTCGGGCAGTCGGGTGATCCCCGAGCGGTCGAGCCGTTGTGCGCTCGCCTGGGGGACGGGGAAACCTACGTGCGACAGGCGGCGGTCCTGGCGCTCGGGCAACTGGCCGATGCCCGCGCCGTCGAACCGCTGTGCGCTCGCCTGGGGGACAGTAACGCGAAGGTCCGACAGGGGGCGGCCCGGGTGCTCGGGCACCTGGGCGATTCCCGCGCCGTCGAGCCGCTGTGCGCCCGCCTGGGGGACAGGGAAAGCTACGTGCGGCAGGCGGTGGCCCAGGCGCTCGGGCAAGTGGGCGATGCGGCCGTCGAGCGGGTGTGCGCGCGCCTGGGGGACGGGGACAGCGTCTGGCGCACGGCGGCGGCCGAGGCGCGCGGGCCGTGAGGCGATCCCCGCGCCGTCGAGCCGTTGCGCGCCCGCCTGGGCGATGGGCACAGTCACGTCCGACAGGCAGCGGCCCGGGCGCTCGGGCAGTTGGGCGATCCCCGCGCGGCCGAGCCGTTGTGCACGTGCCTGGGGGACTCGAGCAGTGACGTGCGAAGAGCAGCGGTATCGGCGCTGCGGGTGATCCAGGCGCGAGCCTCCTTGCCGGCACTGCGCAGGCGGCTGCGCTACCTGGGCGAGCGAGAGTCGGACCCGGATCTGCGAATCGAGATCCAGGATGCGATCACCTCCATCAAGGCTGCCACCGCTCACGTGCGCGATCTGCCGATCGCGTCAGGGGCTCCCGCCCCGCGGGCGGTGGCACTGCCCCTCCCGGGTGCGGCCCCTCCGACGATTGAGTAGCCGCCGGTCTCGCGCGTCGCCCGGGTGGTGAAGCGTCCGTTCGGGCGCATTCGGGAATGGGGAATACTCAACCGGATCCTCCGCGTTGCGACACCCACCGGACGACTTGCCGGGCACAACTTCCGCATTGCGACTCCAGACGCGGACCCAGTCGCCCGTCCGCGGCGCTGGGGATTACGCGAGGCCGGACGGCGCTCGCAGCAATTCTGCGAGCCGATCCTGGACTTCGACCAGCGACACGGGGCGGCGCAGGAGGCGGCTGAGTGAGGTGACGCCGCGGTCCCGGATGCCGCAGGGAATGATGCAGTCGAACGCGGAAAGGTCGGCGCCGACGTTCAGGGCGAATCCGTGCCAGGTAACCCAGCGTCGCACCGCCACGCCGATCGCGGCCACCTTCGCGTCTCCGACCCAGACGCCGGTGCGGCCCGGGACCCGCACGCCGGTGAGGTCATACCCGGCGAGGAGTCGGATCAGCATTTCCTCAATGCCGCGCAGGTGGGCGTGGACATCCCGGTGCGGGCGAGCACCGGAACCCGTCCCGTCCGGCTGCTGCGGGTCGGTGTGGACGTCCCCATCCGGCGGTGCAAGATCCACGATGGGATACCCGACGAGTTGACCGGGACCGTGGTAGGTCACATCGCCGCCGCGCGCTGCCTGCCGCACCTGAATGCCCCGTGCGACCAGTTGCTCGGGGGTGAGCAGCAGATGCTCGGGGTGGAATCCCCGTCCCAGGGTGATGACGGGCGGGTGTTCACAGAGGAGCAGCATGTCCGGGACCTGCCCGGCCCGCCGCGCTGCAACCAGTTGCTCCTGCAGCAACGTGGCGGCGTCGTAGTCCACGCAGCCCAGATGCCGGATGGTGACGCCGGTGAGCGTCAGGTAGGAACTTGGGGTCGTCGTGGAGAAGTCCTCCTCAGCGTTTGTCCCCTCCCCTTTCGCGCTGCGCATCGCCAAACCCTTGTGGTCACGCCGATGAGGCCGCGAGGAGCGAGGCGTTACGCGCAGCCGTCGAGGACCGGAGCATCGCTTGCCCTCGGCCGGCCTTCCCATTCGCTTTCACGAGGTTCTCTCATGTCCGGCATCGGCCCCGGCCGCCTGTCCGAACTCCGCGAGGAGTTCCGCAAGATCGAGCGCATACTGAGCGAGACGCCGACGGTGGACAAGTCCTTCGGCATCACGACGGACGAATTCCGCGCGCGGCAGCAGCGCGTCACTTCGGCGCTCCACGCCCGCGGTTTTGCGGCGGGATTCGTGTTCAGCGACGAGCACTACGCCGGCGATGTGCCCTATCTCGGAGGGAACACGAATATCTCCATCGAGCAGGTGGCCGGCGTCATCGGGAAGACGGGCTTTCACATTGTGGCGGGTCTGGAGGGCGGCTACATTGCCGAGCAACTCGCGCCCCGGGCGGCGGCGCCGGTTCATAAAGTGGAATTGCTCCAACTTGCCGACGAAAAGTATCCGATTGAAGCGGAGCGCCTGGAAGAGGTGATCGAGGCGGCGGCTGGGGGACGTGTCGGCCGCATCGCGCTCCTCACTCCGCGACAGGTGATTCCGGATGGGGTGGTCGGCTACCTCGAAGGGCTGTTCGGAGCGGAGAACGTGGTGGACGCCCAGGAGGTTTATTACCGGATCAAGTACGAAAAGTCGGATGCGGAAATGCGCCTGATTCGTGATGCGAACGTGATCGCGGATGCGATGATGCGGGCGATGCTCGCGGTGCTCCGGCCCGGCCTGCTCGAAACGCAGGTGGCGGCGTGGGCCTACTTCGTCGGTTCCGAACTCGGGGCCGAGGAGATGGGTTGGGATGTGATGGTCGGGGCGAACGAGGCGAACCGCACGCTGATCGGCAAGGCCCTGAACCGGCCGATCGGTCGCGGTGATTGGGTTCACCTGGGCGTAGCACCCAAGCGGGACGGCCTGAACTCGTGCTGCCGGCGTTCCGTCGTGGCGGTAGATGATCCGTCGCAGGTGGACCCGGAGCAGCGTTACTGGATGGAGATGGTGCTGGAAGCCTACCAGGTGGGCCTGGACGCCTATGTGGATGTGGCGCGATCGGGACAACCAGCCCGTCTGCAGGAGCAGGCCCTGGTGGACTACTTCGCCTCCCGCAGCGAGGAGGTCTCCCGAAAACTGGGCCGTCCGGTCCGCCTGGAACAGCAGAAGCCGTACACCGGCACCCACAACGCGGGCTACACAGAATGCCAGGAATTCTTCGGCGCCATCACCCTGGAGAGCGAAGAGCCGCTGGGTGAGCAGATCGTCACGATGCTCGATGTGGCCCTACGCGGTGTGGGAAACCGCTGGGACGAAGTGATCCTGCCGGTGGACTTTGTGGTAGTGGAGAACACACTGGGCAAGTTCGGCTCCCGCGTGGAGGAGTTCAACCGGGTGGCCCGGGACGCGCAGGAACTGGTGGGAAGATGAGCCGGCGCTACTCATCCAGAATGCTCTTCACCGTGGCAACCACCTCGTCGGGGCGGAACGGCTTGGTCAGATAGCTGTGCACTCCCCGGCTCCAGCCGACGAAGAGATCCTCGTCTCGTGATTCGGCCGTGAGCATGACGACGGGAATGGCTTCCGTCGTCCCGTCTGCCTTCAGGTGCTCCAGTGCATCAAACCCGGACATTCGCGGCATCATCACGTCCATCACGATCAGGTCGGGGAGTTCTGCACGCGCCTTTTCCAGCGCTTCCTTGCCGTCCCGCGCCAGGATGATCTGGTAGCCCGCGCGCTTCAGATGCACCTGGACCGTGCGGCGGATATCGTCGTCGTCGTCAACGACCAGGACTCGCTTGGGCATAGGTTGGGTTCTCGTTCCCGGAACTATCGGTAGATCGAATCTCAAGTTGTTGGCGCTGCCGTTCCAGAATCACGCGCACCAGGCTCATTGCCGTGGGAGCTTCCCGCTCCACCACGGCACGGAAATCCTCCGGGCGCACCACCAGCGCGCGGACTTCGCGCTGGAAGGCAGTCACAGTCGCGGTGCGAGGTCCTCCATCCAGGGCGGCGATTTCGCCCAGGCATTCACCGGCACGGCACATGTTGACGCGTACCGGCTGCCCGTCGCGGCGCAGGGTGATTTCCGCTTCCCCATCTATTAGAAAGTACGCCGCGCCGCCGGGTTCCCCCTCCCGGCAAAGCACCTCGCCCTCGCGGAAGACCCGCTCGAAGGCGCGCTGCGCCAACGCCTGCAGGGCGTCCGTGGGGAGTTGTGCCAGCACGGTGCTCCGCCGCAATGCGAACATCCGCTCGAGGGAAGAGAGCGGCGTCCAGTGGGCCTTGGACCCCGACAGGACACCGCGGCGCAGCCGGTCCTGCGCCCCCCGCCAGACCTCGACATCCGGGTCCTTCAGTGAGTTGCGCACCAGGTGCGGCAACTCACCCGGCGGCGGGTCGGGGAACCGGTGGATCGCGAGACGCCGTACCGAAGCGGCCTCATCTGAAAACAGCGCCTCCCAGTCTTTGGCGGAGAGGTCGGGCAGCAGGACAGTCGCCGCCGCCTCCCGCAGCAGCGGATCCCGGTCCTTCAGGGCCCGGCGCACGCGGGCAAGCGCGGCCTGCCTCGCTCCAGCCGCCGATCCCGCGGCTTTCCCTACCGAGCCCCCGGGCGTTCCCAATTCCGACAGCGGATAGCGCAGCGCGTACACCGCCGCGGCGCGCACATAGACACTCTGGTCGGAGCTCAGTCGCAGGAGCATCCCGGTGAGGGACACCGGTCCTACTTCCAGAGTGGAGCGGTCCACCGGCTCACAAACCGCTGCCCGGCATGCGGCGGCAAGATCCGGTGGGAGGTGCTCGCCCAACCAGTTGGCGATGTGCTCCAAACCGGATTGATCCCCGCGCGCGAGAAGGATCCGGGGAGCATCCAGTTCCCCCGGCGGCCCATACAGATTGGCGAGCCGCAGCAGGTGGTCCATGTCCTCCGCCAGGATTCCCTGCATCTCCTGGTCCAGGAACTGGACGACGGGGTACGTGTAGTGAGACAGGAGCGCAAGATCACGACGCACGATCTGCACGCGCTTGAGTTCGTTCCGGAGATGCTGCCCGCGTGCTCCCTGCGGATCGGAAAGCTCCTGCACCACTTCTTCGTGCTCTTCGGGACGCAGCCGGTACTTCTCCTGCAGGTCTGCGAGAGTCCGTTCATCCGGGAGAATTCCCTTGTTCGTGGTGAGGAGTTGCTCCAGTTCGGTGCGATAGCCGATGAGGCGCAGCCGTTCGCCGAGCGTGCCCTTGTACGTGGAATCGAAGAACTCGGGGGCCTCCCGCGCCAGTTCCCGCAGAACGCGCTGCTGCTCGGCATCGCTGAGCCCGAGGTCCTGCGCCAGCCGGTCGAGCAGTCCCAATTCCTGGCTGGTGACCAGATTCTCGGACAGCATGTGGGTCACTGCATCTTTGAAAGCGCGAAGCCGGTTGTCCGAGTCGTGGTTGCGGAGGGTGTACGTGGTGTACGCCTCATCCAGGTCGCGCGGCGGACGCTCCGGCCACGGCCAGCGGCGCACCCACTTCCGCGCCTGATCGTTCTGCAATTGCTTTCGGCGGGTGCGAGCCAGGCGTGTATACAGAGTGCGCGTGGCCAGGAGCAAGAGCAGAAAGTGCAGGGTCTCGTACCCGCCGGGCGGCAGCGTGCGAAACGTCGGCGCCCCGGCGAACAGGTAGAAGATGCAGAAGGTGAGGAAGCCGGCCCACACGAACAACGGATGCCGCACATGCTCGGCGATCTCAGTCGCCGGCGAGCCGGTCTTCAGTTTCCATCGCGTCCACACGTGTTCAATCCCGACGAACGCGCCCCAGGTGAGTGCCGAAAAGAGGCCGAGTGTCAGCGGGGCGGCCAGCAATACCGGCACGTATGGGGCCCCGGCGAAGCCGAACCCGGGATCCAACCAGTGGAGCCAGGGCGCGGGGTCGCGGGTCCAGTCTCCGGAAAGGTAGTACCCCCAGTCGAATTGGGTGCCGGGAGTCTGATATGGAATCGGCCGGGTATAGGTAGCGTCACCGAGCATCCGGGCCGCCTGAAGGCGGTGCCAATAGGACGGCTGGTGCAGAAAGTACCACACATAGAAGCCGAGGAACAGCCCGGGAGTAGAATAAAAGACGAACTGCCGGCTGCGCAGGGAGAGCTCCTGCCAGTAGTCATTCTCCTGGTTGATGTCCGGACAGAGTCCGCCGGACGGGACCGTCTTGCATCCCGTGCATCGTGCACATTGGGAGTTGCGGTGGTACAGGGGGCGGTCCGCGTCCAGATAGACCCGCTCGATCACCCCCACCGGACAAAAGAAGTTGCACCATGACTTCCCGGTGTAAACGAACCCGACGCCTACCGCGGCAGCGATGACCGCCAGGAAGGCGAGGGCAAGGGACAGCGGGTGCGAATTGATGAGCAACAGCCGGAGCGCCAACGCCGCGGCGAGAATGCCCCAGGTGACGTACGGGTAGTTCTTCACCAGCCAGGGCGACACCCGACGCCGACGCCGCTCCGACTCCCGTCCGGTGCGCCGATCCGGCCAGCCGATCCACTCACTCATCCGCGAGAAAAAAGCGAGTGGGCAGACTTCTCGCCAGCGGTAGAAGCCCACCACCACGATGAACGCGGGGAGGAGCGCGACGATCAGCGTCCAGACGAGACGCGCGCGCGGCCATTCCTGGTGCAGTCCGGCTTGCGGGAAGAGCAGGAGCCCGAGCGGGATGCACAGCAGGATCACCACCCCGGCGGCACGGCAGAGCCAGATCCCCCGCTGTTCCCAGTCCGCCGCATCCCACGCAGCGAGGCAGACCGCCCACGGACGCGCAGACGGCGCGCCTCCGGCAGTGGGGGAGGCAGGAGGCGGGGGAGGCACTGCGGCCTGCTGGGCGGAGACGGACAAGCGGTGTATTCCTTTCCGAGGCTCCGGTGATTATACTTCGCAGACATGCTCTTCCTCGCAGTTCTAATCGTGGCCGCGGCCGTGGTCCTGCTCGCCCGCCGCGGCGAGCCCCGGCTGGTGCTGCTCGGCGCCGGATTTCTCCTGTGCATCGTAGGAGGCGACCCGCTCCGGCTGCCGGACGCATTTGCCCAGGGGATGATTGCCACGATGGTGGCGCCGATCTGTGCGGCGATGGGGTTTGCCTGCGTCGCGCAGGCGGCAGGGTGCGACCGCGCACTGGTAGAGTTCCTGCTGGCGCCGGTGCGGCGTGTCCGCCCGCTGTTGCTCCCGGGCGGCATTCTGGCGGCCTACCTGGTCAACGCAGCCATCCCGAGCCAGACGAGTACCGCCGCCGCGCTCGGCCCCGTGCTCCTGCCGCTGCTGCTCGCCGCCGGAGTCGGGCGCGAGACCGCGGCGGCGGCGCTGATTCTGGGCGCTTCGTTCGGCGGGGACCTGCTCAGTCCCGGCTCGCAGGATGTGCAGGCAGTGGCGGGCGCCGCCGCGCTGCCGGCGTTTGAACTCGGCGCCCGGGTTCTGCCGCCGTCCGCGGCGGGGGTAGTCGTCGCGGCACTGGTGTTCGGGTGGCAGCCTCGCACCCGCCCGGCCGCGGACGCCGACCCGCCCGGCGGCTAGGCCGGCGCGCCGGCCAGTGGGGCGGGCCGTACGGATGGTCGCCCGCACGTCGCGGACGAGCCGACTCCGAGGCCGGCAGAGACACGCAACCCCGGTCCGTCGTCCGAGGGTACACCAGGAACCCTGCGCCAGACAGGTAAGCAACCGGCAGGAGTCGCCCTCCGAGCCGTGCGGGCCTGCGTGCCGGTCATTCCAATCCTGCTGCTGCTGGCGGCCAACCAGGGGTGGCCGCCGCTGGCCTGGCTGATTGCACCTCGCGACGGGGTGGGAGCGGCGGCCGGCGCTCTCCCGGTGGTGCGGGCGATGCTCATCGGATGCTGTGCCGCGGCCCTGGCGGGAGGCCGCGAGGGGCTCGCAGCGGCGCGGAAGCTGTTTGAAGGCATGGGAATTGCCTACGCCAACATCATTTCGCTTACAATTACGGCGGCGTGCTTTGGGGCGGGGATTCAACAAGCGGGTCTGGGGTCAGCGCTGCTTCGTGCCGCAGCACAGCTCGGCCCGGTGGGATTACGGGCGCTGGCGGTGCTGTTTCCGGCGCTGCTGGCGCTCCTGTCCGGTTCCGGCTCGGGACCGATCCTGGCCTACGCGCAGGCCTTCCTGAGCGGAGCGGCTGCCGCCGACCCGAGCGAATCCCTGACGCTGGGAACCCTCGCGTGCCTGGCCGGCGCCGCCGGTCGGACCGCTTCGCCGGTCGCCGCCGTAGTGGTATACAGCAGCGGACTGGCGGGTGTCTCCCCGTTCGCTGCGCTCCGCCCGCTCCTCCCCGCCCTGGGGAGTGGTGCGCTGGCAGCACTGGCCGTCGCGGCCTGGGGACGCAGATAGGCGGCAATCCGCCGCGCGGACAGTGACGTAGTGGGGCGTTCCCGGCGAATCGTAGAGCGCCGGCGCCGCAGAACGGGTGAATGAATGACCAGTACACGCTTCGCAGACCCGGAGGCCGGTTCGATGGTGGTGAACGGACGGGCCTACCGGCTGCCCGCGGCGCCGGTGGTAGGGGTGTGCCTGGACGGCTGTGACGAACGGTACTTCGAAGCGGCGCTGGCAGGCGGTGATCTCCCAGCCGTGCGCCGAATGGAACGTGGGGGAGTGCGGACACGGGCCGGCGGCGCGCTTCCGTCGTTCACCAATGTGAACAATGTGTCGCTCGTGACGGGAGTCCCGCCGTCCGTTCACGGCATCAGCGGAAATTTCTTTCTCGACCCGGAAACCGGCGAGACGGTTATGATGAACGACCCGCGCTTCCTGCGGGTAGAGACGCTGCTGGCCGGCGCGGCACGAGCAGGCCGAAGGGTGGCGGTGGTCACCGCGAAGGAGAAACTTCGCCGGCTGCTGTCGGACGGCGTGCAGGGGATCGCCGTCTCGACGGAGTTCCTGGACCAGGCACGCCCTGAGACGCACGGAGTGGGTGACCTGCCTGCGCTGTTGGGACGTCCGACACCGCCGATCTACAGCGCGGACGCGAGCCTGGCGGTACTCGACCTGGGAATTCGTCTGCTGGAGACCGACCGGGCAGATTTCCTCTACCTCTCCCTCACCGACTACATTCAGCACCGGCACTCCCCGGCTGAGCCGGAGGCCATCTCATTCATCCAGGAGGTAGACAGGCGCCTTGGGCGGCTCCTGGACCTGGGAGCGGTACTCGGTGCGACGGCCGACCACGGCATGAACGCCAAGCACGGTCCGGACGGGACGCCCCGGGTGCTCTATCTTGAAACGCTGCTGCCGGAGCACTTCGGGGACGGAGCGCGCGTGGTGCTGCCCATCACCGATCCGTATGTGGTCCACCATGGCGCCCTCGGCGCCTGTGCCGGTGTCTACCTGGCGGAACCCCGCCAGGCCGCGGCGGTGGCGGAGTTTCTCCGGACGCTGCCGGGCATCACCGACGCGCTCCCGCGCGCCGACGCCGCCCGCCGGCTGGAACTCCCCGCAGACCGGATCGGCGATGTGGTTGTGCTCTCCGATGCAGCCACGGTGCTCGGCCGCCGCCCCGAAGACCACGACCTCTCGGTGCTGGAGGGACCGCTCCGCTCGCACGGTGGGCGCGACGAGGCGACGGTCCCGTTCTTGCTCTCCCGGCCACTGAACGGAGAGTGGCCGCATCTGCGAAACTTCGATCTGTTCGCCGCTCTCCTCCAGTAGCGAGACAGTCAACCCTGGATCGCGCGGCGCACAGTCTCCACGATCCGGTCTATCTCCGCTTCCGAAATCGTCAACGGCGGCGCGACCATCACCACGTCCCCGCGAACGCGCAGCAGCACCCCCTGCTGCTGGCAGCGCCGGCGCACGGCGTCTCCCAGCCCCGCCGGAGCCTTCGTCGCGCGATCGGCAACGAGTTCGACGGCGGCCATCAGACCCAGGCCGCGCACCTCGCCGACCGCCTCAAGATCCAGCAGGGTGTCGAGCCCGCGCCGCAGGTAGGCGCCCCGCTCGCGGGCCTGCGCCACCAGTCCCTCGCGTTCCAGAATGTCCAGGTTCTTGAGGGCCAGTGCGCAGCAGGTGGGATGTCCTGAGTACGTGTAGGCATGCATCCACCGGTTCTCCGGAGCCGCGGAAAGCAGGGCGTCGCGAATCGCGTCCGAGATCTGCATCCCTCCGAGCGGGAGGTAGCCGCTGGTGATTCCCTTGGCGAACGACATGATGTCCGGCGATACGCCCCAGTGCTGGAGCCCGAACCAGCGGCCCGTGCGTCCGAATCCGGTGATGACCTCATCCGCAATCAGCAGCACCTCGTGGCGGTCACAGATCGCACGCAGAGTGGGGAAGTAGTCGTCCGGGGGGACGATGACGCCCCCTGCCCCCTGCACCGGCTCGGCGATGATCGCCGCCACCGTGTCGGCGCCTTCCACCAGGATCGCTTCCTCGACGGCCCGAGCCGCCGCTGTGCCGACCGTCTCCCCCTCCCGCACATCGTCGAAGCGATAGGGATACGGTGCAGGCGCCTGAAGAAATCCAGGCACACGGGGCTCGAAGACTTTCCAGTAGTTCGCCATCCCGGTGGCGCTCATGGCGGCCAGCGTAACGCCGTGGTAGGCGTGCCAGCGGGAGAGGATCTTGAACTTGCCCGGCTTGCCGCGCAGCTTCCACACGGCCCGCGCCGTCTTGAACGCGGACTCGTTTGCTTCCGCGCCGCCGCTGGTAAAAAACGTGGTGTTCAGCTCCGGATAGGCAAATCCGGCCAGTTTCTGGGCCAGCAGTGCAGCCGGCTCATTTGTATACCCCGCGTACGCGGAAGCGTAGGGCAGCCGCCGCAATTGGGCGGCGGCTGCATCGGCCAGCTCATCCCTCCCATAGCCGACGAGCACGTTCCAGAGGCCGGCGAAGGCATCCAGATAGTCGCGCCCGGCAGCATCGCGGAGGTAGACACCGTGCGCCTCCACAAACACGAGCGGGTCGGCATGCTCAGCGGGATGATGGAGCGGATGCAGCAGGGACTGGTCGGCGACCAGCAACTCAGTCTGGTGGGACAACGGTTCTCTCCGTGGTGCTGCCCGAGCACCCGCCGGGGTTCGCAAACCCCGAAAAAATTTTTGGAAAAAACGGCCCGCAAACACGGAACCTGTCCGTGCCGCGGGCCGTCGAAAAAAATGCGTTCCGGGGAACACCCGTACCAGACATTCAGTTACCGCTGCGGCGCCCGGGCTAAGGGTGCCGCAGCGGTCTTTTCGCCTATTCTACCCTCGATATCGTTCGACGTCACCTCTGTAATTTAACCCCAGGACTTTTCGCGCGCGTTCGGTGTTGCAGGTCGCGTCCGCCTCCGGGGTTCCCACGATGTGGAGGATGTCGAAGTCCTCGGTGTCGTTCTCGGCAGCCAGGCGACATGCTTCCGCAAGGTCGTGGCGGCAAACCCACCCATTCCGGCGCACGGAACCTCCCGGCCCCAGTGTTTCGCGATGCCGCCCCAGTCCGAGTCGCGTGTCCACGATGTAATCGGGGCAGAGCACGAGAATCCGCATCCCATGTGCGTCATGAAAGCTGCGGCAGGTCTCTTCTTGCAGCCGCTTGGTGAGTGCATACACTCCCCCACCGGGCCGCCGCTGGTCGACGTCGAAGAAGATGCCCTTCGGATGCACTGTCTCCCGGGAACCGACGTGGACCACATGGCGGATGCCGCGCCGCCGCGCCGACTCCAGAACGTTCCAGAGGCCCTTCAGGTTGATCATCCAGGGCAGCGGATCGTCGTCGTCGCCGCCGAAGTAGGCGGCCACATGAATGATTCCATCCATCCCTTCGGTGGCTGCGAAGACGGTCCCGAAGTCCGAGATGTCACCGTGAACGGTCTCACCGCTCCACGCGGGCCCGACGTCCTCCCAGGTCTTCCAGGCGTCGGGCGAGTGATCGAAGGCACGTACCTGGTGCCGGCCTTCCAGATTGGCGAGCACTGCGCGACCGAGCCAGCCCGCCGCGCCGAACACTACGAGTTTCATGATGGGATTGGAATTCGCGAAAAAAGCCGGCATTCCCTGCCGCACATTGTCGAAGTGCGGATCGGCCGAAGTGGCCCTGGGGCCGGCTGTGCTGTGCGACAAGAATGGCGTTCCCGGCAACAGCAGCTCTTTCCAGACAACGGCGTCAACAAGGGAGGGGCTGGGGGATAGCGGAGTGCTGCGTACGGTGCCCGGCAAAGCAGCGTTCTGGTGTTTGAACCCAACCGAGGCCAGTTGCTTGACGGCAGTGATTTCCTGGTGGCGGCCGGCGCGGGCACGTTCCAGCTTTCCCTCACCGGGATGCGCTGGGACCGCCGCATCCCTTGCTCCCTGGCGCCGCGGACCGACGAGACCCCCTTCGGCCTCCGGTTCGTGGGCGGAACGACCGCGGTCCGTTTCGGCGGGGGAAGCAGAAGGTCCGGCAGCGGAAACCGCGCGTGTACCAAGACCTGGTCGGCGGCCGGCGGGAGATTGCGTCCGGTTACGGGCCTCTGACGCCGGGTGGGAGCACGCGGGGCGCCGTGAGGGGCCGGTCGCTGGTGAACTTCCAGGTGGGAGCGTACGATCGCCGGGCGCCGCTGGTGATTGATCCGGTGCTGGTGTACGGCACGCTGGTGCGGGGGCCGGCACGAGCGGAAACGATGATGTGAGCCGGGTTTCGGGAGCCGCGGTGAGGAGCGATGGGACCATCGTCCTCGTGGGGCAGCGCGACACGGTGGGAGTCTTCGAGGAGTACGACCCCGACGAGTTGGGCCAGGAGTCCGTCATCCGCAAGGGTTCGCTGCCGAGTTCCGATGTTCGTGCGGGGGCCGTGGATGCGGCGGATCGGGTGTACCTCGCGGGCGCGACCGATAACCCGGCATTTCCGGTGACCAACGCCGTGCAAGGCGACCAGCCGGGGCGCGACGCTTTCGTGGCCAGGTTCACCGCCGACGGTGTCCGAGAGTTTTTGACTTGCCTCGGAGGCGAAAACACCGATGAGACCAACGCCCTGGGCGTGGCGACCAACAACGAGATTGTGGTAGCAGGGACCACAAATTCCCGCAATTTCCCCAACCTGAACGGCCCGTTCCGGGTGAAGGGGCTTGGCTATGATGCGTTTGTGACCAAGCTGGACTTGATTTCCGGTTCTGGCGCCGCGTATGCGGTGGCAATGTCCACCTTATTTGGGGGGTAACGGGGACGACATTGTGCGGGCGGTCGGGCTCGCCCCCCGGTGCTCTTTTCGACCTTCCTGGGCGGCGGCAATCGGGATCTCGCTCGTGCAGTGAGCGCGCCGGGTGTTCCAGGTAAAAAAACGGGAACGATTTCAGGGTGAAAAAGACGAAACGCCGGTGCGCCCGAACTATCAAACATCGGTGCCCCTCGCCCCTCCCGGAAATGCACCGCCGAGGACACAGAGAGGGGCCTTGCTGCTCAGCACGGCGCGGCACGAAGCCATCACAGAGCCGCGCCGTGCTGAGCGGTCCGGCCCGCCAGCGGGTGCGTTGACCGTCAGGTGGTGCCGGCCTACGTTCCGCCCTGCCCCTGGCTCCTTGGGTCGCCAGCGGCAGGGCTCCACTTCGGCCGGACGCTTAGGCCCTATCCCAAAACATTTATGGTGAAAATTGTGATCACTCCCGAGTAAAATAAAATGAATCGTGGAAGTGGAAGAAATAAACGATGGGCATGGTAGGCAAAGGGAGCAATTGGAAGGAGATCCCGGAAGCGCTGTGGCAGGAAATCGAGCCGTTGCTTCCGCCCCCTCCCGTGCACCCGCCGCAGCACGGCGGTCGGCCGCGGGTGTGCCGGCGTCAAGTGCTGACCAAAATCTTGTATGTGTTACGCACCGGGGCGCAGTGGCAGGCACTGGACCTGCTGCCAGGACCTTCCCGTAGTACGGCCCATCGTTACTACCAAGATTGGATAGCCGCAGGCGTGTTCCAGCGCTTATGGACCCGGGCGCTGGAGGTCTATGAGACCCCCGCGGGGATCGTGTGGGAATGGTTGGTAGTGGACGGCTCGCTGGGGAAAGCGCCGCTCCAGGGGGAGAAAACCGGCCCCAACCCCACGGATCGCGCCAAGAGCGGGGTGAAACGCAGTGTCCTCACCGATGGGCGGGGCGTGCCGGTGGGGTTAGCGCTCGCTGGGGCCAACCGCCCGGACTTCCAGTTGCTGGAAGAGACGGTGGCCTCGATCCCGGTGCCCCGCCCCCAGCCCACGGAGGAGGCGCCCGTGGATCTGTGTGCGTGAAAAAGGCTACGATTATCCCACGGTAGAAGCCTTCGTGGTGCAGGAGGGCTTCACACCGCACATTCCGCCACGCGGGACCACGCCGAAAGCACATCCCCGGGACCCGGAGAAGCGCCCGCGCCGCTGGGTGGTCGAACGCACTCACCATTGGCTCCATCAGTGGTGCCACGTCTTTCTCCGCTGGCATCGTAAAGCCGCTAACTATCTTGCGGCCCTCCAGTTCGCCGCCGCGGTCATCGCCTTCCGCGCCGCCGAGGTTTTGGGATAGGCTCTAATCCGTCGGGACCGGGCTCATAGGGCGAATCGGCCTCCCGCCTGGTTGTCCCTGGCGCCGATCAGCAGCACCGTGTCGGACTATCCAGTCCTTCTCCCATTCGCTGCTCATTCAGGTGGCGTCAGGTTCCATTTGGAGGCGACGTGCGGCAGGAACCCGCATCGCCTAACGGGAACATGCCCCGGAACACACATCCTCAATTCCCGCCCGGAGGTCCCCGATGCTCGGCCTGAAGATCACCCCGGAGAAATGCACGGGCTGCGTGCAGTGCGAACTGGCCTGCTCGTTCGTGAAGACGGGCCAGTTTCAGCCCTCGCGTTCGCTGGTGCGCGTCCACATCTTCGACGAACTGGCGAGCTATGCGCCGTACACGTGTTTTCAGTGCGACGAAGCGTGGTGCATGACGGCGTGCCCCACGAATGCAATTGCCGTGCAGCCGGAGACGGGCGCGAAGGTCATCATCCCCGCGGCCTGTGTCGGCTGCGGGCTCTGCACGATCGCCTGTCCTTTTGGGACGATGTTCTACCATCCGGAGCAGCACATCGCGTACAAGTGTGACCTCTGCGGCGGCGACCCGGCGTGTGCGGTTGCGTGTCCCACCGGCGCGATCGAGCACGCGGAGGTCGGCGGTGGGGCCACCTGGCTTGCGGGCTGGTCGGCGCACCTGCAGCGCGAATACGCCGACAACCTCACGGGGTCCACCGCGTGAACTGGTAGGAACACGCTCGGCAAGATGCACTCACAGCCGGCGCGGGCTCCGTCCTGCCGGATTCGACAGCGCCGGTGGTGCGCGGGCCGGTTCTGCTTGAAACGGGGCCCGTTCTCCCGATGTGGCGTCTTCTTGCGACCGGACGGCGCCCGTGTCGGCAAGCCAGCCCCCGTTCGCGCGCCGGGGACGCGACTTGCGAGAGGAATGGTCCCTGCTGATGTAGCCGCTGAGCGGCCGTAGGGTACGCACGAAAGTCGAGGCGACCCTGGACCGGTGGGGCGACCTCGCAGGGCCAACTTCGCGCGACCGATCGTCGCTACGGACAGCGATTGATCCGTTCCGCAGCGCCGCTCGGAGACTCCGCATCTGTCGGTAAGTCGCTGGAGCGACGAACCACTTTCCGTCCCGGGGGCGGCAGGATGATCAGCTCCTTCGCCTTCCCCTGCCTTGGTGTGGAACTCTGGAGAGAAGGCCCGCCGCCGAGGGAAGGTGCGGATGAGGAGGCCGGGGCGTGATGGGTTTGCCGCGGTTCGCGCCGATTCAGGGGTGGCCGGCGTTGCCCGGCTCTCTCTGTTCCGAGCCTGCTGACCCGGCAGAGGAGCGGGCGGCGTGGTTGACGAACGGGTCTGCATGAGATCTGTACTCATCGCACTTGCGGCCTGCGCGGCGGTTGTGGTCGTGGCGGCGTCCGGCGGGGCGGCTCCCGCAGCGGAGGTGCTGTTCCGCGATCGGGTGCAGCCGCTGCTGGCCGCCCGGTGTCTGCCGTGCCACGCCGGCGCGTCCCCACAGGGTGGGCTGGATCTGTCGAGTGCTGCGGCCGCCCGGGCGGCGCTGCTGCGGCGTTCGGGCGGGGCTGCGGCGACCACGCCGCCGCTGTTGCTCCGCCGGGTGATGGAGGGTTCCATGCCTCCAGGGGAGCGCCTGCCCGAGGGGGAAGTTGCGCTTTTGCGTCGCTGGGTGCAGGAAACGGGCCTGCCGGTCGGGTCAACCGGGCGTGGGGGCCCTGCGGCGGCCCCGGCACGTGCGGGCCGTGACTGGTGGTCGCTCCAACCGTTGAGGGTGGTCGTCCCGCCGTCTCCGGCAGCGACCCCGGCCGGCCCCGGGAGTTCGGGGCGATCACGCCGCGCCACACCGGCTGTTGTCCGCCGCGTGCCGGCGCCGCCGGACGGAGCGCCGGGGATGCCCTCGGATGCGCCGCGTGTGCCTCAGCGGGTGCGAGAGGGCGTAGTGCTGCGGGCGCCGGTCGGGCAGGTGGTGGATCGGTTTGTGGAAGTGCGATTGCGGCGGGCGGACCTGGGGTTTGCGACGGAGGCGTCGCGGGCGGTGTATCTGCGCCGGCTTACCTATGATCTGCACGGGCTCCCGCCGTCGTGGGACGAGATGGTGGCGTTCGAGCAGGATACGCGGCCGGATGCCTGCGAGCGGGTGGTG
>SXGS01004978.1_pt1 | contig 16517 bp, 12 predicted proteins | sample 3174681 | NCBI WGS metagenome assembly SXGS01 (sample SAMN11356861, study PRJNA531348) | freshwater metagenome | isolation source: freshwater sample F1-80 | place: China: Fuxian Lake, Yuxi | collected 2017-12-25 | reverse complement strand
TAACTGTTTTTTGTTTTTAACCCCAATCTCCTTATGGAGGTTGGGGTTTTTTGTTGTCATTTTTTTGAAAAGTGACCTGGCACCTTTTTGAGCTAGTTAACCAACACCACTTATTGCAAAATTAAAATCAAGTTGTAGAGGCTAGCAGAAAACATTGGATCAACAACGGATTTTATTATGACAAAAATATTTGAGAATTTAGCGACATCGGGTTTTTTTTCATCACTACAAGCAAGAGAAGATCATCAAAATTTTTCGGTAGAAGCCTTATCGGTGCTGGATTCACTGGTTGAAGTGCGGCATAATGCTTATTTATTTCACAAAAAAAGATTTGTGGAAAACGATGTTGCAAAGGATGATAAAGATGCTGCTGATCTTTATTATATTAGTACGCCACATCCAATTGGTAATCTTTCAACACCACAACTTTTGTTGTTGGAATTGATGGGAAAAATTAAGGCGCTAGATAGTCGTAGAGCGCATGATGCAAGAAAATATGATGCAGCTAAGTATAATGAGGTATTGGTAAAATATTTGAAAGAAACTGGTACGGCTTTGGTGGAAAATTATAATGTTGATCATAATCAAGATGCTGCGATCGCTTTAGAATTGGTGCAAAGTTTGTCTTTAAGAAAGCGTGATCGTGAAGGTGAAGGGGGGCTGGTTGGTGTTTCTGATGCTATGGAAAAAATTGCCAAAGCGGTTTTGCAAATTGGCATTCCAACTACAGTTGTGACGCAACAAGTGCAAGATGCGCATAACTCAGTGAAAGAGCGCGCAATTGTTGGTATTATGGCAAAAGAAGGAATGCCAAGCAAAACAAAATTATGGCGCAATGTTGACGGTGATGGTGATCCAGATAATGCTGTTGCTAATGTGTTGCCGCAAGGTTGTGTTGGAAGAAGCTTGTTGGAAATTTTTGAGGTGTGTCAACAAAGAGGCGCTAATGCTGATGATGGCTATCTTTATGAGCCAAGAATTTCTTACAAAGACAAGAAAGATGTAGTAGGATTGAAGAAGCAAGTTGAGGGAATTATTGCGCAATGCAGTGTTGATGGTCACTTTTCTTATGAAAAATTTGCAGAATTTCTTGATGCCGCCAAATATGAAGCAGTGGTTGATGCGAAAGGTGTGGGGCGTCCAATTAATAATCCAATTGATACAGTTTTGCGTATATGTTTGCCAGCTTTTGTTAATGCGCATGGTTTGGTAATATCGGACTTTGACTCTTCTGATCAAAATATCATGCAGCAAATATTGCTGATCAAAGAAGCGACGCAGCATTATTTAAATGACAGAACAAATTCGTGGGAAAATCCAATTGTGATAAATCAAGTAATATTGCCGCTTTGCGAATCAGAAACCTCGGTGAATGGTGCGGCGCAGTGTTTTGTGGATTTCTTTAAATTGGTTAAAGAGCAATATGATAGAATATCGCAGTTGCCAGAAGTGGAGCAAGCAAGAGAATTTGCTGATCTAAGAAGAACTATAATTAATGAAAATAATGAATTTGTTTTGGGGTCATTTTCTGGTCCAAGTGATTTAACGAAAGATATAGGCTCTTCCTCAATTTATCTAATCAAAAGACTTAATTTGGATTTAAGACAACAATGGGAAGAGTTTAAGCAATCGGTGCCAGAGCTTGATTTGCAAGAAGCGAAGATGGTGATGGAGTATGGGCAAGGCTCTTCAACTAAGCGCGACAATAATAGCGTGCCGCATCCTGATGCTTTTAGTGGGCGTACAATTCAAGGAACTAATATTGTGACGATGCATAGTCATGGCGTAAAACATCAGCTTAGAACTGCGATAAATATGGTAGAAGTGCCAGATTCTTTTATGGACGATAAAAGAGTTTTGGGTGTGGAGACAAATGATGGAAGAGTTGTAAGATTAACGGCGCAAGATTTTATTGATGATGCAATTGCTTCGCATAGAAGATTTCTTGGCGAAGGAGATAAGAGTGGGGTTGGCAGAGGTTTAATAGTTGCAGAAATTGATGAAAAGATAAGGCGAAATGACCCTTTGTTTGGCGCAATTGCTAGAAGCTACAGTAATAATCAAGGAACCAGAGGAACCAATATTGTTCCGCCATATCGGGAGCAGCGGGCAATTGGCGCAGCATTTGTGACAGCTTATACTGGCTTGTTGCAACATAATGGTTTTCCAGATGAAACTCTTGAAAGTTACTATGCTATTGAGGCTGATGATATAAATAATTCGGCGATGCTGTTAAATATTACGCTTAAGGAGTTATATCAATTTCTTTGTGTTGATTATCAGCGGGCGGAAGTTTTGGGTTTTTCTCAAACAACGATTAAGGAAACGCAGCGTTATTGCGATCGGGTTCTAACTTTTCTTGAAAGTAGATTGGATATTGCGACGGATCAAAATTCTGCGCAAGATTATAGATCGCGGGTTGAAGGGGTGGTGTTAGGATTGGCAAAAAAATGCGATGTGCAATCTGATGCTTTTTTGGCTTTGTGGGAGTTTTATAATCAAATACCGCAAGTTTGCAAAAACAGAAATCAGACAACTGAGATGATGCAAAATTTAAGTCATGATTTGGACAATTATGAATTAACGCAGAAAGAGAAAGATGCATATTATGCCAATATTGCTTTTGCGGTTAATGGTGTAACTAATTTTCCATTACCATTGATTGCCATGGGGCGTTTAACAGCAAGAAATGAAGATCATGTAAGGGCGGGATATTTGGCGCAAGTGCCAGCTACCACTATTCAGCCAGAGATGCTTGCAAGAATGAATGGTGGTATCGATGATAGAGGAATCTAAGCTATGGATTGCGGACAGTTTTAAATTTTAGTTTGATATTTTAAAATTTGCTGCGTTAGAGTAACAGCCCGCTATTGGCGCCAAACTAAAAATATATTGATTAATGATTAATCGCTATATTTTTGGTTTGGAATGCTCAAAGCGTAACTGTCAATTTTGGCGACAGTATTTATTAACGAATAAAATGTAATATGACTAACAGCAACGAAACCTTCGAAAGAGTTAAAAAAATCATCGTTAACCATCTTGGAATTGATGAAGCTAAAGTTGTGGAAAGTGCAAATTTTGTTGCTGACCTAGAAGCTGATAGTCTTGATCAAGTTGAGCTTATTATGGCTTTTGAAGAAGAGTTTGGCGTTGAGATTCCTGACGAAATTGCCGAAAAAATTACTACAGTAGGCACTGCTGTAAAATATATTAATGAGAATTTATAACTAACTAAACCAGCTTAGGAGCCTCTTAAGCTGGTTTTTTTACACCCAAAATTTCCACCCGAAATTAACCCATGCTTTATTTAGTTGTTGCCCTTCTAGGCTCTGTGGCCTTGATTAGTGGTGGTTCTGAGTTGGCCTCAAATGTTCAGAGCGCTAATAATTCTACCGCAACTCAATCTGTTTCTTCTCCTACTTTCCCCAATCCGTCTACGCCTGATAATGTTGATAGCTATGCTGTAGTTAAAGAACAGGCCGATGTTTATCGTGTTGCGGAATATGAAAATCAAAGTGGTTTGGAAAAAATACATGCCGCTGAAGCTTACGCTGCTTTGAGTAAAAATGGTAAAGCAATTGCCGGAGATGATGTAAAAATTGCGATATTGAGCAATGGCGCAAGAGCTACGCATGAAGATATTGCGGCTAATCTTGCAACCAGTGGTAATTATAATTATTTCAGCAATAATAATGATTTTGATGATGTGGAAGGACAAGGAACCAACATGGCTTCAATTGTGGCTGGTGTGAAGAATGGTGATTTGCTTGGAACTCATGGTGTTGCTTATAATGCGAAATTGCTGATTGGTGATATTTATGAAAGCAAGAAAACTAGTCCCAAGTCAAGTGCTACAAGCATTGCCAATGGTATTAATGGGGTTGTTGATTTGGGAGCGCAAATAATTGTGGTTAGTACTTCCGATCAAACCTATAGCGCTTATGATGGCGGTATCCTTGCGGAAACTATTAATGATCAAAAGCAAATTGATGCTTTGTTGCAAGCAAAAAATGCTGATGTTTTGGTGGTAGCGGCAATTGGTGGTGATGCGGATAATAATGCCAATGGTCAAACCTCAGCGCAAAGTGCGACTTATTTAACTTATCCGAAGCCATCGCGACCGGCGTTATTTGCTAATAATGCTGATTTAGCGGGATATGTTTTGGCGGTTGGGGCGGTGAAATCAGACTTGGTAATTGAAGATAAAAGCAATAATTGTACGGTAGCAAGGCAATATTGCTTGATGGCGCCAGGCTCGTCAATTAAGGCAGCAACTGTTACTAGTGATACTGCTTATGTTGCTAAAACTGGAGCGCAAGCTGCGGCGGCGCATGTTGCTGGTGCGGCGGCTATTTTGAAAGCGGCATGGCCATTTTTATCGGCAAATCAAATATCACAAATTTTACTTAATAGTGCTACTGATTTGGGGCAAGAAGGGGTGGATGATGTTTATGGTCATGGCTTGCTCAACATTTATGCGGCGGTACAAGCACAAGGCAAAAGCAGCTTGCCAACAACGAACTCTTTACAATCATTTTCTTACAACATAGCGGAAACATCTTTGGTGGTTGATAGTAGTTTTGGTGATGCTTTTACTAATAACGTGTTGCCGCAACTAAGAATGGCGCAGGTTTTTGATGATTATGGACGTAATTATAATGCTTTGTTGGCGCAAAAAATAACAGTAAGAAATAATGGCGTTATGCCTTTGACTGCTGGGTTTGCGAACAATCATTTGATAGCTTTGCCACTACAGAATCGACAAGATTTTATCAAAGTACAATTTGGCGCCGATCAGAAATCTATGTCGCTTGATAGCTTGCACAATGTTGCGTTTGCGGGTAGCGGTCTTTCATTTTCAAAACAAATTAGTAATGGAAAAAATAATTTTTTTAACAAAACCAAAATTACTATTGCTGGTGATATTGATGAATATTCGTTTGTGGCTGGTAATTATTATGATGGCTCGTTATTGATGAAACCGACAATTAATCCTTATGCTGCGTTGGCGCAGGTGGGTAGCGGTTTTGGCAATCATTTTTGGCAGTTTTTTGTTGAGCAAAATCTATTTAAGGAAAAATATAAAGTCACTTTTGCCTATCAAAATGGCTATGCTGGCGGTGAGAATTTGCTGACCAAATTAAAAGATCGTCAAAATAAATTGCTGGATTTGGCATTGGATTATAATGCTAATGAGAGTAATAAAATCAGCTTAGCCGTAGGTGAGTTAAATGAATTTGCGGGAAATTTTCTTAATTCAAAAGCGACGGGTGCTTTTGCTAATTCGTCGGATGGCAAAACGCAATATTTGCGCTTTGCGATGAAATCACATTTATTTGATGAATTATATTTATCAGCCAATATTGCTGATGGCATCAGTAAAATCAAAGGTAGTCAATATGGTGTTTTTCGAAGTTATAGTAATGTAAAAAGTAAAAGTGCGGCTTTGAGTTTGATTTACGATGCGCAAAAATGTAATTATTTTAAAGGAAAATGGGCACTTACTTATGCCGAGCCGTTACGTGTGTACAAGGGATCGGTTGATATTAATATTCCAATTGGGCGTGATGTTGCTGGTAATGTTAATCGTTACCAAACCATTGCTTCCTTGGTTCCGCAGGGTAAGCAGCAAAATTGGGAAATATCTTATGTGCTTGATAATGCTTGGCGTAGTGATGATGTTTTGAACCTAAATTTTACTACAATAAAAGAAGCGGGAAATATCAAGCGCAACAAGGATCAATATCTGTGGCTTGGGCAGTATAAAATATTGTGGTAGTTGTCGGTAATTAGCGTTGACAAAAAGTTCTACGCAAAAAAGAATTGTGTTAACGATTCAGTTTTTACGAGTTCGTTTATTCCTTCAAAGCTTTAACGTCTTTGAAATTATTAGAGGCAAATTTTTGGCATCGCTAAAAAAATCTCTGATAACCAATGGTAACCTAAAATAAAAATAATCATATGACTAAGAGAATTTCTGCTAAGAAGAAAATCAGCCGTAAGATTGGTGCGACATTATGGGGTCAAGGTAATGATCCGTTTTTAAAGAAAAATTATCGTCCAGGTCAACATGGATTGATGCCGAAAGGTAGATTGACTGATTATGGTCATCAATTAAAGGAGAAGCAAAAGCTGAAATTTTATTATGGTAATATTTCCGAAAAACAGTTTTATAACTTGTTTGTATTGGCTAGTAAATCAAAAGGTGATGTAGCGGAAAATTTCGTGGCATTGCTAGAATCAAGGCTTGATGCGGTTATTTATCGTGCTAATTTTGTACCAACTGTTTTTGCTGCAAGACAATTTGTTAGCCATAAGCATGTGACTGTGAATGGTAAAGTTGTTAATATCGCTTCTTACAGAGTGAAGGTTGGAGATTTGATACAAGTTCGCGAAAAATCACGCAATCTTGCAATTGTGATTGACTCTTTGCAAAGAATGGTCAGAGATGTACCGGTATATTTGCAATTGGATAAAGATAGTTTTGGTGTGAAATTTGTCTCCAAACCTGCTTTTGCTGAAGTTCCTTATCCTGCGGAAATGCATCCTAATTTGATCAAAGAATTCTATTCTCGTTAATAATTTCAATTAAGTACCGATATGAATAAAGATTGCAATGTGCCAAAAAAGATTGAGTTGAACAATTCTAACAACAAGCTTCATAGAGCATTTTCGTTGATTGAGCTGTCGATTGTGATACTGATTATTGGTATTATTGCCGCTGGTATTACCCAATCTAGTCGTTTGGTGCAGCAGTTTAGACTTGCTACCGCTAAGTCTTTAACAAAAGGTTCGCCGATTCCTTCAATTAAAGGGTTATCGGTGTGGTTTGAAACTACTACAGACGAGTCTTTTGTGGAAGCTGATGCTAGCAATGGCTCTTCTTTGACTGCTTGGTTTGATATTAATCCGCAGTCGGTTATTAAAGCGAGCGTTACAAGCACTGGTTTTGGTACTACGGTTCCTACTTATAAGTTGCCTTGTATTAACAACTTGCCTTGCGTGAATATGACTGGTGGTGCGAACAACACTATTACAGCTTCTAACAATGTGTTACCGGCTTCTAGCGCTGGTCCAACTATGGTGGATATTTTCTCAATCATTGTAGTGATGCAAAAAGCTGGCTCTAGTACTGGTTCGGTTATTTATACCAACTCTGGTACTACTGGAAGTGGTTCAATTGGTTTCAATATGGCTTCCGCTACTTCAGTTGCTCTTACTAAAGCTGGTACTGCGCAAACCGCAGTTGTAGTGACTGATTTAACTACTACCAGTATTTTGGAATTTGCGATAAATAATGGTGCCGCTACTCTTTATCAAAATGGTGTGTCGCTTGGTTCTGCCGGCGCTTCTTTGGGTAGTGGTCTTTCGCCTTCTGGTGTGTTTGGTGGCGGTTTCTCTGGTCATCTTGCAGAAATTATTATGGTTAACAGAATTTTGAATAGCGAAGAAAGACAAGATGTAGTTAACTATTTGAAGAAAAAATGGGCGATTAAATAAGATCGCTTTTGTAGTATTAATATTATTTGTAAAAAAGCCCAATCGGTTTTTCCGGTTGGGCTTTTTTGTTGATGGGTATTTGCTGAATTCTCCTGCTGTCATCCCTAATGACGAAGTTTTTGATGGTCTCTTTTGTTCATCCTTTTTCTGTCATCTTTAAACGAAAGAGATTCTCAGCAACTGGGTTGCTAAGGATGATTGGAGTTTAGAAGAAAATTAAGAATTACGAGTTAAGGGTTGTGTCCGTAATAAGACGGTATGACACAATTGTTGTTAAGAATTATTGTTGAGCTGATCAACCATTGTGGTGGTTCCGATGTGAAAGAATTTACCGTCTAATTCAATGCCTTTGATTTGTGAGAGTAAGCCATTTTCATCAGTGCTGCTTTTGTAAAAATGATTGATCGAAAAAGGTATGATTGGAGAGTTATTGAGAATTTGAGGATTGATGATTTGAACGCCAACATAAGCGTAATTGCGGTTGCTGTTTTTTGAGTTGAGAGAGTTGTCTTGTGGATTATAATCAAAATCACCTTTGCCTTCATAGCCAATTAGCTCGTCCTTTTTTTTGAGACCAAGCAAAATATTGCAGTCATTTTTTTGCCATCTTTGCCATAGCTGCTCAATATCGTTGAGTTTATTTTGTTGCCATAAAATATCGCCATTAATGACAAGGAGAGGCTGATTGAAATCAATTAAATCAGCAGCATATAACAATCCGCCGCCGGTTTCTATTTTAAATGTTTCACGTGAAACAATGAGGCGAGAATCGTTGATTTGATTGGTAAATTCTTCGATTTGTTCAGCTAGATAAAAAGCGTTGATGATGATTTTATTTAGTGAAGTGATGGGTAAAATTTTATCTAAAATATGTTGTAGAATGGGCTGATGATGAATTTTTACTAATGGTTTTGGAATTGAGTCGGTAAGGGGTTTCATACGCTCACCGCGACCAGCAGCAAAGATAAAACACTGTTGAAGATTGTGAGGTATTTTTGCCATTTTATTGTGCCGCTTCTTGTTCAAATTGTGATTTGATCAACTTGTCATTGATTTCAAGCGGATGTTTTTTGAGTAAAAATTGATTATATTGTCCAGTGATTTCTTGTCCGAAAGCTTCAGCATATTTGCCGCCAATAGCCTGTATTTCAGAATCGCTGATGGTATGATGTTTTATTTCTTTCAGTAGAGCAATTTTGATATTTTCGGCGGCAGAAGTTGTAACGACGCCACCAATTTTAACGGCAAATAATTTATCCGACAATTCATCAGGCATCATCTGATTAGCGTTGTTAAATCTTGAAAACTCTACCGCTTTGTCAAATTTGATTTTGTGAGAGCGAGCAATTTTTTCAATTTCTGCTGGGTTTTTTTCAAGCTGAGCGGCAATGTTTCTAACAAGCTGCTGTAGCTTGTTGCCCTTTTCCACTATCAACCAATCATTGCCAACTTTTTGTTTGATAGAGTTGAATTCTAGCTGATGTGATTCTTCGATAGCATCAACTTTGAAGGCGTAATATTTGGCGATTTGTTTGGAATATAAAACTTTTGAAGTTTCGCCATTTTTTAAAGAGAAGGCGGTAGTTACAATATCATCGAGTTGTGCGATCTCATCAGATATTGTGCCGTTTTCGTTGCGACCATCTTTGTTAATAGTATATTTGGCGGTTGATTTGATGGCGAATTTTTGTGCAGTTTCGCTGATAGAATTGCTGGCAAGCAAAGTGTCATCTATTTGACTGATTTTGTCAGATAACAATTTTTCTTTACCTTCTTCGGCAATTTTTTTCTTGATATCATCTTTAACTTTATCAAAGGCGATTGCTTCGCTGGCATTGATTTTGTGAGTTAGGAAAACGTGAAATCCTAAAGCGCTTTGTAGTGGTTGGCTGTTATATTCGTTGCTGTTGAGCTTAAAGGCGGTATCAGCTACTTCTGGCAATAAATCTTTTTTGCTAATGCCGTTTAAAGCGATATTTTTTTGACTCTTGTTGGTAGAGGTTTTAACGAGATTGATGAAGCTTTGAGCGATGTTGTCGTTGTTGCTTTCTTTGAGTTTAGAAATGAAATCTTTAGCATCCTCTTCTTTGTCAAAAATGATGTGATAAAAATCTCTGGTTTCGGCTTTTTGAAATTGTTCTTTGTTGCTGTCGTAGTATTTTAGCGCTTCCTCATCATTAACTTGTAGAGTTTTTGCAAAATCTTTATCGTTAAAAGTGATCAAAGAAATTGTACGAAATTCTGGTTTAACGTAGTCGGTTTTGTGTTGCTGATAAAAATCCTGCAATGTTTTTTCATCGGGTAATTTTATGTCAGAAACGTTGGAAATATTGAGAGTAAGAGTACTAGCAATTCTTTTTTCTTTGGAAAATTCTTCCAATCTTTTTATGTAATCAAAACTAATTGGCGATATGGAATTAAAGGTTTGAAAGGCAATAGCAGCGGCGATTTGATTTTGCATATCAGCAATATATTTATTTTCATCAATGCCACTTTGAGCGAGAAATTTTTTAAAAATTTCATAATCAAATTTACCTTCTTTGTTTTTGAAGGCGGAATTCTTAGCGATTTGTGCTAAGATCAAATCACGATTGGCGCTGATTTCTAAATCTTCACTTAGTTTCTCCAATAAAACCTTATTAACCATATTTGATAAAACATCGGAACGAAATTGCGGTGATGCTAAATATTGCATGGCGCCTTTTTCATTGGTTCTGCGCAGTATTGATTCGCGTACTTTGTTTAACTCGCTGTTAAAGGAATTGAGGCTGATTTTTTTACCATCAATTTTTGCAACCCATGGGGCACCAAAATTAAGAGAAGAGCTGCTAATTCCGGTGAATATAAAGACTAAGGCAACGAATCCTAAAACTATTTTAAAAAAAATACCGTGAGCAAGTTTGCGAAGTAATTGCATGACTGATTAATTAAGAATTACGAATTACGAATTGAGAATTACGAATTGTGGTTAAGAATCTCCTGATGTCACGTTTTAAAAGCCAAAATAAAAATTCCACCTTCTAATTTCAGTTAAATGTTAATAGTGCAGAAATTTGGCGGTACCTCGATGGGTGATACTGCCAGAATAAAAAATGTTGCAAAGAAAGTTAAGCAAGAGCTTGATGCAAAAAATAAGGTGGTGGTTGTGGTTTCTGCAATGTCGGGCGTTACCAATCAGTTGGTTGATTATTGCAACCAACTATCGTCTTTAACCAGCAGTGAGGCGTTAAGTGAATATGATTCGGTGATTTCTAGTGGTGAGCAAATTACTTGTGGGTTACTTGCTTTGGAGCTACAGTCAATTGGTTATAAAGCCCGTTCATTTTTGGGATGGCAAATTCCGTTTTTAACAGATGACGTTTTCAGTAAGGCGCGCATTGATGAAATTGATGGTGCGTTTTTGCTAGAAAGTTTGAAGAAATATGACGTGATTGTGGTTGCTGGATTTCAAGGTATACATAAAGCAACTAATCGCATTACTACTTTGGGACGTGGTGGTTCTGACACTTCGGCGGTAGCAATTGCGGCGGCAATTAAAGCTGATCGTTGCGATATTTATACTGATGTTAATGGCGTTTATACTACTGATCCAAGAATTACTGATAAGGCGCGTAAGCTTGATAAAGTAACCTATGAAGAAATGTTGGAGATGGCTTATGCCGGTTCAAAAGTATTGCAAACCCGCTCGGTTGCTATGGCGATGGCGCATAATGTGCGAGTGAGAGTTTTGTCGACTTTTGAAGAAACTACGGAAAAATCAGGTACAATTTTAGTTAACAATAATGAGGAAATTATGGAAAAGCTTTTAGTGACTGGTATCAGCTATAGCAAAAATGAAGTACGCATTACCTTGGTTAATATGCCAGATCATCCAGGCTTGTCGGCAGTGATTTTTGGTGCTTTGGCGCAAAACGAACTCAATGTTGACATGATTGTGCAAAATATCAGCGCTGATGGTAAATCAATTGATATTACTTTTACGATCATTAAAGATGAATTGGCGCGAACCAAGATGGCAATTGAATCGGTGAAGGCTGAAGCAAAATATGAACAAATGTTAATCGATGATAATATTGCGAAAGTTTCGGTAATTGGGGTGGGCATGATTAGTAATGCTGGCGTGGCTCATACCATGTTCAAAACATTGGCAGAAAAAAACATTAATATTTTATTGATTTCTACTTCCGAAATAAAAGTTTCAGTACTAATCGCAAAAGATTATGGCGAACTAGCTGTGCGCTCGTTGCATAAGGCTTTTGGGCTAGACTAAATTAATTACGAATTGCGTTTAGTGATGGTTTAGCGTCAATTGATTATTTGTTTTTGTACAATTCTTAATTCGTAATTCTTAACTCTTAATTAATCTAAGATGATTCTATCTGACAGCTCTATCATTGAGTTGGTGAAAACAAAAAATATGATTGAGCCGTTTTGTGAAAAGCAGATGCGTGTTAATGATAAAGGAGGTAAGATAATTTCTTATGGTTGTTCGTCATATGGTTATGATGCGCGTGTGGCTAATGAATTCAAGGTTTTTACCAATATTGATTCGGCAATTGTTGATCCAAAAAACTTTTCACCAAACAGCTTAGTTGATCGTAAAACTGATATATGTGTGATTCCGCCCAATAGTTTTGCTTTGGCGCGCACGGTGGAATATTTTCGTATTCCAGAAGATTTATTGGTGATTTGTGTTGGCAAATCAACTTATGCGCGCTGTGGTATTATTGTTAATGTAACGCCGCTGGAGCCAGGTTGGGAAGGTCATGTGACTTTGGAATTTTCTAATACTACACCGCTGCCGGCCAAAATTTATGCTTTTGAAGGCGCATGTCAGTTTCTGTTTTTTAAAGGTGATAAACCATGTCTAACTTCTTATGCTAAGCGCGAAGGTAAGTATATGAAGCAAATCGGAGTAACTTTACCAAGAACATGATGAAAAAGTTTTTAGCAACGATTGGTGTTTTTTTGCTAATGGTATATGGTTGTTCGAACTCTTGGGCACAGGAGGCAGATGCTATGGCAATTGTTGAAGAGGCTTTAAAAAATGAAGATTCGCAAGCGCAGAATGTGCCTTTTGATGTGCAACATTACTTGGATCAGCAAGTAAATTCAACAATCTTTACACCAAAAATACCAACCCCATCACGAATGTTTGCAGCTGATAGCTCAATGCCGGAATCGTTTTTTAGTAGTAATAATTTAGCGAAAAAAGTTGGCTCTTTTTATCATGCTTTTGGTGAAGTTATAGTGGTGCAAGGCAAGGTAGTGGATTCTTTTGGTGTGCCGGTTGAAGGTGCGATAATTGATATTTGGCAGACTAACGCTTCAGGAAAATATCACAGCTTGTTGGAAGTAGATAGCGAATATGTTGATCCTTACTTCAACATGTCGGGCAAGGCGATTAGTGATAATTTGGGTAATTATCATTTTATTACTATTATGCCAGGAGCCGTGCCAGGACGGGCGCCGCACATCAATATGAACATTTATCATACACAATTTGGCAAAATTGAAACTGAAATGTATTTTGCTAATCATCCTTATAATGAAGGTGATGTGCAATATATGTCTTATGATGAAGGAGAGCGTCAGATGCTTACTGCGGAGGTGAATTATTCGGATATTATGAATAATAGTTCGACCAAGGTTTGTGAGTTTGATATTACTATGGTTGGAACGCACAAGTTCAAAGGGTTTTAAGATAATTAAGAATTAAGAATTACGAATTACGACCCCGCGTACTGCGTGCGGGGTGACAATATTTACGAATATCCTTTCGATGGCAATTAAAGAAAAAAGTAAAAGACAATTACAGGTTGGCGAAACCATTAAGCGTGTGGTGTGCGAGATTTTTTTGCGTGACTCGATTTTGACTTTGCCGAATTCTTATGTGACGGTGCTTGAGGCGGATATTAGTCCGGACATGAAAAATGTGAAAATTTATATCGATATTTTTGGCAATGAATCAGCGCATGATAACATTGTTAAGGCCTTGAATAAAGCGGCGCCACACTTTCGTATGCAAATTGCAAAAAAAGTTAATTTACGGATTACGCCAGAAGTTTCTTTTGTGTTGGATAAAACGGAAAGGAAGGCGGCATTAATTGATCGTTTGATTGAAGCGGAAGCAAAAAAGATGGGAGGTGACGATGAATAAATTGCACATTATCATATCAAGAATTTTGCTTTTTACCCTACTGCTTTGTGGGTTTGAAGCTTATGGTAAAAATGCTACTAATGTTGGTTTGTCGGCAAAAAATGTTGAAGTTAGAGGTAATGAAAGAATCGACAAAAATGTAATAATTGCTTATCTTGATTTTGCGACCTTGATGCGCTCTAATGTAAGATCGGCGGCGATACAAAAAATGATAGATGAGGCGCTAGAAAAGATGCATAAATCGGAGTTGTTTTTGGAATCAAATATTTCTTTACAAAATGACAAAATCGTTATCGAGGTTAAGGAAAATCCGATAGTGCTGGAGATAAAATTTGAAGGTAACAAGAAAATTGAAACGGAAAATTTACAGCAAGAATTGTCTTTAAAGAAGCGAGGAATTTTTACTAAATCGAAGCTGCAATCAGATATTAAAAGAATCAATGACATATATCTAAAAAGCGGCAGATTTCTAACCGTGGTAACACCAAAGATTGTGCAAAAAGATCAAAATCGAGTTGAGATAGTTTTTGATGTCAAAGAAGGCAAGAAAGCCGTGGTTTCGGAGATTTATTTGGTGGGCAATAATAATTTTTCTGATGCTGACTTGTTGAATGAAATTTCAACAAAAACATACAAGTGGTATAAATTCTTATCATCGGCAGATAGCTATGATTCTGATCGCATCGAGTTTGATAAAGAGCGTTTAAGAAGATTTTATGGTGCGCGCGGTTATGCTGATTTTACAACTTTATCAGCGGTGGCACAAATTTCGCCAACCAAAGACAAATTTTTTGTGAATTTTCTTTTGGAAGAAGGAATAAAATATAATTTGGGAGAGATTGAAATTGTTAATCGCATCGAAAAGCTTGATACTGCTATATTGAAGAAGGCGGTTTTGATCAAAAAAGGTAAATTATATAATGCGGATTTGATTGAAAAAACCGTGGATAAAATGGTAGAAATTTTGTCCGAACATTCTTACGCCTTTGCTAATGTTGAGCCAGTGTTAAAGCGCAATAAAGAGAAAAAAATTATTGATATCGATTTTACAATTGAGCAAACGCCAAAAATTTATATCAATCAAATCAAAATTACTGGCAATACTAGAACGATGGATGAGGTGATTAGGCGTGAATTGCGGGTGAAAGAAGGTGATGCTTATAATTTGAACAAAGTAAATCGCTCAAAACAAAGAATTCAAAATCTCGGTTTTTTTGACAAGGTGGAATTCAAAACCAGTCGTATCAACAACAGCAACAAAGTTGATTTGATCATTGAAGTGAAAGAAAAGAAAACTGGTGAATTGAATTTGAGTTTGGGTTATTCAACGGTGAACCAGTTAACGATTGGTGCTGGTGTGAAAGAGTCCAACTTGTTTGGTACCGGGCAGGAGTTGGGAGTAAATATTCAGAAATCGACTTTTAGTTTGAATAATGATATCAACTACACTAAGCCTTATTTTATGGGGCGTTCCATTGATGTGGGCTTTGATCTTTTTGATTATTATTTGAGCAAAAGAAATACCTTGGTTTATGATCAAAAATCAACGGGCGCAACCTTTCGTGGTGACTATTCAATTACCGAATATCTTAAACATCAGATCCGATATTCTTGGCGTGAAGAAAGTGTTGAAAATATTGATGCTGGAGCATCAACAAGCATCAAATCAATTGCTGGTTCTTATGTAAATTCAACGATTGGCCAAACATTTTTATATGATAAACGTAATAATCGTATGGATCCAAGAGATGGTTATTATGTTTCAATTACCCAGGATTATACTGGTGTGGGAGGCGATATTAAAACTTTAAAACATGAGGGTTCGGCGGGTTATTATATTCCAACTTTTAATGAAGATTTTGTTTTGAAATTTTTGCTTAAAGGTGGTGCAATTGAGGGCGTAGGACAGGATGTTAGAAGTAACTATGGTTTCTTTTTAGGTGGCAATAATTTTAGAGGTTTCCAATATGCTGGTTTGGGTCCGCGTACTGTTATCAATAACTCAGCGGTTGGAGGAAATGTTGTGGGTGGTAAAAAATATTATGTAGGAACGGCAGAATTCCGCTTCCCTCTAGGTTTGCCAAAAGAGTTGGGAATATATGGTATTTTGTTTAGCGATAATGGTACAGTGAAAGGTGTGGATCAGATTACGAGAAATAATGCACAAATTGCCGATAGTGGCTCAATGCGTTCATCTTATGGTTTTAGTTTGGCATGGTCTTCGCCTTTAGGCCCACTACGCCTTGATTTTTCAAGGGTTGCCAAAAAAGAAGAATATGATCAAACGCAGAATTTTAGGTTTAATTTTGGAACATCTTTTTAGGTTAGCTAAGAGTTGGAATATCGGGCAAATTTAGACCAGATTGTTTGCGCTAATCTTGCTCTCTCATCTCTCATCTCTTAACCCTTAACCGATTTTTATCGTGATTAGAATTTATCATCTTCCTGAATATTTACAGCAAAAAGTAGAATCGCTTTCGGAGGCGCAGAACTTAGAGAATGCGGTGTGGATTGACTTGCAAAATCCAAGTAGAATGGAAATTGAAGAGGTGGAGAGTTTTTATAATGTTAGTTTTCCAACGCGTCAGCAACAAGAAGAGATTGAAACCAGTTCGCGTTATTTGGAAGAGCCGGGTATCATTAAAATCAACTCAACATTTTTTAATTTTACCATGCGCAATGGCGGTAAAATTGAAGAAAATGAGATCACTTTTATTGTAACGGAAAAACATCTTTTCACTTTAAGATATTTTGACAGCCGCGTAATTACTGAAGCGGTGAAGCGTATCAAGCAATTATCGACGTCATTTTCAAATCCAGCGAAAATATTATTGGCAATCATTGAAGCGAGAAT
>SXGS01451093.1_pt1 | contig 16518 bp, 13 predicted proteins | sample 3174681 | NCBI WGS metagenome assembly SXGS01 (sample SAMN11356861, study PRJNA531348) | freshwater metagenome | isolation source: freshwater sample F1-80 | place: China: Fuxian Lake, Yuxi | collected 2017-12-25 | reverse complement strand
GGCGATCAAGACTTCCAAATCATCACGGCTCCGACCTCACTCCAGCAGCGAATGCTGGACCTGCTCGGCGTCACTCTCCGCGCCTGACGCTCCGTTTGTACCCAGTACGGACTCGACTAGCACCCGAAGTGTGCCTTTCGAGTCTATGACTTGCCCATGTGCCGCCCCGAAAACAGGGGGAACTTCGGCCTAGCCACCTGAATCCACCCATAATCGACTGTAACGACCGACGTTGAGACGGGCTCAACGTCCAGGATGAAAGAGCCGCCGCCAGGCGTTATATGTTGCGTAAAGTTACGCCACCTACCGATTCCCCGCCGGCAAATCTTTGGCCGCCTTCGGAGACGCTGAAACGACGTCCGGCAGTCAAGTAGTGAGAGCAGCCTGGAGCCTGGTAGGGCGTCGAGATTCCATCGAAAATCGAGCGTGGGAGTCGCGCCATCCTTGGTGAGCAGTCAGCCGCGGCTAGACTTTGGAAGGTCCGGCGCGACGAAGGGCTGGCTGGAGCCGGGTGACGCCGAGGACGTTCGTTGGCACACGGACGAAGAGCGGTACGATTACACGCCCGGCGGCCTTGCGACGCGGAAGGAGTGATCGCGCAGGCGAATTGATCGTCCGCCGAAGCAGTGGCGAACTACGGGACCCGTCAAGCGTCAAGCCGGTGAGTGAATTTATTGATTTGATGCCGTTCTGGGCACTCAACGGTTGGCCGGGGCGATCGGGCGTACTTCGGTCAGATGCCTTTCCCTCTTCTCCGGTGAGCGCTACGAGGCCGAGGCGGCCCGCTTCGTCATGCGAGTGGCCGAGCCCGGCGCCTACGTGTGTCACGCCGGCGGCCCCTCGAATTTGCCGCGACGAGCGCAAATCGTGACTGCCACGTCGGTAGCCAGAGGCGGGGGTGAAGGTGGCGGTGATCCTCATGGCCGTTCCGATACCGAGTGGCGCGGAGATTCAGGCGGCATTCTCGCTTCTGCAGTGGGCGCTTCGGCCCCCGAGGGCCGGGAGTCGTTCGGAGAAGCGTCACAACGCCCATTTGCCGAATTTAGTTCCGCGGGCGCCGGTATCGCTCGACGATAGCCTTCACGCGGCCGGGCGGTAGCGCCTCCACGGTCCGCCCATTGCCGGTGGTGGTGACCGCCCGCAACATCGAGTTGTAGATCGCCTCTTCCGCCGCCTCGATCGTGGCGAGGAACAGCGCGGACATCGCATCGCCCGACATCGAGGGCGCGCCGCGATGGGTGGTGAAGGCGATGCCGTAGTCGCCGCTGCCGTGGGAGCCGCTCGAACCGGTGCGCGCCAGTCCCCACATCGTGCGCGCGGCGATGCGCTGCAAGCCGCGGTGATCCACCGGCGCGTCGGTGGCCGCCACCAGGATGATGCTTCCATCCCCGTTATCCGCCGGCTGGCGGCGTAATTCGCGGCCTACGGGCGCGCCGCACATGGTCAACTCGCCGCCGAAGTTCGATTGCACCAGCACGCCCACCGTGAATCCGGCGGGGACCTTGCGCGACGCGGTTCCGATCCCGCCCTTCCATCCGAACGCGATGGTCCCCGTGCCCGCGCCCACCGCGCCTTCCTCCACCGGACCCGCGGTGGCGCCGCGAATCGCCGCGAGGACCTCGTCCCGGCCCACGTGCCGCCCGCGAATGTCGTTCAGCGCGCCGTCGTTGGTTTCGGCCACCAGCGGATTGATGGAGCGCACGTTCTCATTACCGGGTAGAGCCAGCATGTAGTCGAGCACGGCGTCCGCGATTCGCGGCACGTTGAGCGTCGACCCGAGCAGGACCGGCGTCTCGATCTCGCCGAGTTCGTTCACCTGCGTCGATCCGGCCAGCTTGCCGAACGCGTTGCCCACGTGGACGGCGCCGCGCACTTTTTCCTGGAACAGGTTGCCGCCGTGCGGCAGAATCGCGGTGACGCCGGTGCGGATGTCAGCGCCGCGGCGCAGCGTCGCATGGCCCACGCGAACGCCTGCGACATCGGTGATGGCATTTGCCGGACCGGGCGGCAGCGTCCAGCAGTCCAGCCCGATGTCGCGCGCCCGCGGCCGCGGCTCCTGGCCGGAGACAACCGCGAGGAGCGATAAACTGGCACTGATGATTCGCTGCATTCCGCTATTCTCCCTCGCGTTGGCCGCGTCCGCCGCGACAATCGAACACTACGCCGGCGGCGGCCCGGACGGCCCCGGCGCGGACCTGCGCCAGATCAAGTTCGTGGAGCCGTTCGGCATCGCGTTCGACAAGGCCGGCAATTCGTATGTGATCGAGTTCAAGGGAAACCGGCTTCTCAAGATCGACAAGAGCGGCAAGACCTCGCTCTTCGCGGGAAACGGAAAGGCCGGCTTTTCCGGTGACGGTGGACCGGCAGGCGCCGCTTCTTTGAACGAGCCGCATGGCGTGGTGATCGCCCGGTCTCAACAGCTCTTCGTGGCCGACACCCACAACAACCGCGTGCGGAAGATCGATCTGGCGTCGGGTACGATCTCCACCGTGGCGGGCAACGGCGAGGCCGGCTATTCGGGCGACGGAGGACCGGCCACGCAAGCGTCGTTCAAAGGGATCTTCGCGATCGACCTGGCGCCGCGTGGGGACAAGCTCTACATCGCCGATCTCAGCAACCGCCGCGTTCGCATGGTGGACCTGCGCTCGGGCATCGTGACGACTATCGCGGGCAACGGCGAGCGCGGCGTTCCGGCCGACGGCGCCGAGGCCGCCAAGAGTCCGCTGGTGGATCCGCGCGCGGTGGCCGCCGATCGCAAGGGCAACGTCTACATCCTGGAGCGGAGCGGCAACGCGTTGCGCGTGGTGGATCCGGCCGGCCGCATCCGCACGCTGATCAAGCCCGGCGATATCCAGCCGGACATGAAGGGTCCCAAGCACCTGTGCGTCGACCGCAAGGGAGACGTCATAATCGCCGACGCGGAGAACCACCTGATCCGCAAGTATGTGGTCTCCACGGGAAAGACCGTCACCGTGGCCGGGACTGGCGCCAAGGGAATGCGCATCGACGCGGCGAATCCGCTCGCCACCGAGCTGAACCGGCCGCACGGTGTGTGGGAGCAGCCCAACGGGACGCTGTACATCACCGACAGCTACAACCACCGCATTCTGCGAATGAAGTGAGCACTACTTCGGCGGCAGGATTTGGTCGATGCCTTCGCGGATTCCGTAGGTGGGGCTCAACTGGCGGTAGTCCTTGCCGCCGCGCGAGTTCCAGTTCCACGCGATTTGGCCATTGCGGACCGTCAGTTCGCACTGAATGCGCTGCTTGCCGGCGAGCCGCGCGCCGTAGGCGTCCGCGTAGCTGAAATCGCCGCTCAGCACGCGGAACGCCGCGATATCGGCGACGGCTCCCACGGTCAAATGTCCGAGCTCTTCGCGATGGATCACTTGCGCCGGTTTCCATGTGGACGCGCGGATCACTTCCTTCAGCGGCATCCCCATCGCCAGGCACTTCGACATGGTGGTCGGCATATCCTGCATGCCCGCGTTGATGCTGCCCGTGTGAAGATCGGTGGAGATGGTGTCGGGGTAGAATCCCTGCCCGATCGCCGGGGCCGCGCTGCGCATGACGAAGCTGCCGCCGCCATGTCCCACGTCGAGGATGACGCCGCGCTTGCGAGCCTCGTGCAGGTACGGATACACCTTGCCGTTCGCGTCGATCCACGGCACCGGGCCGCGATAGACGTGAGTGGAGATGTCGCCAGGACGCAGCCTCTGCGTCACCAGTTGCCAGTAGGGCCGCGACGGCAGGAAGTGGCCGAAGTCGACCATCACCGGGATGGAGGCGCGTTTGCCCGCGTCCACGGCGGAATCCACCGACTTCCAGTCCGGCTGCTGGTAGTGGGCCGATTTCACGCCCACCACGACGTCTTTGTGTTTGCGCGCCAGTTCGGCCACCGCGCGGGCGTCGAAGTCGCTCTGCTCGGTGATATCGGAGATCATGCCGAAGCCGGCGATGTTGATCAGGGCGAGCACGCGGGTCTGCGCACGATCGATGACCGTGTGCCGGAACGTCTCGAAGTTGCGCCATCCCGAACTGCCGGCGTCGACCATCGTGGTGACGCCGGTGCGGAACGAGATGGGATCGGGCGCGACGCTGGAATCGCCGGCCCAGGCGCCCTTGATGCCAGTGGTGTGGAACACGTGGACGTGCAGGTCGATCAGACCGGGCGTGACGTGCAGCCCCTTGGCGTCGAGCACTTCGCGGGCGGTGGAGGGATCGATGCGCGCGGCGATGGCGGAGATCTTGCCGGCGCGTACGGCCACGTCCATCACTCCGTCGATGGCGTTCTTGGGATCGACGACGTGCCCGCCCTGAAGGAGGAGATCGTGTTGTTGCGCGAACAAGGGCGCGCAGGCGAGGAACGCCGCGGCGCGCCTCATGCCTTCACGATCCGTTCCTTGGCCTTGTCCCACATCATGTACTTGCGCTGCCGGTACGACATCGATCCGATTTGGGCCGCCACCACGCCGTAGTAGCCGAGGTCCACCGGGCAGTTCAACTCGGCGCCGCTCCGGATCGCCGCCTGTAGATTGCGGTGATGTAGCAGCGTGTTCTCGGAGCCCTTCTTCTCATAGACGACTTCCTTCACCTCGCTCGCGAAGATCCGCTCGGGCTTGATGATGAAGCCGGTCGGGGTGAAGTGGATGGTGCCTTTGTGACCGCGAATCATGTGGTCGATCGCCGTGGCGTTGCCCATCGACGAGACCAGTTGGACGGTCATGCCCTCCGGATAGTCGAGCAGGAAATTTAGCGTATCGGGCACGTCGCCGATCGCGTCGGGCCAGCAGAACTTGCCGCCGGTTCCGACGCCGCGCTCGGGGAACGTCAGCCCGCACGACTTGATGATGCGCGTCACGCGGTGGATGAATAGATCGCTCGCGATGCCGCTCGAATAGTCCCAGAACCGGCGCCAGTGGAAATAGCGATCCTTGTCGAACGCCCGCTTGGGCGCGCCACCCAGCCAGGTGTTCCATTCGACGCTCGAGGCGGAGGCGTCCGGATCCTCCTTCGTGTACATGTGATCCGGTTCTTTCGAGTTGCGCGAGTAGTCGATCTGCGCCAGCAACACCTTGCCGATGTAGCCTTCCTTGATGTACTGATTCGCCACCTGGTACGACTCGTCGGACATGCCCTGCACGCCGACCTGCATTTTGATGCCGGTCTTCTTCACCGTGGCGACCACCTTCTTGGCCTGTTCCACGTTGAGTGTCATCGGCTTTTCGCAGTAGACGTGCTTGCCCGCCAGCGCCGCGTCGATCGTCATCTGCGCGTGCCAATGCTCGGGCGTCGCGATCAGCACGTAGTCGACGTCCTTGTCGGCCAGCAGCGCGTGGTAGTCCTTGAACAGCTTCGCCGTCGCGCCGGCTTTCTCCTTGGCGAAATCGGCGAATTTCTGGGCCCGCTTGTCGAACAGGTCGCAGAAGGCGACGAGTTCGATGTTGTCGGACTCCTTCATCTTGACCAGATTGCCGAGGTGGCCGGTGGCCATGCCGCCGCAGCCGATGATGCCGACGCGGAGCTTGTTGTTGGCGCCAGCCGTCTGGGCCCAGGAGCGGGCGGTCCAAGCCGCCGCGGTGGCGCCGCCGAGGAAGCCGCGCCGTGAAAACGAGGAAGAGACCATGGGGAAATTGTAAACCGGATAGCGAATCCACCGGAAGCGGCTCCGCATCGTATTAAACTGGAAGGAGAGAGAAAAGACAATGGCTGGAGCCAATACCTTAAAGTTTACCGATGCCGGCTGGGACACGGATGTCCTTGCCGCCGATGTTCCCGTGCTGGTGGATTTCTGGGCCGAATGGTGCGGACCTTGCCGCATGATGGGGCCGACGATCGACGCGGTCGCCGACGAGTACCTGGGCAAAGCCAAGGTCGGCAAGCTCAATGTCGACGAGAATGGCGGCGCGGCCATGCGCTACGGAATTCGCGGGATTCCGTCCCTGCTCGTCTTCAAGGGCGGCAAGGTCGTGGCGCAGAAAGTGGGCGCGGTGGGCAAGACCGATGTCCAGGATCTGCTGAACGCGCACCTGTAATGAGTCCGGGCCGCTAGCCCGATGTTCTCGGTCGTCATCCCCGTCTACAACCACGGACCCTACCTGGCTGAATGCCTGCTGTCCGCGGGCCGGTCGCCGCTCGTCAGCGAGATCCTCGCCGCCGACGACGGCTCGAAAGACGATAGCCGCGCCCGCTTGGCCGCCCTGGTGGGTGGGCTCGGCGGGCGGGTCCGCGATTTGACGCCCGATCCGCCGGTCAACGAGGGCGCTCACGCCAAGCTGAACCGCCTGGTGCGCGCCGCGTCGAACGAGTGGATCGCGGTGCTCAATTCCGACGACGCGTTCGTCACCGGGCGCTTCGAACTGCTCGCGCGTCTGATCCGGCAGGAGCGGTTCGATCTCGCGTTCGGCGACTTGGTGATCCTCGACCAGGCGGGTGTCCGGCTCGGTGTGAAGCGCGGGCCGTTCAGTCCGCAGTACCCATTTCCCGCCTCGTTCGACGTGGAAGCCATGTCGCGAGGAGAAGGGGCGCTCGACTTGCTGGCGAGCCAGAATCTGGCGGCCACCACCAGCAACATGGTGTTCCGGCGCTCGCTGTTCGACAAGGTGGGCGGCTTCGCGCCCTACCGCTACGTGCACGATTGGGACTTTGTCCTCCGCGCGGGTGCGTCGGGAGGCGCGGTCCGGTACGTGCCGCACTTCTTCTCGTGCTACCGCATCCACGCGTCGAACACCATCTCCGAGGACTCGGGCCGGGTGGACGCCGAGGTCAAGGATCTGTTCGCGCGCCTGGATCGCGATTTTCCAGAGACCGCCGCGCGGCCCTCGTTTCGCGCCGCGGTCGAGTCGAACGAATACCTGCGGTCGCGCGCGCATTGCCCGCTGGCGCTGGTGTTGCCCGATACGCCGGAGTCCGCTGCCTACGAGGCGTCGGTTCGCGCCCGGATCGATCCGGTGGAAGTGGTCCGCCGCGTGGAAGACGTGCGCGATGGCGACTACGTGTACGCGCCGGCGGACGTGTCCGCCGCGATGCCGCCCGAGCATTTGGCCGACGTCGTGTTGGGAGCGGCCTATCAGGAAGCGGATTTCTTCCTGGTGGCGGACGGTCTCGCCGAGCCGCCCCAGGTCCAGGCCGCGGACTTGGCGAACCATCTGGTAACCCACCACTCCCGCGCCGGATCGCCGCTTGCCGGGCCGCTGCGAGGCCGCCTGGCGAGGTTCCCTGACGGAGCCAAACAGACGCGCGATCTGTCCGATCTGCTCGGCGCGCCGGCCACCGAGCGGGACGGCGTGATCTCGCTCGGCGGTGCGTCGCTCGAGATTCCGCGCCGCACGCCGCCCCGGCGCGCTTCGATCGTTCATCGCGGCGAACGGCCGGTGGTGTTGGCGATGCCCGCCTTTTTCGCCGTGGGCGGCGTGGAGCGCCAGGTCACCGACATGATGCGGCAATTGAGAGGCGACTACGATTTCGTCGTGGTGTGCAACGAACGGCTCCGCGAGGAACAGGGTTCGCTGCGTCCCGCCGCGGCCGGTCTGGCGGTGGGTTTCCACGAACTCGCCGAACTGGCCCCGCACTCGCTGTTCCTCGACATGCTCGAGCGGCTCCGCGCGATCTACCGCCCGTCGTTGCTGTGGATCGCCAACGGCAGCCCGTGGCTGTGCGACCACGCGATGGAACTGCGAGGCGTCTTCCACGACGCGGCGATCGTCGACCAGCGCTGTTATGACGACCGCTTCGGCTGGATCGAGCGCGCGGGCGAGCCGGTCATCCAGGCGTGCGACCGCTTCGTCGCCGTGAACACCCGCATCCAGCAAGTGTTCACCGGGAAGCTGGCGATGCCGGAGAGCAAGATCGATCTGATCTATTCGCCCGTCGACGCGAGCATCCTCGGCCCGGTGGAGCGAACCGCGGCCGAGAAGGACTCCTGCGCGGCCAAGTGCGGACTGCCTCGCGGCCGCCGCATCCTCGGCTGGGTCGGCCGGCTCACGCAACAGAAGCGGCCGCTCGACTTTCTCGAAATGGTCCGGCGCGCGCGCGAAGAGGGCGACCCGTCGTTGTTCCTCATGGTTGGCGACGGCGAACTCGGCCCGAAGTGTTCCGAGTTCATCGAACGCCAGGGGCTCGACAACGTGGTCCGCATCTCGTACTGTTCGACGTTGTGGGAACTGTACTGCCTGATGTCGGGATTCATCGTCACGTCGGAATACGAGGGGCTCCCAATCGCGATGCTGCAAGCCTTGGCGATGGGCGTTCCCGTGCTGGCCACCGATGTGGGCGACATCGCCTTGGTGGTGGAGCGGCATCGCGCGGGCGTGGTGCTGCCCACGATCGACGATCTGGCCGGCTGCATGGAGCGCTATCGCGCATGGATCGCGGACTTGGACCGCTGGCGCGCCAACGCCCAAGAGTCCGCCGCGGACGTGCGGGCGGCGTTCTCCGCGGAGAAGATCGCGGACGACTACCGGCGCTGTTTCGCCGCCGCCCTGACGCCATATTCCGGAGGACGCGCCTAGCATGTGGTCCGGCGAGATTCGCTTCGCGGTCTGGCAACTGGTGCTGAAGGACTACCGGATTCGCTACCGGAACATGTCGCTCGGCATTTTCTGGTCTCTGCTGAATCCGCTGGTGATGATGACGGTCTACACGTTCGTGCTGACGCGCATCTTCGTCGATCCGCGGCCGGCGTTTCCGGTCTTTCTCATGTGCGGTCTGATCCCGGTGAGCTTCTTCAACTTCGCCTGGATCTCCGGCACCACGTCGTTGATCGACAACGCCGCGTTGATCAAGAAGGTCCCGATTCCGCGCGAGGTAGTGCCGGTGGCGAGCGTGCTATCGAACGCACTGCATCTGTTCATTCAACTGGGACTGCTCATCGTGCTGGCGCTTCTGTTCGGCAAGTACCCGAATCGCTACTGGCTGCTGATCCCGCCGGTTTGGGCGCTTTTCGTATGTTTCCTCTGTGGGATCTCGATGATCACGGCCCCGCTCAACGTCTACGTGCGCGACACGCGATACGTGGTGGAGTCGCTCAACACGGTGATGATCTGGCTGGTGCCCGTGTTCTACTCGTTCGATCGCATTCCGGAGAAGTACCACTACATCTACTACTACAACCCGGTGTCGGCGCTCACGATGGCGATGCGAAACATCGTGCTCGACGAACGCGCTCCAGCTTCCTCTCTCATCGAGAAGTTCGCGATCGTGTCGCTTGCGTCGCCGGTGATCGGATACTTCTTTTTTCAGCGTCTGAAGGGACGCTTCTACAATCACCTATAGAGCGGATGAGCATCGTTCGATTCAGCGGCGTCTCCAAGTTCTTCCACGTCAATCGTGGACCCCGGCTGCTGCGCGAACGCCTTCGCGACGTGTTCCGGGGCGAAGGGCCGGAGCACCGCTTTCACGCCTTGAGCGATATCTCGTTCACGGTGGAGGAGGGCGAAAGCGTCGCGTTCATCGGGCACAATGGCGCGGGCAAATCGACGCTGCTCAGTCTGGTGGCCGGGCTGGGGCCGCCGGACGAAGGCAAGGTGGAAGTCAAGGGGCGCGTGGCGCCGCTGCTCGAACTCGGCTCGGGGTTCCACTTCGATCTCACCGGCGCGGAGAATGTGGTGCTGAACGCGGCGCTGCTCGGCATGACGCGCAAGCGGGCGGCGGAGCTGTTCGACCGCATCGTCGAGTTCTCCGAGATCGGCGCCTTCCTGGACGAGCCGGTGCGAACATACTCGTCGGGCATGCTGATGCGGCTCGCGTTTTCGGTGGCGTTCCATCTGGACGCCGAGATCCTGATCATCGACGAGGTGATCGCGGTGGGCGACAAGGACTTTCAGGCGAAGTGCCTGGCGCGCATCTCGGAGCTGCAGAGCCACGGCCGCACGTTGCTGTTCGTTTCGCACAGCCCGTCGATCGTCACTCAGTTCTGCAAGCGGGCGCTGTGGCTGGATCATGGGAGATTGAAGATGGACGGTCCGGCGGAAGACGTGCTGCGTTCCTATCAAGGCGGCGCCGCTTGACACGGCGCGAGCGGGCCCGCGCGTTGGCGGAGCGGTTTCCGGCGGCGGGCGAAGCGCTGTTGTTCTACGGCGAGATCGCCGAGTTCGACGGAGACCTCGAGGATCTGCGGCGGCTGGTGCGGCGGGTGGGTCCGGCGATGCTGCGGGACGCGGCGGCGCGTGCGACGCCGGAGTCGCTCGATGCCGAACCGGACGGATTCTTCGCGCGCGTGTTGAAGCGCCGGGCGCCGGAACGGGCTCGCGTGGCGGTGACCAATCTGTGTCCGCAATGCGGACATCCCCCGCAGTGCGGCGTGTTGCGCAAGGAAGGCGACGGGCGGCAACTGCACTTGCTGTGCGGCCGGTGCCTGCATGAGTGGGCGTTTCCGCGAGCGCACTGCCCGGCCTGTCCGGAAACAAACGAGGAACGGATCGGCTACTACGTGGCGGAGGGAATGCCGCACCTGCGCACGCGCGTCTGCGACACATGCGGGCGCTACCTGCACGTGATCGACTGCGTGGCCGAACCGGAGGCGATCCCGGATGTCGACGAGATCGCGGCGCTGGCGATGGACGTATGGGCGGTAGAACAAGGTTGGGAGAAGATCTGTCCCAACCTGATCGGGATCTGAACGGAGCGGCGATGCCGGGGCGAGCCATCCCGCCCCGGTGTCTCGCGCCGCTTTACGGCCAGATCGGAGCGGTTGCCGAATCGATCGACAGCAGGAACCGGATCAGCTTCTTCCGCCGGTCCGAATCGTCGAGCAGGTCGATCCCGCCCGTACCCGATGCCCGATGCTCCACGTTGTTCATCACCGCCTCGAGCGAGTCCGCCGAGCCGTTATGGAAGAACGTCCGCGGGAACGCGAACAACGAAAGCAGCGATGCCGGATTGAACCCGTCCGCTCCCAGCGGAGCCGCCGCGTTCGCCCGCACCTCATTCTTCTCCTTGTCGTTGAACGTCCCCACCTTCTTCAACTCTCCGATGAGCTGGGTGTCCTTCAACAGGTCGTTCCCGGGAACTCCCGTATGCGTAATCCGCGACGAGGTCCACTGCGGACCGCCGTGACACTGCTGGCAGTTGCTCGCCCGGAAGATCTGTTCGCCTTAGACCACGTCCGGCTCGTTCTTGTCCACCGGTGAAATCGGAGCCCGGATTCCGCACTTGATGTAGGCCTTGATCGCATCCCACGCGTTGACCCCGCGGACCTTCAGTTGCCGCCGGTTGGCGTTGACCGGAGTGAACGCGGCCACGGGCGCGTCAGGGGCGATCCCGTCGGCGCCGACGATGAGGCCCTGGCCGCCGGAGACGTTGCGGATGTTGAGTTCGAAGTCCTCCTGCTCGTCGAAGATCGACGACCAGTTGAACGACCGCTGCAGGTTCGGATCGGTGAGGTCGTAGTCGGTGTGCTGCGGAATGGTTCTCCTCGGCCCGGCCGCGAAGATCCACACCACGTTGTCGCTGAGCCCGAACGGATGGCACGAGCCGCACGATCCCCAGCCATTGTTCGACATGCGGCCCCGGATCGCCTGTCCACCCGCCGCCGCCGGATCGAACTCTCCCACCGACGTGATGTACAACTCCTTGCCGATATGGATCGCTTCGTCGAGCGAGCCCGTGTCGGGCGCCGCCGCCGACCGGATCGTCGCAATGACGGTCTCCGGATTCCGCGTCAAATCGATCACCGATACGTCGCGCGAAATGTAGTTCATGACGTAGGCGCGCGTGTCGCCCGCGTTGATCGCGATGCCCCGCGGAGCCTTGCCCACCGCCACCTGCAGAGTCCGGCCCGTGTTCGACGGATCGCGGACCACCGTGGGCGCGCCCGTCGTCGGGTCGATGTTCAGCTTCATCACCACGTTGCTCGCCTGGCTCACCACCAGCGCCTGATCGGCGCGGTGCTTGGCCGCGATCGCCCAGGGCTGCGTGAAGAACAAGCGGGGAGTCACCGTCTGATCGGCCACCGCGCGATGAATGTTGATCGTGCGTCCGGTGTCGGCGTCGCGATTCAGGTCGATGACGTTGACCAGAGCCTGCGTGTTGACATCGAACCGGGTAGGCCCGTTCGGCGACGCGCCGGTGTTGGGTACGATCGCGAAACTGCCGCGAATCGCGATCGAGTTGAGCTGGTTCGGATAGGCGCCCGTGGTGAAGCGCAGGCTCTCTTCGGTGATCGCGGCCGGCGGAGCGACCCGCGCGATCGCGTCGCCCGCGGCCTTGAAGCCCGAGTCGATCATTGGACGCAGGACGATCGTCCGCGAGACGGCCTCGCGGCCCACGTCGATGCTGGTCACCAGCGCCGTCTTGCTATCGTCCTCGCCATCCAGCTTGCCCGCGACGGGCACGGCGAGAAACTGCGTGACGTACAAGGTCTCGTCGTCGTCGCCGTCGTTGGTGATGGCGAGTCCACGCGGCTCGAAGCCCACGTTCTCGATCGTCTTGTACGGGGCGTTCGTGTTCGCATCGATGATGGTGATCGAATTCGACCGCGAGTTGGCGACGAACACCTTCCTGCCGTTCGGCGTTACCAATACCGCGTAGGGCTCCGTACCCACGCGAACGTTGGCGATCACGCGTCCGGGATGCACGGCGCCGCGCTGCAGCGCGATCACCGACACCGTGCCCGAGACGGTGTTGGCCACGTAGGCGCGGGTGCCGGTGGGATTCACCGCGACGCCGTTCGGCTCGCTTCCCACGCGGATCTCGCCGATCTTGCGGTTGCGGTCGGCTTGGACGTCAAATACGGTGATGGTGTCGTTGTCGGGATTGGCCGTAACGAGCGCCAATCCATCCGCCGTCAACTCGATCGGACCCGAGGACACGGAGCCGGGAAAGCGCGTGACTCCTTGCGCTCCGGCCCGGTAGTCGCGCGCCAGGAATGCCGCGACCGCCGCCGAAGCGGCCAGAATCGTGGCTGCCCGGCGTGTGCGGGACAGGGTTTTCATTGAATTTCCTCCTCTTGAAAATCGGACCGGGCAGGCCAAATGAGCCGGCCGCGGCCAGGATTAGATTATCAGTGGGAAGGGGTCCGCGGGCTGTCCGGTTGGTGTGAAAGATTTGTAAATTGAATAAGAGGCGCCGCCTCCATGCGCTTCAACTGGCCGCACGCGGCATGGATATCCAGCCCGCGCGGCCTGCGTACGAAGCACGGCATCGCGGCGGCCACGATCGATTGGAACGAGGCGGTCCGCTCCGCCGCGGGCGTCTCGTAGGGAATGCCTGGCCCCGGATTCAGCGCGATCAGATTCACCTTGGCGTTCACTCGCGAAAGCAGCGTCACTACCCGCCGCGCGTCCGCGTCCGCGTCGTTGACGCCGCCGAGCAGTACATACTCGAAGGTGAGCTTCTCCCACGGCCGCAGCGGATACACCCGGCATGCCTCGATCAGATCCTTCAGGTGATACTTGCGCGTCAGCGGCATCACTTCGCGGCGCTGCTCCTCGCTCGACGCGTTGAGCGAAATCGCCAGTTTCGGGCGGACCGGCTCCGCTCCCAACTCGGCGATCCGCGGGATGATCCCCGAGGTCGACACCGTGATCCGCCGCTCGGACATGCCCAGGCCCGCCACCAGCAGCCGCGTGGCGCGCACCACGTTCGGCAGATTCAGCAACGGCTCGCCCTGGCCCATCATCACCACGTTGAGCTGCCGGCCGGCCGGATCCAGCCCGTGCAGCCGCGCGAGCAGCATCACCTGGCCCACGATCTCACCCGCCGTCAGGCTGCGTTCCAAGCCCATCTGGGCGGTGAGGCAGAAGCGGCAGTCGACCGGACAGCCCACCTGCGACGAGATGCAGATCGTGTCGCGATTCTCCTCCGGCATGAACACCGTTTCCACCGTGCGGCCGTCGCCAAGCCCCAGCAGATAGCGGTGCGTTCCATCGCCGGATACGTACACGGTGCTGACTTCAGGCAGTCCGAACGCGATCCGCGCGGCCAGATCCGTTCGCAGCGCCTTGGGCAGCGCGGTGAGATCGTCCCAACCGGATGCCCGCCCGGCGTACACCGCGCCGTGGATCTGCCGCGCGCGAAACGCGGGTTCGCCCGATGGCAGAAGGGCGTGGATCGCTGCCAGGTCCAGCCCCACAAGCGTCTCGGGAGGCGTCCGCGTTCGCCCGCTCAGGCTTTGCTTCCCAGGATTTCGCGGACGCGATCGGCGATCACGATCTCCTCGCCCGGCTTCAAGTTATACGGAAAGATCCCCAGCCCCTTCCAGGGCGGATTGAAGGAACGCATGTCGCTCGCCTCGATGGATGGAGTACCCGCCCGGAGCCGCTCCACCATTTGCGTCAGCGAAACGCCGAACTTGGCCTCGTCCCACTGCACCGACAGCCGCGGCGAGTGCGAAAAATCGTTGTTCGGGATGAACTCGGTGAACACCGTGGGCGCGCCTTTCAATCGCGCCGCCGCGCGGCCGAGCATCGCGTGCCACTCTTTCCGCTCCGCGTCGTGGTCCTTGGCCAGGAAGATCTCGAGCGCGGTGAGCAGCCCGACGATCTCCTCCTTGCCCACCTTGGAGATCCGCGCGAAGTAGTTGTTCGGCGACGCGTTGGCGTACGCCTTCGTGATCCACTCCTTCTTGCCCAGGAGCAGTCCGCTCGACTGCGGTCCGCGCAGATTCTTGCCTCCGGAGAAGGCCACCATGTCCACGCCCATCTTGACGAACTTGGAGAGGTTGCTCGCCGGCGGAACCTCGGCCGCCGCGTCCAGGATCACCGGCAATCCCGCCGCGTGCGCGATCGCGACTACTTCGTCGAGCTCCACTTTGTGCCCCAGCACGTGGTGGCTCGCCACGAACGCGACGGCGGCGGTGGTCGGGCCGATCGCCTTCTTCAGCTCGTCCGCCGTGACCACATCCACCAGTTTGACGCCCACCATCCGGAACGCGTGATCGTACATGTTGCGATGACGCTTCTGAATGACGATCTCGCTCTTCATGCCCGTGAGATCGGGCAGCCGCGTCATCTTCGACTTGTCGGCCCCGGCGGTGACCGCGCAGGTCGAAAGGCAGAGCGCGCAGGATGCGCCGTTGGTGACGAACGCGGCCTCGGCTCCGGTCAACTCCGCGATGCGCGCACCGGCCTTCCCCTGGAGTTCGTGAATCGCGACGAAGTTGCGCGACGCCTCTTCCATTGCCCGCAGCACGCGCGCGTCCATCAGCGTTCCGCTCAACGTGGTGATGGTGCCCACGGCGTTGATGAAGGTGCGCACTCCAAGCCGCTGATAGATGGGCGCGGTGGCGAATGCCTTGGCGGCGGGGGCGGCCATCGCGGGGACGGCGGCGGAGGAAGCGAGCACGGCGCGGCGGGAGATTCGTTTCGGCATCGTGGAGCCAGTATACCCGGAGCCGCGCCGCGAGGGAGAGGCGCGCCCGGTGTTTGCACTGCGCGGCCTCGCCACGGTCCTAAAACAGAAAGGGGTGAGGACGTTGGAAACGCCCCCACCCCTCAGTGTTTCGATCCCGCCGCTTCGGCCTAGCTGCAGCCGCTAGTGCCGCCGCAGTTCTCGCACTTGTAGCACGACCCGTTCTGCGTCATGATGCCCCCGCATTCCGAGCAGATGGGAGCGTCCGCCGTCGCCACCGCGAACGCCAGCTTCTGTTGCGGCTCCTCTTCCGTCGGACGCAGTTCCTTCGACTCGCCCGCTTCCGTCACCGCGTACTCCGGACCCAGGAACTTCGCGCCCATCCAGCGGAAGATGTAGTCCATGATCGACTTCGCGTACGGAATCGTCTGGTTGCCCGTCCACCCGCTCGGCTCGAACCGCACGTGCGAGAACTTGTCCACGTAGAACTTCAGCGGAACGCCATACTGCAGACCGTAGCTGATCGCCGTGGCGAAGCTGTCCATCAGACCCGAGATCGTCGAGCCTTCCTTCGCCATGCTGATGAAGATCTCGCCCGGCGCGCCGTCGTCGAACAGGCCCACCGTGATGTAGCCTTCGTGGCCCGCGATCGAGAACTTGTGGGTGATCGCCTTCCGCTCGTCCGGCATCTTGCGCCGCACCGGCCGGTACACGATCTTTTCCTGCACCTGCACGATCGTGGTGGGAACGGCGGCGGCGCTCTTCTTCTCGCTCTTGCCCGTGCCCGAACTCAGCGGCTGCACGCGTTTGGAGTTGTCGCGATAGATCGCCACCGCTTTCAAACCCAGCCGCCACGCCTCCATGTAGGCGTCCATGATCTGCTCGGCCGAGGACTCCTCCGGCATGTTGATCGTCTTCGAAATCGCGCCGGAAATGAACGGCTGCGTCGCCGCCATCATGCGCACGTGGCCCATATAGTGGATCGAGCGGTGGCCGTTTTGCGGACGGAAGCTGCAGTCGAAAACGCACAGGTGCTGGTCCTTGATGAACGGCGCGCCTTCGATGGTGCCGGTGGAATCGATGTGGGTGACGATCTTGTCGACCTGCTCCGGCGAGTAGCCCAGTTTGATCAGCGCCTGTGGAACGGTGTTGTTGACGATCTTGATCACGCCGCCGCCGACCAGCTTCTTGTACTTCACCAACGCCAGTTCGGGCTCAACGCCAGTGGTG
>SXGS01279528.1_pt1 | contig 16519 bp, 13 predicted proteins | sample 3174681 | NCBI WGS metagenome assembly SXGS01 (sample SAMN11356861, study PRJNA531348) | freshwater metagenome | isolation source: freshwater sample F1-80 | place: China: Fuxian Lake, Yuxi | collected 2017-12-25 | reverse complement strand
GTCGCCTTGATCTCGACCAGCACCTCGAAGTCCTTCGGCCCGTCCAGCTTGACGGTTTCGATCGAAAGCGGCGCTCCGGCCTTGAGCGCCACGGCTGCACGCACGTCCATGATTGGTTTCCTTAACCCGGGGGTCTTTGACGGAGGCCCGACGAAGGCCGGCCGGCAGGATAGCGGGCCTCGCCCGACCATGGAACCGGCGTCCGGCCCGGCCGGCGGCCTCGCCCCCTAAGACGGCCCCCGCTGTTGCGTCCGCCCTCACCTGGTCTTATGAGAGCCGGCCGGCGCCTTTCGCGACCCGGCCGGAGATCAGGCGTGTGGAACCAGTGACAGAGCGCGCCAAACCCGATCGGATGACGCAAGAGCCGTGGCCGGGGCTGCCGGTCGGCCTCCTCACGCGCTCCGGCGCGCCGCTCTATCGTCAGCTCATGGACGTGCTCGGGGACGCGATCGGCGCCGGCGTGCTGCCGATTGGCTCGACCCTGCCGACCGAGGCGCAGCTGGCCCTGCGATTCGGCGTCAGCCGCATCACCGTCCGCGAAGCGTTGCAGCGCCTCGAGAACGAGGGGGTGATCCGCAAGCAGAAGGCGAAGAATGCCGTCGTGTTGGCCAAGCCCTCGGCCGACACCTCCGGTTGGGAAATCAACTCGATCGACGACATCATCGCCGCGGCCTCCGGTGCCGAGCTCGACATCCGGAGCTATCGGCCGGAGACCGCGCCCGAGATCGCCGGCCTCTTCGCCTTGGCCCCGAACGAGCCGCTGCACTGCCTTCGCAGCATCCTTCGGAAGAGCGGTGCGGCCTATGCGGTCTCGACCATTTACTTCCCGCCGCCGATCGGAAGCCGGCTCGCCCGCCACCATTTCGACGACGTTATCGTCTTCCGCGTCATGCAGCGCGAGCTCGGCATCGTTCTCGGCGACGTCCGCATGACCGTAGCCGCCGAGCTCGCCGACGAGCGCCTCGCCAGGCAGCTCGACCGGCCGGCAGGCTCGGCGGTGATGCGCACCCGCCTCGTCTACCGCACCACCGGAAACCAGCCGGTCGAGGTGGCGATCACAGAGTACCCGGCCGACGCCTTCCACCTCAGCTACCGCCTGACCCTGCGCCGCCAACGCTAGCCGTCAGCTCCCACCGGGATCCTTCGATAGAACTCCCGGCATCGCGGCCGCCAGCAGGGTGACGCCGCAGGCGCCTATGGTCGCCGGGATCCCGAACGCGCCGAACAGCCAAGGCCCGAGCGCGGTCGAAGCCACCGCGGCGCCGGTCACCAGCATCAGCCTGAGGCGAAGGACGGCGGCGAAATCGCCGGCGTCCATGCGGCTTCCGAAGAAAGTCTGCATCTGAATCCCGGCCATCGAGCCGCCGACTCCCAAGGCGAACCCGAGCGCGATCAGGACGGGAAACTGGTGCAGCGGCGGGAGCAGGGCCTGGGCGGCGGCGATCAAAGCCAGCCCCGCTCCGATGCCGGCGTAGCCGAGGAACATGAACCGCCACGGATCGCGAAGCTGCATCGTCACGATCTTCAGGTTCGAAAGCACCTCTCCCGCCGCCGTCGCGCCGAGCACGAGAGCCACCGACGTGGCGCCGTCGAGACCGCTCTCCGGAGCTTCCGCGAAATAGAGCGGCACGCTGATGACGAAGCCGAGCACATACGCGCCTGCGCGTACGCCCGTCGTCAGCAGAATCCGCCAGGAACCGGGGCAGTTGCCGGCGGCGCGGACGCCTCGCGACAACCGCTGCCAGACGGGCGCCGGGGGCGCGCTGCCCGTCGTCCCCTCCAGCCGGCGTCCCATGTGCGCAACCGCGCCTGCCGATGCCAGATAGCTGGCGGCATTGATCGTCAGCAGGTGGATGACGGGCAGGACGGAGGTGAGCGCAGCAGCCAGGAACGGGCCCGCGACCTGGGCGGTACGCGCCGTCGCGTCGAAGAGCCCGTTGGTCTCCCGCAACCGCCCCGGGTCGTTGGCAAGAGACGGCAGGCCCGACTGCAGCGGCGGCTGATACACCGCCCCGGCGGCCGAGAGCACCGTCGAGACCAGGATGAGAAGCGGCAGAGTGAGGCCGTCCACGACGGCGACGACCACGACGATCAGGGAAAACGCGGCGCGGACCAGATCCGCTCCGATCAGCAGAGCCCGTCTCGGCATCAGGTCGAAGAAGGCGCCAGCGGCCAGGCTCATGACGAGAATCGCCGTGAAACGAGCGGTGGCGAGGAAGGACCCGTCGGCGCCGGCGATGCTCACCGCGAGCCAGATCGCCCCGAACGCATAGAGCTCCGAACCCACCGCAGACAGGGCCACGCCGCCCCAGAAGGTTCGAATGCCCCGATCCTCAAGCAGGCGGGTGTACGGATGGGTCATACGGGCGCCATTGGCACCAGAGTGACACGCGCACATGGAGCCGACACTGGGCGTCACAAAAAGCGCTAGCCCAGGCCAGCGAAATGTCATGATATGATGATAATCAAAGGGCGGCCCATACGGTCGTCCGATAAAGAAGCCATCGCCTGAAGGCGGTGGCGGGGGGAAGCATGAAGGTTGACCTCAAGGGCAAGATCGCTCTTGTGACGGGCGCCGCCCAGGGCATCGGTCTCGCCATCGCCGACACGCTCGGGCGAAACGAGGCGACCGTCGTCTACACCGACCGCAACCTCGACGGCGCCGAAGCCGCGGCCAAGCGCGCCAACGCACCGCCCGGCTTCGCTCTCGACGTCTCGTCGCCCGGAGAGATCGAGGCCGGCGTCGCCCGCGTGGTGAAGGAGTTCGGCCGCCTCGACATCCTGGTCAACAACGCCGGCATGGGCGTCGGCCCCGCCGACCGCAAGACCGTGGACGAGTTCAGCCTCGAGGCCTGGGACCGCCTGCTGAAGGTCGACCTCACCGGCGTCTTCCTGATGAGCCGTGCCGGCGCGCGTGAGATGGTGAAGCAGAAATCCGGCCGCATCATCAACATCGCCTCCGTCCTCGGCCTGGTGCCGATGCGCCTGCAGAGCTCCTACGTCGCGGCCAAGGCCGGCGTGGTCAACCTGACCCGCTCGATGGCGATCGAGCTGGCGCCGCAGGGCGTGCTGGTCAACGGCATCGCACCGGGCTCGACTGCGACCGAGGACTGGAAACGCTGGATCCATGACAAGGGCAGCGAGGCCCAGGACCTGCACGCCAAGCTGATGTCGCACATCCCGCTCGGCCGGCCGGCGACGACGCAGGAGATCGCCAATGCCGCGCTGTTCCTGGCAGCGCCGGAGAGCTCGTATATCACCGGCCATATCCTGACCGTCGATGGCGGCTGGACCGCCGGTTTCGCCCGCGACTTCTGATGAGGACGACGACGATGGCGACGATGGCGAAGAAGACCAAGATCGTGAAGAAGACCGCGAAGCCGGCCAAGTCGTCGTTGCCCAAGGGCCTCGACAAGGCCGAGCTGCTGCGCCTCTACGAGCAGATGGTGCTGCTGCGCCGCTTCGAGCTGGCGGCCCAGGTCGCCTGCCGGAAGGGCGAGACGCCGGGCTTCCTCCACCTCTATGTCGGCGAGGAGGCGACCGCGGTCGGCGTCTGTGCGCATCTGAAGCGCACCGACTGGATCACCTCGACCCATCGCGGCCATGGGCACGCGCTCGCCAAGGGCATGTCGCCCAACACCCTGATGGCCGAGCTCTACGGCAAGCGCGACGGCTGCTGCGGCGGCCGCGGCGGCACCATGCATCTCTACGACGCCTCCTGCGGGCTGTTCGGCACCAACGGCCTGGTCGGCGGCGGCATCCCGTCGGCGGTCGGCGCCGGTATCAGCGCACGGACCCGCAAGACCGACGGCGTCGGCGTCGCCTTCTTCGGCGACGGCGGCACCAACCACGCCGCCTTCCATGAGTCGCTGAACTTCGCCGGCGTGCAGAAAGTGCCGGTGATCTTCGTCTGCGAGAACAACCTCTATGCGACGGCGACACCGCTCTCCCAGGCGACGCTGAACCCCGAGATCGCCACCCGCGCCGCCGCCTACGGCATCCCCGGCGTCGCCGTCGACGGCAACGACGTGTTGGCGGTCTGGCAGGTGATGAAGGCGGCCTCCGATCGGGCGCGCCGCGGCGACGGACCGACGCTGATCGAATCCAAGACCTATCGTACCGTAGCCCATCACGAGGGCGACACGGTGACCGGCACCTACCGTACCCAGGCCGAGGTCGATGCCTGGGCCAAGCGCGATCCGATCCGCACCTTCGCCGACCGGCTGGTGAAAGAGTTCAAGATCGCCAGGCCGGCGGAGCTGGAGGAGATCGAGGCCCGTGTCGACCGCGTGGTCCAGGCCTCGATCGAGTTCGCCCGCAACTCGCCCGAGCCCGATCCGGCGACGGTCGACCGCCACATCTATGCCGACCCGATCAATCCGCCGGCGGCGCTGGCCACGCCCTCGGCCAATCCGACGACGGTGACCACGAGCTGGCTCGACGCCGTCCGCGACGGTCTCGCCGAGGAGATGCGGCGCGACCCGCTCATCCTCTATTTCGGCGAGGGCACCGGCGAGCGCGGCGGCACCTTCGCCCACACCAAAGGCCTCTACCAGGAATTCGGCGGCCAGCGCATGGTCGACACGCCGATCTCGGAGCTGGGCTTCACCGGCGCCTCGCTGGGTGCCTCGGCCACCGGGGTGCGCTGCGTCGCCGACCTGATGTTCGCCGACTTCCTGTTCGAGGCCGCCGGCCAGATCGTGCTGCAGGCGGCCAAGCTCCGCTACATGAGCAACGGCCAGATGAGCGCGCCGATGGTGATCCGTGCCGGCGCTGGCGCCGTCCGCTCCGCCGGCCCGCATCACAGCGGCATGTACCATCCGATGTGGGCGCATGTGCCGGGCCTGATCGTCTGCGTGCCGGCGACGCCCGCCGACGCCAAGGGCCTGATGAAGACGGCGCTGCGTGCCGGCGATCCGGTGCTGATGCTGGAGACCAAGGCGCTGTTCGCCTCCACGGGCGAGGTGCCGACCGGCGACCACGTGGTTCCCTTCGGCGTCGCCCGCATCGCGCGCGCCGGCACCGCTCTCACCATCGCCGCCGCCGGCCAGCTGGTGCATCGCGCGCTCGAAGCCGCCGAGCTGCTGGCGGCCGAGGGCATCTCCTGCGAGGTCATCGACCTCCGCACCATCCAGCCGCTCGACGTCGACACCGTGGCTGAGAGCGTACGCAAGACCGGCCGCCTGCTGGTCGCCGACGAAGGCTGGTCGATGTGCGGCGTCGGCGCCGAGCTCGGCCAGGCGATGAACGAGCTCGCCTTCGATCATCTGGACGCGCCGGTGGCGCGTCTGCACACCGACGCCATGACCCATCCCTTCGCCCCGATCCTGGAGCGGGCGATGCTGGTCGGCACCGACCATGTCGTCGCTGTCGCCCGCCGGGTGATGGCCGGCGAGGCCCCTGCCCCACGCCGGGCCCGGAGCGGCCTCGGCCGGGCTGCAGCACCCGCTGCCGCCGCCGTCTCCCAGCCGAAGCCCAAGGTCGCCGCCGGCAATGGCGCGCATCCGCCGGCCGCCACCGCGCCGACGGTCCCGGGCGAGGCCATCACCATGCCCTTCGGCGACCTGACGGTGAGCGAAGGCAAGATCGTCCGCTGGCTGAAGAAGGTCGGCGATCCGGTGAAGGCCGGCGAGCTGGTGGTCGAGATCGAGACCGACAAGGCGGTGGTCGAGGTCGAGTCGCCTCATGCCGGCAAGATCGCCCAGCTGCTGGAACCGGCGGGATCGGTGGTGAAGATGGGCCAGCGCATCGCCATCGTGGCACCGGCCTGAAGCGAGGAACGAACGATGCGTCTCCTGATGGTGAACTGGGGCTATGACGACGACGCCGTGGCGGAACGCGCGCAGCTAGGCTCGGGCGTCGCCCTCGACCTCCGCCGCTGGACGCCGGGCAAGGAGCAGCCGCTGAGCCCGGCCGACTGCAAGGCGGCGGATGCGATCATCAACTACTCCGCGGTCGAGCAGATCGGCGCCGGCCCCGAGGCCTTCCCCAATTGCCGCATCGTCGTGCGCTCCGGCGTCGGCTTCGACAATGTCGACCTCGAAGCCTGGGGCAGGCGCGGCGTGCCGGTCAGCAACGTCCCCGACTATGGCACCACCGAGGTCGCCGACCACGCCATCGCGCTGATGCTGGCGCTCACCCGCGGCACCGCGACATATCATCAGAACCTCCGGCCCGATCCGGCCAAGGGCTGGCGCTTCGCCGCGGCGCCCCTGGTGCTGCGGCTTCGCGGCGCCACCTTCGGCGTGATCGGGCTCGGCCGCATCGGGCTTGCCGCCGCGCTCCGGGCCCAGGCCTTCGGCATGCGCATCGTCTTCTTCGATCCCTACCTGCCGACCGGCACCGAGCTCTCCGCCGGCTTCACCCGGGCGCAGACGCTGGAAGCGCTGATGGCGGCCTCAGACGTGGTCAGCGTGCACGCGCCGCTGTCGGCCGAGACCCGCGGCCTGGTCGGCGCCAACGCCTTCGCCGCCGCCAAGCGCGGCGTGGTCATCGTCAACACCGCCCGCGGTCCCATCGTCGATCTCGACGCGCTGGGCGCCGCGATCAAGAGCGGCCAGGTCGGCGGCGCCGGCCTCGACGTGCTGCCGGCCGAGCCGGCGGATGCCAACCACCCGCTGATCGCCGCCTGGATCAAGGGCGAGAGCTGGGTCGAGGGCCGGCTGACGCTGAGCCCGCACGCCGCCTTCTACAGCCCCGCCAGCATCGAGGATCTCCGCCGGAAGTCGGTCGAGGTGGTGGTCGAGCACCTCCGCAACAAGCGCCTGCTGAACTGCGTCAACCCGCAGTTCCTGGTGAAGACGTGACCGCGCTCCGCGCCGAGACGCTCCGCGGGCGCCCCTTCGCCAGCCCGCTGTCGCGACGGCTCGCCGTCCTCGCCGGCGTCGACCTCGCCGCAGTGACGGGTTCCGGCCCCAGCGGCCGGATCGTCAAGGCAGACATCGAGGCGGCGGTCTCAGGCGGTTCGGCGAAGGCTGCGGCTCCGGCGGCTGCACCGAAGGCGGCGGCCGTCACCCCTGTCGAGATGCCGGGCCTCCCCGCCTATGTCGAGGCCCCGAACAGCAATGTGCGCAAGGTGGTAGCGCGCCGCCTGACAAAATCGAAGCAGCAGGCGCCGCATTTCTATCTCTCGATCGACTGCCGGATCGATGCGCTGCTGAAGCTGCGCGTCGATCTCAACGCCCGTGCCGAGAAGGACGGCGTCAAGCTCTCGGTCAACGACCTGGTGATCAAGGCAGCCGCGATCGCGCTCAGGAAAGTGCCGGCGGCGAACGCCTCCTACACCGACGCGGCGATCCGGCGCTACAAGACGGTCGACATCTCGGTCGCCGTCGCCATCCCCGACGGGCTGATCACGCCGATCGTCAAGAACGCCGACCTGAAGGGCCTGTCGCAGATCTCTGCCGAGATGAAGGATCTGGCGACCCGGGCGCGGGCCGGCAAGCTGAAGCCGGTGGAGTTCCTGGGCGGCACCTTCTCGATCTCGAACCTCGGCTTGTACGGCATCCGCGAGTTCGCGGCCGTGATCAACCCGCCGCAGGGCGCGATCCTGGCGGTCGGCGCCGGCGAGCCGCGGCCGGTGGTGCAGGACGGCGCGCTCGCCATCGCCACGGTGATGACGGTGACCCTCTCGGTCGACCACCGCGTCGTCGACGGCGCCGTCGGCGCCGAGTATCTCGCCGCGTTCAAGAAGCTGGTGGAAGACCCTCTGGCAATGATGCTGTGATGGCCCAAGAGCGGCCATGAAGTGCCGAGTGTCGTTAGGCAATACAACGGGAGGAACTGTCATGACTCTGCGTAAGGTGATCCTGGCGGCGACCAGCGCGCTCGCCCTCGTTCTGGCCGGCGACGTGTCGGCGAAGACCACGCTCAAGATGTCCATCGGCGCCCCAGACGGCCAGGGCGGCGAGATCATGGGCATGAAGGCGCTCAAGGAATACGTCGAGTTCAAGAGCAAGGGCGAGCTCGAGATCCGGCTCTTCTTCAACACCTTCGGCGGCTCGCTGCAGGTCACCGAGCAGGTGAAGAACGGCACGCTGGAGATGGCGCTGACCGACGACTCGGTGCTCGGCAGCTTCCACAAGCCGATGCAGATCTTCCAGATCCCCTACCTCTTCCCTTCCTCGCCGGTCGCCTGGGAGTTCATGAAGAGCCCGTTCGTGAAGGAGCTCAACGAAGACATGCGGAAGGCCACCGGCATCCGCACGCTGGCGCTGTCCGAGAACGGCTTCCGCAACCTCACCAACAACAGCCGTGAGGTGAAGGGCCCCGACGACATGAAGGGCCTGAAGATGCGGACCATGCAGTCGCAGGTCTACGTCAACTTCATGAAGTCGATGGGGGCCGCGGCGACACCGATCGCCTATCCGGAACTCATCACCTCGCTGAAGCAGAACGTCGTCGACGGCCAGGAGAACGCCGCGGCGACCATCTGGGACGGGCGCCTCTACGAGGTGCAGAAGTACATGTCGGTCAACGAGCACATCTACGGCCTGCACTTCATCATCGTGAACGACAAGGTCTTCGCCGGTCTCAAGCCCGACGAGAAGCAGATCCTGATGGACGGCGCCAAGATGCATGCCGAGGTCGCCAACTCGCGGAAGGCGATGGACAGCCTGCAGGCGGTCGACAAGATCCGCAAGGCGGGCACCCAGGTCTATGTGAACTCGCCGACCGAGAAGGAAGCGTTCAGGAAGCAGACGCAGGGCGCGGTGATCGAGTTCATTGCCGGCGAAGTGGGCAAGCCGCTGGTCGACAAGCTGATGACCGCCGTCGACCAGGCGACCAAGAACGCCTACGCCAACTGACCGACCGGGTCCGGCCCGGAGGCTCCCGCCTCCGGGCCGTCCTTCCGCCATGACCGGACATCGGACGCCCTGATGGAGAGCCTCCACGCCACCGCGCGCCGGCTGGCGAAGGTCGCCGACCACGTCGTCGGCTGGCTGCTGCTGGCCACCGTCGTCCTCAACGTCGCCCAGGTCTTCACCCGCTACGTCCTCAACGATCCGCTGTTCTGGACCGAAGAGGCGATCCGCTACTCGACCATCTGGCTCACCTTCCTCGGCATGGCCGCCGCCAGCCAGTACGGCGACCACATGGACATGAACCTGTTCCTCGGCGTCGAGAACCGGCGCTTCCAGGCCTGGCATCAGGCGGTCCTTCAGCTCCTGACCATCGCCTTCGGGGTCCTCGTCGTCTGGCAGGGCACGCGCTACTGCCTGCTGAACGGCATGCAGACCTCGCCCGCGGCCGGCATCAAGATGATCTGGATCTACTCGGCGACGGTGATCGGCGGCGTCATGCTGCTCTTCGTCTCCGTCCACAAGCTCCTGGCCGGCATCCGGCCGCCCGCGACGCCGGACGAAGCGCCATGATCGTCGTCGCCGTCGCGCTGGTCGCCCTGCTGACGCTCGGGCTGCCGATCAGCTTCTCCTTCGCGCTCGCCGCCGCGATCGCGCTCTGGGTCGACGGGCAGGCGCTGCTCAATGTCGTCTCCAAGATGTACTCCGGCCTCGACAGCTTCGTGCTGATGGCCGCCCCCTTCTACATCGTCGCCGGCGAGCTGATGAACCGCGGCGGCATCAGCGAGCGCCTGATCCGGCTCGCCCAGATCATGGTCGGGCGCATCCGCGGCGGCACCGCCTATGCCGCGATCATCGCCTCGGTGATGTTCTCCGGCATCTCCGGCACCGCCGTTGCCGACATCGCCGCGCTCGGCAACATCTTCATCCACGGCATGCCGAAGGAGGGCTACAGCAAGACCTTCGCCGCCGCCCTGGTGACCGCGGCCTCGGTGATCGGCCCGATCATCCCGCCCTCGGTGATCATGGTGCTCTATGCCGCGGTCGCCGACATCTCGGTGCTGAACCTCTTCCTCGCCGGCATCGTCCCCGGCCTCATCCTGGGCTTGGCGCTGGCGCTGGTCGTGCTGTGGAAGGGCCGGAACGGCGGGTTGCCGAGGGCGACCATCGTCGTCTCCCGCGCCGAGGTGCCCAGGCTGGCGCTGGACGGGCTGCTGGTCATGAGCCTGCCGGCCTTCATCGTCATCGGCACGCTGTCGGGTGCCTTCACCCCGACCGAGGCCGGCGGCGTCGCCGTGGTCTACGCCGCCTTCCTCGGCATCTTCGTCTTCCGCAACCTGACCTTCCGCGACATGATGCACGCGATGCGGAGCGCGGCCCGGCTCACTGCCGGCCTGTTCCTGCTGATCGCGGCCGTCGAGATCGTCAACTACGTGCTGATCATCGCCGGCATCGCCGAGGGCCTCGCCTCGGTCGTCGGCCTGTTCCAGGGCCAGCCGACCCTGTTCCTGCTGGTCTGCGTCGTCGGCCTCCTGGTCATCGGGCTTGCGCTGGACGCCGGCCCGGCGCTGCTGCTGCTGGCGCCGTTCCTGCTGCCGATCACCCGCAGCATGGGGATCGACGACATCCATTTCTCGATGGTGATGATCGTCAGCGTCACCCTCGGCCTGATCTCGCCGCCGGTCGGCATCTGCCTGTTCGTCGCCTGCAAGATCGGCAAGATCACCATGCGCCAGCTATGGTCGGAGCTGGCGCTGTTCTTCTATGCCGAGATCGCCGTCATCGTGTTGCTGGTCTTCTTCCCGATCCTGTCCACCGGCCTGCCGAGGCTGCTCCGCGGATGATCCCCAGCGTTCCTGCCGACAAACCGACCCGGCGCGCCTGCCGCATCACCAAGGTCACCGCCTATGTGGTGGGCATGCGCTGGCGCAACTGCGTCTTCGCGCACCTGGAGACCGACGACGGCATCGCCGGCGTCGGCGAAGGCTCTCTCGAATACCAGCCGCAGGCGGTGGCCGCCGCCATCGACCAGCTGGCGCACCGCTACGTCGTCGGTTCGTCGGCCTTCTCGATCGAGCGCCTGTTCAACGACATGCTGCGAAACGAGTTCATGCGCGGGCCGATCATCAACAGCGCCATCGCCGCGATCGAGATGGCGATGTGGGACATCGTCGGGAAGGCGCTGGACCGCCCGGTCTACGACCTGCTCGGCGGGCGCATGCATGACCGCCTGCCCGCCTACGCCAACGCCTGGTACGGCCAGGCGAAGACGCCGTCCGAGATGGAGAAGGCGGCCGCCGCCGTCGCCGCCAAAGGCTATCGCGGCCTCAAGTTCGATCCCTTCGGCGATTCCGGCCGCGACCCGGCCGCCGCCGAGATCCGGAAGGCCGTCGACTTGGTCGCCGCCGTCCGCCAGGGCGTCGGGCCCGACGTCGACGTGCTGATCGACGCGCATGGGCGCTTCAGCGTCGGCGCCGCCGTCGACGTCTGCCAGAAGCTGGAGCCCTACGGCCTCTACTGGATGGAAGAGCCGGTGGATGGCGACAATCATGGCGCGCTCGCCGCCGTCGGCCGCTCGATCAAGCAGCGGCTGGCCACCGGCGAGCGCTGCACCAGCCGCTACCTCCTGCAGTCGCTGCTGGCGACCAACGAGGTCGACGTGCTGCAGCCCGACCTGATCCATGTCGGCGGCATCCTCGAAGGCAAGAAGATCGCCGCCATCGCCGACGCCGCCTATATCCCGGTCTCCTTCCACAACCCCTTCGGCCCGGTGGCGACGGCGGCGGCCGTCCAGCTCGATGCCTGCACGTCCAACTTCGTCATGCAGGAGAGCTTCTGCGAATACGACGTCGCCATGCGCTTCGACCTGCTCGACCACGCGCCGAAGCCGGTCGGCGGGCACTACGACATCCCCGAGCGCTCCGGCCTCGGCGTCGGCGAGTTCCGCCCCGAGGTCGCGCTCGCCCATCCCTTCGACAAGGATGCCTTCCTGCCGCTGTTCAAGAGCGGCTGGGCCACCCGGTTCTGAGATGACCGGCCGCATGAGGATCGTCGCCAGCGGCGACTATCTGCATGCGATCGGCCCCGACACTCCCGACACCATCGGCTTCGAGGTCTTCAAGCCGCTTGCGGGCCTGATCGATCTCACGCTGCTGCCGCCCTCGCCGCAGACCGCGGCGGTCGAGTCCGGCCATCTGGTCGATGCCGACATCCTCTTGATGCTGGGCCAGTACCTGCCCGAGGCCTCGATCGCGCCGGCGGCCGGGCGCCTGGTCGTGGTCGCCCGGGCCGGCGTCGGCACCGACAAGATCGATGCCGCGGCGCTGACCCGCCACGGCGTCCTGCTGTTCAACGTGCCGGCCGCGCTGACCGAGGGGACGGCCGCCGGCGCGCTGGCGCTGATGCTGGCATCGAGCCGGCAGATGGTGATCCAGGACCGGCTCACCCGCGAGGGCCGCTGGGACGATCGCCAGCACCATCGCGGCCGTGAGATCTACGGCAAGACGCTGGGCGTCATCGGACCCGGCCGCATCGGCGGCGAGCTGATCCGCATCTGCGCCCCCTTCCGCATGCGCGTGCTCGCCTATTCGCCGCGGCTGACGCCGGAGCGGGCGGCGAAGATCGGCGCCGAGGCGGCGCCGCTCGACCGCCTCCTCGCCGAGAGCCATTTCGTCACCATCTGCGCGCCGCTCAGCCAGGAGACCCGCGGCATGATCGGCGCCCGCGAGCTGGGCCTGATGCGCCGCGACGCCGTGCTGGTCAATGTCGGCCGTGGCCCGATCGTCGACCAGACGGCGCTCACTGAGGCGTTGCGGACACGCCGCATCGCCGGCGCCGGCATCGATGTCTTCGAGACCCAGCCGGTGCCGAAGGGCGAGCCGCTGACCTTGGTCGACAACGTCGTGCTCACCCCGCATGCGGTCTGCGACACCTACGAGCTCCGCCGCGACGTGCTCGCCGCCGTCGCCGCCGAACTCCAGGGCTTCGCCGCGGGTCGGCTGCCGGCCAATGTCGTCAACGCCGAGGTTCTCGACAGCCCGGCCTTCCAGGCCAAACGCCGGACCCTGATCGAACGGGTCGGCCGGAAGACCTAGCTCCCGGCGGATTGCGTTAGCGCCTCCTCTGTCCTTGTCATAAAGTCGTAACGATCAACGAGCTTACGAGCTGCGGGGGAGCGATGTCGACGGCTGGAACGAGGGGGGCGCCGCTCGTCTTCGCGTTCCGCCGCCTGGCCGCCCGGCCCGAGCTGATCCTCAGCGTCGTCCTCACCGTCATCCTCAGCCTGCTGGTGATCACGCCGCTGCTGGAGGCGATCCGGGACGCCTTCAGCTACCAGCCCTACGATCTCGCCTATCGCCGCGACGCCGAGGTCGGCGCCTTCACGCTCTTCCACTTCGAGCGCGTGTTCACCGGTCCTCTGTCGCTGGCGCTGTTCTACCGGCCGTTCCTCAACAGCCTGATGGTCGGCGTCGGAGTCACGCTGCTGGCCGTCGTCATCGGCACCGGGCTCGCCTGGCTGATGGTGCGGACCGACCTGCCGTTCCGCTCGGTCTTCGGCTTCCTCGCCGTCGTCCCCTACATGATGCCGTCCTGGGTTCTGGCGCTCGCCTGGCTGTCCCTGTTCCGGAACGAACGCTACGGCGGCGGCGACGGCATGGTCACCTACTTCTTCGGCGTCGATCCGCCGAACTGGTTCTCCTACGGCCTGCTGCCGATCGTCGTCTGCCTGGCGCTGCACTACTACGCCTACGCCTTCCTTTTGATGAGCGGGGCGATGGAGACCGTCGACTCCGAGCTCGAGGAGGCCGGCGCCACCTCCGGAATCCTCCGCTTCAAGCGCCTGCTGCTCATCACCATCCCGCTGCTGCTGCCGGCGCTGGGATCGGCGATCGTGATGACCTTCATCCGCGTGCTCGGCACCTTCGGCACGCCGGCGCTTCTGGGGTTGCCGGTGCGCTTCTTCACCTTCTCGACCCAGATCTACGCCGCGCTGAAATCCAGGAACGCCGGCGACGGCTTCATGCTGGCGCTCATCCTGGTGGTGATGGCGCTGCTCTTCATCCACATCAACAGCCGCATCGTCGGCGTCAGGAAGAGCTTCGTCACGCTGACCGGCAAGGGCTTCCGGCGGCGGCCGGTCCTGCTCGGCGCCTGGCGCTGGCCGCTGCTCGCCCTCGTCGTCCTGTTCATGCTGGCGGTCGTGGCATTCCCGCTGATGATCCTCATCTGGGAATCCCTGATGCTCCAGGCCAACAACTACAGCCTGGGCAATCTCTCGCTCCATTTCTGGATCGGCACCTACACGGAGACCCTGCCGACCGGGGATCCCGGCGTCTTCCAGAACCCCGGCATCCTGGCCGCGACCTGGAACAGCCTGAAGCTCGGCTTCGCCGCCGCGCTCTTCAACGGCCTGCTCGGCCTCCTGGTCGGCTATGCTATCGTGCGCGGCCGCGGCAGCCTGATCTCGCGCGCGCTGGAAGGCATCTCCTTCGCTCCCTACATCTTCCCTTCGATCGCGCTCGGCGCCATCTACATCGGCATCTTCGCCAAGAGCTACGGCCCGATCCCGGCGCTTTACGGCACCTTCGCGCTGCTGGTGCTGATCACCGTGGTGAAGAACCTGCCCTTCACCGCCCGCACCGGCATCGCCGCCCTTCACCAGATCGACAAATCTCTGGAAGAGACCGCGCGCGTGCAGGGCATCGGCTGGATCCGGCGCATGGGGCGGATCATCCTGCCGATGTCGACCAGCAACGTCGTCGCCGGCATGCTGCTGACCTTCATCTCGGCGATGCGCGAGCTGTCGCTGATCGTGCTCCTGGTGACGCCGACCACCATGGTTCTGCCAGGCCTCATCTACGGCTACCAGGAGCAGAACCAGCCGCAGCATTCGAGCGCGGTGTCGCTGATGCTGGTAGTGATCATCTTCATCGTCAACGCGGCGGTCAGGCTCCTGACCGGGCGCAGCTTCTCCAGCCGGAAGAAGCCGAGCGCCGAGCCCGCGGTCGCTCACTAGGAAAGAGGAGGACGCTCATGACGCGCTTCAAGTCGTTGTTGATGGCCCCGGTGCTGGCGGGGGCGATGGCGCTGGCGACGGCGGCATTCGCGCAGGCACCGACGCCGGCGGCGATCGACGCGTGGCTCAAGTCGTCCCAGCTCGGTCCCTACGACAAGAGCGAGGACTGGGCCGAGGTGATCCGGAAGGCCAAGGCCGAGGGCGCCGTGGTCGTCTATTCGTCGTCGTCGCGCATCAGCAAGGTCGCGCAATGGTTCATGGAGCAGTATCCGGAGATCAAGGTCCAGGCCTTCGACCTGGGCTCGACCCAGGCGATCGAGAAGACCATCCGCGAGCAGGATGCCGGCCAGCACAACGCCGACATCGTCACCACCGGCGGCTCCGGCGAGATCGTGCACGACATGATGAAGAAGAATCGTCTGTTCAACTACGTGCCGCATCACTTCATCGATCGGATTCCGAAGGAGAACCGCGAGCCGCTGCTGGTCCGCGTGAACGAGGCCGTCGTGTTCTTCTATTCGGGCGACGCCTGGCCCAACGAGCCGCGGATCAAGAACATCTGGGAGCTGACCCTGCCGAAGTGGAAGGGCAAGGTCGGCATCAAGGACCCGCTCGACTCCGGATCGCTGTTCATGGGCATCGCCACCTTCGTCCAGCACAAGGACGAGATGGCGGCCGCCTACAAGCGGATGACCGGCCAGGACATCAAGCTCTCGGCGGGCGTGCCCGATGCCGGGCACGAATGGCTCTATCGCCTGCTGAAGAACGACGCCATCCCCAACAAGTCGGGACCGAAGCTGGTGGCGGCGTCGGGCACCAAGGGAGCCCGCAACCCGATGATCGCCATGTCGAACATGACCCACATCTCCTACAACGACGATCAGGGGCTGGTGAACCGCTTCGTCGTCGACCTCGACCCGGTGGCGAAGATCGTCTACCCGACCTACACGGCGATCGCGCGCTTCGCCAAGCATCCCAACGCCGCCAAGCTGTTCACCGCCTACACGCTGGGATCGACCGAGCTCAGGCGCGACAGCAAGCTCGCCAAGCCCTACGACAAGGGCGAGAGCCGGAACCTGCTGCTGGGCCTCGCGCCCTATTTCGACCCCGGCTCCGTCAGCCCGCGGTCCGACGCGCCGCTGCCGATCGGAGGCGAGGCCTGGGACAAGATGAAAGGCTGGACCGCCGATCCGGACTATCTCTGGTTCGAGAGCGCCAAGGTCCGGGACTTCTATATCCAGCACGTGTCGCGGTAGAGGACGGACGGCAGTAGATGGAGGAGATACGGCTGAGCGGCGTGGCCAAGTCCTATGGCCGCGCCGCCGCGGTGAAGGACCTCGACCTGACGGTGGCGCCGGGGGAGGTCCTGACCCTCCTCGGGCCGTCGGGCTGCGGCCAGACGACGACGCTCCGCATCATCGCCGGACTCGAGGACCCGGACCGGGGCGAGGTGAGGCTGGACTCGCGGGTGGTGTTCTCCCGCGACCAGGGCATCCTGATCCCGCCCGAGCAGCGCAATCTCGGCCGGATCTTCCAGAGCTATGCGCTCTGGCCGCAGATGACCGTGGCCAGGAACGTCACGCTCGCCTTGAAGGAGAAGCGGCTGCCGGCGGACGAGATCCGCCGGCGCCTCGACGAGGCGCTCGAGCGGGTGCAGCTCGGCGAGTTGCGCGAACGCTATCCCTCCGAGCTTTCCGGCGGG
>SXGS01192134.1_pt1 | contig 16520 bp, 10 predicted proteins | sample 3174681 | NCBI WGS metagenome assembly SXGS01 (sample SAMN11356861, study PRJNA531348) | freshwater metagenome | isolation source: freshwater sample F1-80 | place: China: Fuxian Lake, Yuxi | collected 2017-12-25 | reverse complement strand
TTTTGGAGGTTCGAAGCTACAACGGCATGGGCGGGTTAGTGGACACGGCCCGAGTGAACGTCATTCTGAAGAATGCCGTCGACACCCAGCCGAACCGACCTCTGAAGCTCTGGTATGTAGGCCTGCAGGGCAAGCAGTACTCGCTTGATTACACCGTGGACCTCGAGGCAGTGTCGGCAACGGCGGTTGCCAATGCCGGCGCCTCCCTTCAACAGGGTGGATTTGGCGGCAGCGGGTTTAGCGGCGGCGGCGGCGGCGGTTTTGGCGCGGCTGGTGCGGCTACAGATGCCGGTAGTGGTCCAGGCTCGGGCGGCTTCGGCGGCGGAGCGATGGGTCCTGGCGGCGGAGCGATGGGTCCCGGTGGTGGTTCCTTCGGTGGCGGCGCCACTGGCGGCGATCAGTTTTCCCAGAAGGAGTTCGCCCGCTACCTCGTGTCGCTCGAGGACTTCGGCGCAGGCGGATTGAGCGCCTTCTGGCGGGAACGTCGGGACAGCCCGCTCACCGTGACGTTGAATGGCGTCAAGAGTGTGATCGTGTTGGACGGTACCTCTCGGTACTACGGGCTCAATCGACGTGGAGATTCCCAACTTAGTAAAGTGATGGAGCGCGAGAAGCGCATACCCATCATTACGCCGATCACGCTTCCGGGGAGCCTTCATCGGATGGAAGCGCCCTTCGAGTCCACAGTTCGAATTCCGCTCGGCGCCTACATCCCGGGTGGCTTCGAGATCGAGCGCTGCCAGGCCCGGATCGAAGGGCTGGAGTGGATGTTTGGCGAGCGGTGCGTCAAGATCAGCCTGACCTATCCGCACGGAAAGACCAAGGTCGATATTCAGTCGGTGGGTCTGTTCGGCGCCGACTTCGAAGTGTCGCAAGGCACCACCACGGTCTGGTTTTCCGAAACAACCCAGCGTGTGGTCAAGACGACCCACGACATCACCGGCACGATCATCGTGGATCAGGCCCAGGCGAACCCGGGCGGTGGGAGCTTCGGTGGTCCGGGCGGTGATCTGGGACCGGGATCGTTCGGCGGCCCGGGCGCAGGCGGTCCCGGCGCTGGTGGGATGATGGGAGCGGGCGGCGGCGGTTTCGGCTCTCCCTTTGCTGGAGCCGGTGGCCCCGGCGCTGGTGGGATGATGGGAGCGGGCGGCGGTGGATTTGGAGCCCCGTTCGGGGGCGGCGGATTTGGCGGCGGCAGTGGAGTTCCCCAGAGCCAGGCGGAACTCTCCGGTCTTGCATCCACCAAGAAGCGCTACCATGCCAAGCTCAAAGTAGAACTCAAGCTGACCCCGGACAAAGAGAAGAAGTCTCAGTAGACCTCTCTTTGAGTTCCGAGCCAAAGGCGGTTGGAGTTACTTCCTGCCGCCTTTGTTGTGTCAGACGGAACTGACGGCCATTGCTGCTCGGTTCATGATGTTGGGATCAACGACGGCCCTGGGGCGGTCGTGGGGAACGAATGGCAGTCAAGGAAGCGAATGAGTTCAAGGAGATGGAACTCTGGGAGCATCTGCAGGAGCTCCGAGGTCGTCTCATCCGGTCGGTCGTCTACGTATTTGTAGGACTGGCGGTAGCCTGGGCGCTCTATGGCCTGGTGTACCAGCTGTTCATGGCGCCCTTGAAGCCGATCATGGACAGCCACGGGTGGAAGATTTTCTACTCCACCATCACCCAGGGCTTCATGCTCCAGCTCCAGGTGTCTCTGGTCGCCGGTCTGGTCATTGCCATTCCGCTGGTGACCCTCGAGGCATGGGGGTTTATCGCGCCAGGACTGACGCGGAACGAGCGAAAAGCGTGCTACCTTGTTGTCCCGACATCCATCTTCTTCTTCTTGATGGGCTGTGTGTGCGGCTACCTATTGATGCCGGTCACGCTCTCGTACTTCGCGCAGTTCATTCCCAAGGATGGGATTCTCATGCAGAACCCCATCGACTACCTGTTGTTCACCGTTAAGATGGTAGTAGGCTTCGGGGTTTGCTTCCAACTGCCGATTATTCTCATGTTGCTGGCGTGGCTGGGTCTGGTGACTTCGGCTGCGTTGGTCGAGCAGTGGCGCATGGCAGTGGTCGGTTGCTTCGTGGTGGCCGCAATCGCCACACCCGGTGGCGATCCGCTCACGATGTGTATCCTGGCGAGTCCCCTGGCGATCCTCTATGTCGCAAGCATCTTCCTGGTTCGGATCGTGGAAAAGGCGCGGGCCAAGTCGGACTGGGCTGTGTAGCCTGCCCACGCGTGGTCCTTCCGGGTCGCTCCCCAGTTCGGTTGGAGCGGAATGATCGGGCTATCTCAGCGGCAGATGACTTTCCTGCCACGGGCGATTATGGCTCTGTGCGTTCTGGCACTGAGCGTGCAGAGCGCCCGAGCTGTCAGCACCGTCCTTTGGGCACTGCGGAAGGAACTCGCCCCCCAGATTTTGGCGCGGCTGAGTGCTGCCCTGAACAGGGCGGTTACCTATGAGCGCATTTACCTGGATCCGGCTGGAGAGCTTCAGGTCACCGGAATCCGAGTCCGGCAAACACGTGATCCGAAGTCTGGCGTGCTGCTAGCCGTTGAACGAGCAACACTCCAGTACGATCCCCAACTCACCGACAGCGGAAGTTGGCTCCATGGCGCGGAGTTTGGACGCGAAGCCAGGTTCAGTGCCACGGGAGTCTCCCTGTTCCTGCCGGATCACCGGGCCGGGATCCCCTTCGCCCGGGCGGACCTGGTAGAGACCCGGTTCGACCTTCACCGGGCGATACTTTCGCGGGCCCCCCCATCCACATGGCTCGGTGATATTCACGTTCAGGGCGCGGACCTCAGAGTCGCACGCGGAACCGACGGCCGGTGGAACTACGAATCTCTGCTCACCAGCGCTCCCAAGACCAAAGACCCTCTGACACTTGAGTTGTCGGTGACCAACTCCGTGCTCTCCCTTGTTGACTACAAGTGTGGCAGCCTCCCCTCCCCCCAGCACAACCGCTTCCGAGGCGGCGCCCGCGTACTGTTCGGACCGGCGCCGGTGATCTCATTTACCGCTGCGGGTCGCCTGTTTGGCGAGCATTCGGAGCCGGTGTCGGTGGCCGGCTCCGTACTCAAGAAACGGGGTGTTCAGTTGCTCAGGCTGCGCGCTCAGTCTGATCGACCGAATTACTGGCAGCAGTATCTGAACCTGCAGCGCAGCGGTTGGGTGATCACTGAGGGGAACGCCCGAGCCGTGGTCACTCTGTGGCGCGAAGAGTTCGGGCCGGGGCTCGACTATCGAGCGGACGTAGACTTCCGCAAGGGCACCATCCTGAACCCCATGTTGGGTCGTCCCGCTCGGGAGGTTCAGGGACGCCTGGTCGCTCAACCGGGCATTTACCGCTTCTCGGGCCGCGGAAAGATCCTGGCGTCTCGGTTTGACGTGGAGGCACTCGCTCGACCGGACGTAGATCAAGTGGAGCTTACCGCAACCACTCTTCGCACGACCGCTGAAGAGCTCCAGAGTGCGATCCCAGCACTTCACCTCCCTCGGAACCCGCGGCTGGAGGGCCCGTTTGCGGGCGTCATACGTGCCAGGAAGCAAGGCGATCGGTGGAAGCTCACGGCCAGCGTTCCATCCGTGCGACTTCAGGCGGAGTTTGGAGAGCAGTCGTGGACCGCCCGATCGGCTCAGGTGGATCTGGCGGCAGAGTGGACCCCAGGGTCACCCGGGATCATCCGAGTTCTTGGGCGGGCCACCAGCATATCAAGTCCACGATATCGGATTGACCAGCCCGCGCTCAGTTTGACGTGGGCCGCGGGCGATCTGACTCTGGATGCTCGAGGCGTGTTCGCGGGAGGGACCATTGTCGGAGGCGGTGTGATTACGCCGTCGGACGCCGGGGCACGGGACGAATCGCGTCTGGACCTGAAGGGCAGTTTCCGCGGAGTTGATCTCGCGCTTCTGCTCCCCGACTCGACCTTGGCGCCACGCGGGTGGGCTGATGGGACCTTTGAGATCCACGGTACAACCGTGGCCCCGAGCTTCGAAGCGGGGGTGGATGTGGCTCGTTCGGAGGTGGGAGGGTACAGTCTGAGCCACGCGCGAGCCATCGTCCGGGGAACCGCGGGTCACTATGAGTTGATCGATGCCAGCCTGGGAGCGCTGGGTGGGGAGATCCGTGCACAGGGCGTGTTGGATGACCGGGCCCTGGCGCTGACCTACCAGGCCTACAACATCGACGCATCGCAGCTCCAGGTGGGCGCAGAGGCGCCGGTCGCTGGGCTGTTCAGTTCCACGGGTGAGGTGAGAGGCAGCCTCGACGACCCGCGGATTACAGGCGTCTTCGAGGGATCGGGTACGGCATTTCGGGATTGGAGAGGGGACCGGATCTCGGGTTCCATCCAGGCAAACGCACATAGTGTTCAAGTATTTGACCTGAACTTAGACAGCAGTGGCCTCAGCGCCGTTGGAGAGCGCCTGGGAATTCGCCGGTCTGGAGTGGATCAGCCGTGGGAGCTCTCTGGGAGTGCGCGCACTCGAGCTCCTCAAAGTCTATATCGGTCGGCCCGTTGGCTTGGGGTCAGCCGGGAGTCGCTCCTGGCGTGGGGACTCTCGGCCGAGTTGTCGAACGTCGACATTCGTGTGTCCGGGACGTCGGAGGCGCCCGTCCTGGAAGTGAGAGCTGAGGTTTCTCGCGCTTTCGGGCGCGGCCAATCGCTCGGAGACGGCGTTGTCTCGGCCCGCGTGAATCTGGCGGAACGGTACGCGGAAGTCCTCAGTCTAGAGTTGACGGAGGGCCTACAAACTCTGACCTCTGCCGGCAGATTTGAGTGGTCGGATACGGTACCGATCCAGATCGCCGGGCAGGCGGACTACCTGTTGAGCGGCATCCGGCTGCAGACCGTTCTTGATCGATTTGCCTCGACTGCGAGCGACTATCTCGATATCGAGGGCGGAGAGCTCCAGGTCGCGGGCCAGGTCGTGATCGCCAGGTCTACGCCGGTCCGAGCTAATGGTTCCGTTCGGTGTACGGATCTCATCGTGAACGGTCGTCAAGTCGATGTCTCACCGATCGTGGTGCATTGGGATCCGGAGACGGCACGGTTGGAAGAGATCGCTTTAGGACTGGGCTCTGGGCGGCTTCGCATCACTCCCGGATCGTTTCGCCTGACCGGAAAGCGGGACATCTGGGAGTTGCTGCGAGGAACCTCGGCGGAGTTGCGGATCGAGCGGCTCGAGCTTTCCGTGCTCCGGCAGATGTTCGAAGACAGTCCCTTCTATGGATCCACGAGGAACGCGGCTCTGCGAACGCGGTTGCGAGAGTGGGGACTACCGATCCGAGGCCATGTAGACGGTCTGGTAAGGGCCGCCGCTCCGTCCGCCTCGAATGCGATTTCGGACGGGGCGTTCGCCTTCCGGCTCAGCGTGCCGGACTTCTCCCTGACCGCCGGACCAAGCGAAGCTCTTAGCCGAATCGACGCTGAAGGATCGGTCTCGCGGGAGGCCTTAAGCCTGTCACAGTTCGTGGCGACGGGGACGGAGGGGGCGCGGATTTCGGCGACCGCGCAGGTCACGAAGTCCCCGACTGGGCGAGGTCCAGCGGGAGTGGTGGCTCGCGTACTCGGCGTGAATCTTGGCCTGGAGGGTCTCTCTCGGGCGCCGATCCGGGGCCTCGCCGCCTCGCTTGAAGCCTGGCGCCCCCTGAACGGGGTACTTGGGTTCGATGCCCAGGTCCGCGGATCGCTGGACGCGCCGGTAATTGAATTGAACGCGAACGCCAGCTCCCTGGTGGTGGGCGGAGTTCCGATCGCTGCCGTTGAGGCGCGACAATGGGTATTGAACGCCGCCGCACGAAAGTTGGACTTGAAGGCTCTCGACCTGCGGCTCTTCAACGCGGACCCCACAGACCCGTCCCTTCCTCTCGGTGAGGTTTCGCTCTCGGGATACCTGCCGATTCTCTGGCCCAACCTGTCCCTTGACTCGGAGTTGCCGCGAGAGCTCCGGGTGGACATGCCACGCCAGAGTCTCTCGGCGCTCACTCGATTGGCGAACGCCGCCGAGACCCGGGCCGGTCCGACCGGGAGGATGACCGCCCGACTTACGTCACTGGTTCAATGGTTCCGTGTGATTGCAGCGACCAAGGGGATTGTTGAGGGCCATCTGGTGCTTGGAGGGACGCCTACCGCCCCCCGGAATTCCGGGCAGATCAGCGTCACCGGGGCGGAATTTCGGGTGGACAAAGCATCCACGCACCTCCGTGATGTGGAGGCGCTCCTCCAACTCAAAGGGGACGAGCTTGAAGTCACACGCCTGGCCGGACAAAGTTCCGCCGGCGGCAGCATTTCCGGCGGCGGGACCGTACGGCTGGCGGTTCCACAAGACGGTATGCCGGCGGCACAGTTTTCTCTGGACCTCTCCCTCCAGGCCCTTCGTATCGACGAACCAAAGGGGCTGCCGCCACTCACCGGTGGGTTTCGTCTGGGCCGATCCAGCTTCACGCTGAACACCGTGCTGAGAGACAAACCGTCTCAGAGCGCCCCCGTGCGCCTCCTCGGCCGCTGGCCCGACCTGCTGATCTCGGGCGCCGTTCAACTGGACGACGCCGACGTACTGGTACTCTTCGAGGCCCCGACAACGTCTCGGGAGCCGGTTGCGCCGTCGCCGGTTACGCTCGCCCTGGATCTGATTGCCGGAAAAAAGGTCGCGATTCGAACCCCCCAGATCCGCCTTACTCTTGCCGGAAAGCTCCAGGCAGAGCGCTCTCTGACTCAACCACGGCTGACGGGTCTGCTGACTGTGCCCAGGGGGAGCTTCGCCATTCCAGGCCTCCGGTTAACCAATGTCGAGGGACAGGTGCGAGTCGACTTTGACGGCAGTCGTCCCCCTGACAACCGCGTTCCACCTGTCAACCTGGATATCAAAGGGGGAACGACGATGAGGTACCAGCGAGCTCTGGGGCTTGAGGCGGAGGACTACGACGTGACCTTCCGGATCCGTGGAGGGCCGGGCGGAGCGGCGGATCCTGTGATCCGAGCCACGACTTTGGGCAACGGGCTCGAGATCGGGAGTTCGGATGGGTTGCAGTTGGGAATTGTAACGGACCCCCCATTGCCGGCCCAGGAGATTACTGCATTAATTCGACAGCGCTTCGGAGTTGGAGGATTCGATCAGCGAGGCGCTAACGTAGAACAGAACCTGTGGTCGAGCGTGCAGCGCGCCTTTGCCAGCAACCTGGCGGGTACGTTCACGACAATGATCGAGGACCGAGTTCAGAGCGCTCTGAAACTCGACATCTTTTCGCTCGAACTTGGGATTGCCGACCCGGTTCGGCTGCGGTTGGGCAAGAGACTGTTCGATCGTGTCTACGGGACAGTGTCCCAGGGATTTGGGACAACGGCTCGAGGGCGTCGAGTTGAGATCTACTACCGCTTCAGCCCGAAGTTTCGCTTCGGCGTGAGGCAGGAGGAGCCCGTGTTGGACCGAGTGTTCTTCTTCAGTGGAACCACCACGTTCTGAGCGCCGACTCCGCGGGCGACCGGCTCCAGCCGGCCCGTTCCGCGCCGGGCGGAAGCCTCCACTCATGCTGTACTCAATCCGCAGGGAGATGGCTGGATTCCCATGCCAGGCGCTGACCCCGTGAATCCGCCTCGAGTTGGCGCGGAGTGCGTGGCGCCGGCGTCGGAACTCGTCTCAGGCGTGCTGCGGTCCGGTTCGGAGTCGACAGACCCAACACTCATCGACCCCTCCGCGGTGGTGGCTGCGCGGGTGGCGCCGGACGACGAGGACGGCGCGCTGAACTTCGGTCAGATCCTGCTCAAGTACGAAAAGAAGATCTTTAATCTGATTCTCCGCCACATCAGCGATCGCGAAGAAGCCGAAGATCTTACACAGGAGACGTTCATCAACGCCTACAAGAGCTTTGCCCACTTCCGGGGAGACTGTAAGATCCAAACCTGGCTGTGTCAGATTGCTCTGAATCAATGTAAGAACCGGTTTCGCCAGCGAGACCGGAGGCGGTCGCTGGAGGGTCCATCGCTCGATGCCGTAAAATCCGGTGTTGAAGACTACTCGAGGCCGCTCGAAATCCCGGACTGGGATCAGTCCCCCCAGGATGTACTGCTCCGCAGGGAGACCCACCGGTATGTGCTTCGGGCCATCGAGGCCCTGCCGGAAGAGTACAAGACGGTGATCATTCTGTGCGATCTCCAGCAGTTGAGCTACCAGGAGATCGCCAAGGCGACCGGATTGAGTCTTGAAGCTGTCAAGACGAGAATACACAGGGGACGCCTGATGCTGCGTCGAAAAGTAGAACCGTACCTCCGCAGCTAAACGCGCCATCCCCTGGATTCCATCGTGAGAAAGAGTAAGACCCTCATGGAGTGTTTCGGCCTGTACCTCTTCCGGCGTTTGCTGGGTGGGGGAGTGATCGCGTGCGCGGCATTGCTGATGTCACCTGCGGCCGCACAGAGCGTTCGTGTGTCGGAGATCGAGGTCCGCGGGAACCAGCGGATCAACAAGGAAGCCGTCCTCACCGTGGTGTCGACGAAGGTAGGGGATGAGGTCGCTCCGGAGCGGTTGGAACGAGACAAGCTGGCTATCGAGGGCTTGGGGTGGTTTCGCCTGGTGACGAGCAACATCTCCCGGACCGGGACGACCGCGAAGGTGAGTTTCGTCGTTACCGAGTTTCCAGTCGTATCCGACATCCAGATTAGCGGAAGCACGTTGCTGAAGCCCGAACAGGTGAAGGCCGACCTGAAGACCAAGACGGGTCAAGTGTTCAATCAGGTGGACTGGCAGGCGGATCTTTCGGCGCTCGACAAGAAGTACTCCGATCAGGGATATCAGGCTCGCCTCGGCGACAATACGATGCTCCCGGAGTTTCTTGAGAAGGGGAATCTCAAGGCGGAGATTGCCGAACTCAAGGTGGGCTCCGTCAAGCTGAAGTGGCCCGAGCGGGAAGTGAAGGATAAGAAGGGGAACGTCATCCGCAAGGAGCCCCAGCATAAGACCGAGGATCGGGTGGTGCTCCGCGAGCTCTCCCTCAAGCCTGGAGTTCTTCACAACTCATCCAAGCTCAACGACGACTACCGAGCCCTGAGCAACCTGCAGTACTTTGAGACGATCAACCCGGTTCAAGAGGTCGCTCCCGATCTGACGGTCACCATCACGTGGGAACTCACCGAGCGTCGCACGGGACAGGTGTCGGTCGGCGCCGGCTTCAGCCCTCGACAGCAGTTGATCGGTCGAGCCGAACTCGGCGATCAGAACTTCCGGGGTCGAGGCCAGGCGATTTCGGTGGCCGGTGAAATCGGAACCCTGGGTGGCGACGGGGCGCCCAGCCTGGAGTTGCAGTTTTACGAGCCCTGGCTGAATCAGGATCGCACCTCGATGACGGTGTCGATCTACAACAAACTGGTTTATCGCTTCTCTCGCCAGTTGCAAAACATTCGGGACAACAGCGACCGCTACTTTGAACGCCGCGTGGGCGGACAGCTCAACTTTGGTCGACCGTTCAAGTGGCCCGTGAACGTCGGATTTCGGGGAGAGCGGGTGCGAACGGACCAGTTGCCGCGAGGTGTCGGCTTCCCAGCGCAGGATGGCGTCACGATGGCCGGAAACGTGTCCCGGCTGTGGAACACTCGCGACTACGTCAATAGTCCGACCCAGGGTTACTACCTGAGACTGCAGACCGAGATCGGCCGTGCGACGCCGGACAACAAGACGCTGGGGTTCGACGCCAGTATGTTCGGCAAGTACATCGTGGATGCTCGCCGGTACATCACCCTGAAGCCGCTGAAGGCAAAAAAGGAGCCGGAACGCGAGCAGGAAGCTCAGAAGTCGCAGGTCATCGCGCTCCGTCTGTTTGCGGGCCAGATCACCGGAGAAGTGCCCTTCTATGAGCAGTTCTTCCTCGGTGGCGCCGAGTCGCTCCGCGGTTACCTGGAAGATCGGTTCTGGGGGAAGACCACGCTCCTCGCGAGCGTCGAGTACCGGCGGCCCCTGCTGAGCCGAATTGTCGGTGTGCTGTTCGCCGACGTGGGTCACGCCTTCAACGGAGATCGGCAATTCAACATCACAGGCGGACCGTTCGGTACCAACTTCACGCAGGACAGTGGCTTTTCACCCCGAGCAGCTATTGGATTTGGGTTGCGGGTCGCGACACCCATCGGTCCTATCCGCTTAGACTTTGGTGTGGGCGACGAAGGCAGCCGCACGCACTTCTCGATCGGTCAGGCCTTCTAAACGGGGTTCGGCTGGGAGACTGACGATGAACCATAGGACTTTCGGATCGGTGCTGCTGGCGGTTGCTGCCGCAGGGATTCTGGGCTCGGCGGTGCCGCTCCTGGCGCAGGGGCGGAAGAATGAGAAGTCCATTGTCGGCTATGTCGACATGGGCCAGATCACCGACCAGATCAAGCAGACACCCACCTGGCTACAGATGGTGAAGTCCTTCGATGACACTCGCCAGCGACTCGAGAGCGAGTTGCGCACGCTCAATGAGTCTCGCTACCTGACGGATGCCGAGCGGGAAGAGATCAAGAACCTCAACGCAAAACCCAAGCCGAGCGATTCAGAGACCAAGCGGATCGCGGAGTTGAAGGCGAAGAGCACTCAAATCGACACGGAGTTCCAGACCCTCAGCCGGCTAGAAAAGCTTGATCCGAAGCAGAAGCAGCGTTTGGCGGATATCGGAACACTCCGCGAGAAGGCGGTAGCCAGCCTCCAGGACGAGGGAGAGAAGCGAAACCAGCAACTCCAGCAGATGCAGGTGGACATGATCCAGAAGATGGACGAGCGGATCCGCAGCGTCACGCAGCAGGTGGCCGAGCAGCGGAGCCTTTCCATCGTCGTCGACAAGTCGATGCTGATTTATGGTGGGGACGACCTGACCGCAGACGTGCTCAAGAAGATCCGATAGCTACACAACAGTGGTGATGCGATCTCGCGCACCGCGCCAGGGTTCGGCCCTCGCCTACACTGGCGGCGGCAATCGCAGCGTCTCGACTGCGGTTGCCGCCGCGTTTACATTACTTGCCACTACCGGATGCGGGGTTCAGAGGTCGTTGAACTCCATTCGCCGACCGGATGCTCAAACCCAGGTGGTTTTTGTCAACCTCGACAAATTGCTGACCGTCCACCCGATTTTCCTCTCAGCTGCTGCTCCGGACGCCGTGCCGCGCCGAGGAACGGAACCTGGACGCGGTCTGGGATCCGTACCGCTGGCCTCCCCAGGGATGGGCGTCGATGTGACCCTGCAGCCCAGCGTCCATGCTCCAAAGCCTGCCCATGCCCTCGCCGGCGACTCCCGGGCAGAGGCCCTGGCCGATCTCGATGCGGAGTGGCGGCTCAAGGCGGCCTCGCGAACTGGGCAGGCTCAACAGGCTTTTGAAGAAGACCTCGAGCGCCTGCGGAGGCTGTACCTGCGAGGCGCCGACCTCCAGATCAAGTCCGACGAGGAGGCGGATCTCGCGGAGGCCGGGCGTATCGCGCGGGAAGTGCGGAGCCGCAAGGATCGACTGACCGAAGTGAACCGTCGCCTGGCCGCGGAGAAGTTGATCCCCGAGGCGGACAAGACCGCGCTGTTGGCTGAGCAGCGTCGGCTCAGCGCGGAAGTCCAGCGACTTCAGAGCCAGGAGCGCACTCGCCTGGAGAAGATCCTCGCTCTCGACCCTCCGGCGGAGCGTGAGATTCCTCCCGCCGAGCTGAGGGCCGCGAGGCTTCGTCGAGAGGCAGCGATCACACGTGAAGCTGCGGCGCAGACGGCAGAAGAGGCCGCCGCCAGGAGCAAGCTGAGTGATCCTGCTGCCGGCTCGGCATCCGGCCCTTCACCCCTCACAGCGGCCGGAGTGGGGCGTCGATTTGAGTCGCGCTATCCACAGGGCGATGTTACGATTGCCATTGAGCCGTTTGCCGAGCTCAGCTCCTTGAACTCAACCACGCTGCCTCGCCCCACGGCGAAGCTGGCGGAGAAAGTGCTGATGGATGTCAGTAATGCGTGCCGGATTGCGGCGCGCCGCCATGGGTGGCGAGTCACCTTCAGTCGTGGTATCGAACCGGAACGGACGGTTGAATTGAAGTCAGAAGTTGCTGCCTTGCTTCGCGGGGAATTGTCGGAGTGATGGAGACCGCCGAGGAACCGTCGGTGAGAACATTGGGCGAAATCGCCGAAACGGTGGGCGGTAGTCTGGATGGAGATCCCGCTCTCAAGGTCAACGCAGTCTGTGGTATCGAGGACGCGACGCCAGGCTCCCTGGTGCGAGTCGAGAGTGCTCGTTTTCTGGCGGACGCACTCAAGACTCCCGCAGTGGCGTTTCTCATCGACTCCCGGTTGGGGCCGGTGGACCGCCCGGCCATCCGGGTGAAGGTGGTGCGCCTTGCCTACATCCAGTGCCTGCAGTTATTCAGCCACGAGTCGCCGATCGAGCCGGGAGTCGAACCTGGCGCTTTGGTACACGAGACGGCTGAGATCGATCCTGGAGCCTGGGTCGGCGCACGTGCCGTCATTGGGCCCCGATCGCGCGTGGCTGCGGCAGCTAAGGTCCACTCCGGAGCACACGTCGGAGCAGACTGTGAAGTCGGCGAGGGTTCGGAGTTGTTTCCCGGGGTGGTGCTCTACCCGAGAACAAGGTTGGGAACGGGCGTCCGTATCCATGCCGGATCGGTCATCGGCGGGGACGGGTTCGGGTACGAGTGGGACGGTACCCGGCATGTAAAGCGTCCTCACCTCGGCGGCGTTTGCATCGGCAACGACGTGGAGATCGGCGCCAACACCTGTGTGGATCGGGGGACAACGGGTGATACCGTCATTGGCCCCGGAACCAAGATTGATAACCAGGTACAGATTGGTCACAACGTGCAGATCGGTCCGCACTGCATCATTGTGGCGCAGGTTGCGATCGCCGGGTCTGCGAGGTTGGGCGCCGGAGTGGTGTTGGCCGGGCATGCAGCGGTGAACCCCGGAGCTCAGATCGGGGATGGCAGCGTTGTGGCCGGAAAGTCCGGAGTGTGGAGCGATCTCGAACCGGGCTCGCGGGTGTCCGGGAATCCGGCACGCCCCCATCGGGAGCAGGTTCGGATCATCGCTCTGATGGGTCGATTGCCCGAACTCTACAAGCGAATGCTGACGTTGGAACGCCGCCTGGGTCTCGCCTCTGAGGGAGGCGACGAGTCTTGAACGAGACCCTCGATCGCTTCGGCGATTTGCTGGCTCGAACCAGTCCGGGAATTGAGATCCGGCGCACGGAGCCACTCTCGAAGCACACCAGCTTTCGGATCGGCGGCCCCGCGGATCTCTTCCTGATCCCAACCGAGCAAAGCCAGTTGGTGGCCATCGTACGCGCTATCTCCGAGTTCAAGGTGCCGTGCCTCTATCTGGGTAAAGGCAGCAACCTCCTGGTGCGAGATGGGGGAGTGCGGGGAGTCGTGGTGAAGCTCGCCGAAAACTTCAGTCGTGTGGAGTTTGAAGGGAAACGCTGCAGCGCACACTCTGGTGCACTCCTCGCGGGGGTGTCCCGTGGGGCCGCCGCCCAAGGGCTGCGGGGTCTGGAGTTCGCCTGCGGCATTCCGGGTTCGATCGGCGGCGGCGTAATGATGAACGCCGGCGCCTACGGCGGCGAGATGCGGGACGTGGTAACTCATGTCACCGTGGTGACCCAAGACGGCATTCTCAAACGGCTCCCGGCGAGTGAGTTGGAGTTTGGCTACCGGAAGAGCTTGTTGCAGAGTAGAGCCTGGCTGGTCACAATCGTGGAGATGGACCTGTGTCCGGATGACCCCGAGCGGACTCTCGCGCAGATGTCTGTAAATCAGTACCTCCGAGAGTCGAAGCAGCCCCTGGAGTGGCCCAGCGCGGGATCGGTTTTCAAACGGCCGCCGGGGAAGTTTGTCGGACCGATGATCCAGGCGCTCGGACTGAAGGGCGCGCGCGAGGGTGGAGCGCAGATTTCCGAGAAGCATGCGGGCTTCATCATCAACGCGGGCGGCGCCAGCGCAGCGGACGTGCTGACCTTGATCCGGAGGGTGAGGGAGGCGGTTTGGGAGCGTTATCAGGTGATGCTGGAGACCGAAATCCGCATCGTCGGGGAAGATCAAGTCCCCGCAGCTTCAAAGCGGTAGCCCTCGGGGAGGTACTCCGGGGGCAGCATGGCCGCCACGGCATCCTGAACCCTGAGAGTCAGGCGCTCAATACGGAGCTTTCGGTCGGCAATTGCTTCTACCGTCTCGAGTGCAATGGGGACTCCGATTGTGATGGTGATGCCGCCGCGTGCCCAGCGCGGATACATCGGCGGTTTCATCGGCAGCACCCGATCGGTCCCGGTAATAGCGATCGGCACGATCGGGACACCCGTGCGGGCCGCCAGGAGCGCCACGCCACCTTCGAACGGAACCAGGGTGCCGGTCACCGTCGTACCGCCCTCCGGGAAAACGCAGAGCAAGTCTCCGGCTTTCAAATGGAACTCGGCCCTGCGAAGCGCCTCGCGGTCCATCCGGCCGCGGGAGACGCCGAACGCACCATAGAAGGGGAGCAGCTTGCCGAGCACCGGGATGCGGAGCAGGAAGTCGTTACCCATAAACCAGCACTTCCGTCGAACAATCGACCGGATGGCAGGAGGGTCGGCCCAGCTCAGGTGGTTGCAAGCCAGTATCGCGGCCCCGTGCGCAGGCAAGTTTTCCAGCCCCGTCACCCGAAATCCGCCGAAGAGCCGAAAGATACCGCGCAAGATCGGGGCGGTGAAGGCGATCAGCCGTGGCTTCTGCGGGATCCAGCCGGGGTCAAGGACGTGTTCCGGTTCTGGTTTTCGCCCTGCGGCAGAGTCCATCAGGCTCTGGGTCCGGCCGGGGCCGTATGGCGAGCGGAGAGTTTCTCTTCGTAGCACACAGGGCAGTTGTAAATCGGGCGAGCATTGGCCCGATTGTACTCAGCATCGACGACGACGCGACTGACCGTGGGAGTCAGCTTTCCACAAGTGTCACATCGAAGCAACTCGGCGGTTGCCTCATCCCCCGCCGTTTCCGTAGGAGCCACTCCTTCGGCAGCGCCCCTCGTTCCAGCGTCTTTTGTTGTAGCCACTTCTTTCATCACGCTCTCCAAGCAGTTATCGACTCACCGGTGAGGGCTCAACTGCGGCGGCAGCCTGCAGCGTCTTCTGGACGGCGCCGGCCGCTTCCTTGCCGCCATGTCGCTGCAGCCTCCGTACCAACTCTTCTGCGGGCCGCAGTGGGCTATCTCCGTCAAAGTGCAGCAGAATGCGGTCTGCCATGAACTGCGCGCGACGATGGTGTTGGTAGAGTTCTCGGACTTCGTCTCGGCCCACCCGACGCGCCATCCAGAAGACGACGCTCTCACGCTCCATCTCAATCCGAGCAACACCGGCGAGCATGCACTCAAACCTGAGCCGCATCACCGCCAACAGATTCCAAACGGGCTTGGGTGGATCCCCGAACCGATCCTCCAGTTCGCGCTGTACCGTGGCTAGCGCTTCGGCGGAACGGGCTCCCGCCACGCGCTTGTAGATCGCGATCCGCAGCGCCTCGGTTGGGATGTATGCCTCCGGAATGAATGCGCTGACCGGCAAGTTGACGGACGGGAAAAGCATCTCATCCGTGGCCTCGCCCCGCAGGCTCTTCACTTCTTCCTCAATCATCTGGCAGTAGAGGTCGAAGCCGACGGAAGCCATGTTTCCGTGTTGTTCAGCTCCCAGCAGGTTCCCGGCGCCGCGAATCTCCATATCGCGCATAGCGATGTTGAAACCGGCGCCGAGGTCTGTGAACTCTCGAATCGCCTCCAGGCGTTTTTCGGCGTTTTCGGTCAACTGCTTGTACGGCTGGTACATCAAGTAGCAGTATGCCTGTCTTGCGGATCGCCCCACCCGCCCTCTGAGCTGATGGAGCTGGGCCAGACCCAGATGATCTGCGTGGTTGATGAGTATCGTGTTGGCGTTCGGCACGTCCAGACCACTCTCCACAATCGTGGTGCAGAGCAGGATGTCGAACTCGCCCTCGTAGAAACCCAGCATCACTTCTTCGAGCTCGGAGTCTTTCATCTGGCCGTGGCCGACTCGGAACCGGGCCTGGGGAACCAATCGACGAAGGCGCTCCGCCTCGCGATAGATCGTGTCGATCCGGTTGTGGATGAAGTAGAGCTGCCCACCTCGGTCCAGTTCCCGCAAGACGGCATCGCGAATCACCCGATCCGCAGCCTCCACACAAAAAGTGCGCACCGCGAGGCGACCCTCGGGGGGTTCCTCAATCACACTCATATCCCGAATGCCGGAGAGCGACATGTGGAGCGTGCGGGGGATCGGGGTCGCCGTTAGCGTCAGGACGTCAACTGCCTGGCGGAGCTGTTTCAGGCGTTCTTTGTGGGCCACGCCGAACCGATGTTCTTCATCCACAATGAGCAGGCCGAGATCCACGAATTGGACATCCTTGGAGAGGATCCGGTGGGTCCCAATCAGGATGTCCACCTGGCCATCCTTGAGCCGCTGCAGGGTGCCCTTCAGTTCGAGACGGGAGCGGAACCGGGACATTACGTCCACCCGCACCGGAAATGCCGCCAGCCGTTCGGTGAAGGTCT
>SXGS01299086.1_pt1 | contig 16530 bp, 19 predicted proteins | sample 3174681 | NCBI WGS metagenome assembly SXGS01 (sample SAMN11356861, study PRJNA531348) | freshwater metagenome | isolation source: freshwater sample F1-80 | place: China: Fuxian Lake, Yuxi | collected 2017-12-25 | reverse complement strand
GAAATTCTACAAATCCTGAGTCTGACCATGTTTGAAACAATACCGATAAATCAATTACTTACACCAACTGATCCCGACAAGTTTTCAGAATTTGAGCAGCAACAGCTGCCTTTACTATGAAAAACGTTGGGACACTACTGTATGTGGATAGCGAGTTACTTGCCTCTGCTCGAAAAATACTGGACGAAAAGCTCGATCCATCCAGAGCGAAGTTACGAGCTGAAGGCGTCAATGAAGGTTTATTGAAAGTAGAAGGCGCCGTCCTGATGCAAAGCGTCAAGGACAGTGTTTTTGAAACCTTGCGGTCCGAAGTTCCGGGACTCCGGCAAGTTGAAGGGTCTGTACTTGTGGCAGACGATCTGCCTCAACAGTTTCAGGAAAAAATACTGGCGGCAGGTTTGACGAAAAAGTTACAGGTGGTCAGCCGACAACCTGATTTCATTTTGCGGGGTGCAATGACCGAGGATGAGCTACGTAGTTGGGAAAAACTGTTGGTGGAATTTGACAAAGACTACGGAAAAATATTGCCGATTAAAGCAACAATTCGTCTCATTCGGAATAACTCACCAGTGAACCTGGAGGTTATCGTTGGTGGCAGTATGCCTTTTGTGATTACTGAGAATGGCAATCGTGTCATACGGAGCGGTGATATTAACGGTCATACACCGATCATGGTTAAAGATACGGAGGTTATTTTTGATGGCAATGAAAAATTGAAAATATCGCAATAAATAAATGGAAAACTTACCATTGTCATTTGAAGAGCGCTTGCGTGCAGATGGAACCGGTCAATTGTCAAAGGAGATGTTCGACCAACTTAATACAATGAGAGTTCGTTTGGAATCAGAAAAAAGAAGGCTTCAGACCCGATCCGTCTATGAAAAAATTGTCGACGCCGAGACAACATTGAAGAGTGCAATTGTAGCGCTTCAGCTTTTTAATGCAGCAAAAGAACAGTAAGCTCCGTCTATGAAAGCAAAGAAAAGATAGATACCATGGCACTAACCAACACAAGCATCAACGAGATCTACAAAAGCATTCAATCGCCGATGAGAAATACGGAGAACGATCTAAAATCACTACTCGATACGGTACCAACGGGCGGCGACATCACTACAGCCCAGTTGCTACAGCTACAAACGGCAATCTCCAAGTACACGCTGACTTCAACGATCTTCAGCGCGATTATCAAGGAATTATCTGATTCTCTTAAGCAAACTGCCGCCAAGATAGGCTAAATCCATTCACATACGGCTCGTGGTACTAGCCCAACTCTTCTAGACGTATACGGGCGACTGTGCCCGTTACGGTTGAGAGGGCTTCTATCGTGGCAATGGCCTTAAGCGCTTTTTTCTCTTGCGTCTGGTGCGTAAGGATGATGATATCTGCCTCGGTTTCTCCCGGAGCAGGTTCTTTCTGTAGCATCGCATCGATGGAAATTGAGGCATCCGCGAGGATCCGGGTGATGTCAGCGACGACACCTAATTTATCGGCTACCCGTATGCGCAGATAGTAGCTGGTCGTAATTTCGGCCATGGGCAGTATAGGCGTGTCCGTAATCGCATCCGGCTGGAATGCAAGGTAAGGTACGCGATGCTCGGGATCGGCGGTGGCCAAGCGAGTGATATCAACTAGATCAGCGATGACGGCTGATGCAGTCGGCTCGGCACCAGCACCCTTGCCGTAATACATTGTGGCTCCAACTGCGTCACCATGCACCAAAACCGCATTCATCGCACCCTCGACATTGGCGATCAATCTAGTCGCCGGTATCAGTGTCGGATGAACGCGCAATTCAATGCCATTGGCTGCGCGACGTGCAATACCCAGCAGTTTGATTCGATAGCCCAGTTGCTCTGCATAACGGATGTCAGCTGCCTGCAGGCCAGTAATCCCTTCGACGTAAGCCTTGTCGAACTGTACTGGAATACCAAATGCAATCGCGGACATCAGCGTGGCCTTGTGCGCGGCATCGATGCCTTCAATATCAAACGTGGGATCAGCCTCGGCATAACCCAGGCGCTGTGTTTCCTTGAGCACGACATCAAAGTCGAGTCCTTTTTCACGCATCTCTGACAAGATGAAATTAGTGGTACCGTTGATGATGCCGGCAATCCACTGAATTCGGTTGGCAGTCAAGCCTTCGCGCAAGGCTTTAATGATGGGAATGCCACCTGCAACCGCAGCCTCAAACGCTACCATCACGCGCTTTTCTTGCGCAGCCTTGAAAATTTCAGTGCCATGGGTTGCCAGCAGCGCTTTGTTTGCGGTAACCACATGCTTGCCGTTGGCAATTGCGGTCATTACCAGCTGACGTGCGATATCGTAACCGCCAATCAATTCAACGACGATATCGATGTCAGGATGATTGACGATGAGGTTGGCATCGTCGACCACGTCGACCTTGCCACCGGTGATCTGCCTTGCTCTTGCGGTGTCAAGGTCAGCCACCATCGTGATTTCAATCGGGCGCCCTGCTCGCCGACGTATTTCCTCTGCATTACGCTCAAGCACAGTAAAAGTACCGGCACCTACAGTACCGATACCCAGCAAACCAACTTTGATACATTTCATGATGAATGAGTCATTGAAAGACAGGACTGGCGAATATCAGGCTGCATGATGGCGACGATAGCCTTCAAGGAAATGGGCAATTCGACCTATCGCAGCGGTCAGATCGTCTGCGTTTGGAAGAAAGACGACACGGAAATGATCCGTTGTCGAGCAATTGAAACCAGTCCCCTGCACGATTAGTACGCGCTCTTCGGCCAGCAAATCGTAGGCAAACTGTTGGTCATCTTTGATCGGATAAATTTTGGGATCAAGACGAGGAAACATGTACAGGGCTGATTTTGGTTTTACACAGCTTACCCCGGGAATATCCGTGAGCAAGCGATGAGCAAGATCGCGCTGACGCAAAAGTCGACCACCCGGCCCCACCAGATCATCAATGCTCTGGTAACCACCCAACGCTGTCTGTATTGCAAACTGTCCTGGGACATTGGAGCACAAGCGCATCGAGGCTAGCATGTTCAGGCCTTCGATATAGTCTTTCGCGTGTTTTTTTTCTCCCGATACGATCATCCAGCCGGCGCGATAACCACAAGACCGGTAATTTTTCGATAAACCATTAAAGGTGAGAAACAAGACATCGTCAGCCAACGATGCCAGCGAAGTGTGCTTTTCTCCGTCATACAAGACTTTGTCATAAATTTCGTCAGCAAAAATAATCAGCTGGTGCTGACGCGCGAGTTCGACAATCTGCTGCAGTAGTTCCACCGGATACAAGGCGCCGGTAGGATTATTGGGATTGATAACAACGATGGCGCGAGTAGTCGCGTTGATCTTGCTACGAATGTCTTCAATATCCGGATACCAATCGGCCTGCTCATCACATACGTAATGAACGGGTTTGCCGCTGGATAAACTGACCGCTGCGGTCCATAGCGGGTAATCTGGCGCTGGCACCAGCACCTCATCACCTGTATTCAGCAAGGCATTCATGCTCATCACAATCAGCTCGGACGCCCCGTTGCCGAGGTAGATATCGTCAATCGTGACACCGGCGATCTTTTTTTCCTGACTGTACTGCATGATGGCCTTGCGGGGGGCGAACAGACCTTTGGAGTCCGTGTATCCCGATGCATTACCCATGTTACGAATCATGTCCTGGACAATTTCATCTGGCGCATCAAAGCCGAACGGCGCCAGATTACCGATATTGAGTTTGATGATCTTGTGACCTTCGTCCTCCATCTGTCGGGCCTTTTCCAGCACAGGTCCGCGGATGTCGTAACAGACATCAGCCAGTTTTTTAGATTTGTGGATAGCTTTCACGGCGGGATCCTGCTCCGGTTGGCGTGCGGGCAACCAGTGTTGCACCGCGAAAAAATTAGCATTTTGCCCCAAAACGGGCAGGTTTACCAATGGCGCCGCCGACAAAATGCATTCGGAATTTTTTGAGCCGCCTTGACCAGCAGCTTGCCCATCATGCCCCCGCACTTGATGCACGGCTAACCGGCGTGACGCGAAAATGCCTGTTTTTTGGTCATCTTTGCCGCCTTCGCCGCCCGCCCGAGCATCTCGGGATAAAATGGTGCCAGCTATGAAGTTACACGCCACCACAACTCAGCAATATCAGACTGTGACGGGCTACGAGGCAGACTGGGTAGAAATCAATGCGATCAGGTTTTCCCATAGTCTGATCGTCTTGCCGGAGTCTGCCCCCGTCAGCTGGCCGGTCAGTGCCTTCGAGTCGCTCAGCGCCCAGGACTTTCTGGCCCTGGAAGCGCTCGAACCCGACCTCGTGATCTTGGGCACCGGGCTGCGGCAACGTTTCATTTCGTCCGGAATGATTCGCAACCTGCTCTCTCGGCGTATCGGCGTGGAGTGCATGGACAATCAGGCGGCGTGCCGCACTTACAACATTCTGATGGCCGAAGGAAGAAAGGTCGCACTTGCGCTGATCATTCCTGGCCAGCAGACCACGATCCGAGAACAAGGAGATTAAATGGGCGAGCGTCCCTCCATCCTGAACATGACTGTGCCCGATTTCAGTGCTCCGATGACCGGGAACACGCCATTTCGCTTGTCCGACTATCTGGGCAAGAAAGTTGTTTTGTATTTCTACCCTAAAGACAATACGCCCGGCTGCACTACCGAGAGCCTGCAGTTCCGCGAGCATCACGCCAAATTCCGGGCTGCAGGCAGCGAGATATTTGGCATCAGTCGCGATAGTCTGCGGTCGCATGAGGGTTTCAAAGCCAAACTTGAGTTGCCTTTCGAATTGATTTCAGACACCGATGAAACCGTCTGCAACCTGTTTGATGTCATCGTCATGAAATCAATGTACGGCAAAAAAGTTCGCGGCATAGAACGCTCGACATTTGTGATTGACGCTGCCGGCAAAATAGTGAAAGAATGGCGCGGAGTGAAAGTTCCAGGACACGTCGATGAAGTTCTGGAAATTATTGAGGGGCTTGCCTGAGTTATCACAACCCATTGAAAAAAAACAATTTTTTCAAATACGAGGCTGTTTAAGGAAAAGGTTTTTCACCTTTTACTTGAACAGCCTTTTCAGTTTTGTCAGCGATATTTTGATTTTGTTGAATATCGCCGGTTTTTTTCAACTCTGACAGTAAGAGGATCTGATGCCTTTGCCTAAAATGCCTGCAAAACCCGCAGCACTGCTTTCACCCGTTGATTACCCCAAAGCAGAAAAAGGCAAACCCGTCAAACCCGTAATTGCGCTGGTAGAACCGTCCACCCCTCCGATACCCTCGCCTCAAGCCAGGACGCGGTCGGACGCACCCGCTAAAGAAAAGTCAGGTCAGAAAACCCAACGTAGTGACACGCATCCAAAATCACCCACCAGCCGCGCGGCAGATAAGCGCGGTGTGACCAAGTTGTTTGTTCTTGACACAAATGTTTTGATGCACGATCCGACGTCCCTGTTCCGCTTCGCCGAGCATGACGTCTACCTGCCCATGATCACCCTTGAGGAACTGGACAATCACAAGAAGGGTATGTCCGAAGTGGCTCGCAACGCGCGCCAGGTATCTCGCTCGCTGGATGCACTCGTCGCCGATGTGTCGGAAGATGCGATCGATGGTGGAATATCACTTGGCAAACTCGCCAACAAGGACGCGAGCGGACGACTGTTTTTGCAGACGAAGCTGGGCCGGTGGACGCTGCCAGAAGGGCTGCCCGAGGGCAAGGCCGACAACCAGATCTTGGGCGTTGTGCGCGCACTTCAGGAGCAGTACCCGGAAAGGCCGGTTGTATTGGTGTCCAAGGACATCAATATGCGCATCAAGGCGCGTGCGCTTGGTCTGCCTGCCGAAGAGTATTTCAATGATCATGTTCTTGAAGACACGGATCTTCTTTACTCCGGCATCCTGGCTCTCCCCGATGATTTCTGGATTCGTCACGGCAAGGGCATGGAATCCTGGCAGGAAAATCGTCAGGGTATGGGTACGACCTTCTATCGCGTTACCGGTCCTTTGGTGCCGGCAATGTTGATCAATCAGTTTGTTTACATGGAGCCGCGTAACGGCGAGCCTTCGTTTTATGGGCAAGTTGCTCAGATCAATGGAAAAACTGCGGTCATCCGCACTTTGCGCGACTTTGCTCACATAAAAAATAATGTATGGGGTATTACCTCGCGCAATCGTGAACAAAATTTTGCACTCAATCTGTTGATGGACCCGGAATGTGACTTCGTCACGCTGCTTGGGCAGGCGGGTACGGGCAAGACCTTGCTGGCGCTGGCAGCGGGTCTGGCCCAGGTGCTGGAATCCAAAACCTACAATGAAATCATTGTCACGCGCGTCACTGTGCCTGTAGGCGAAGATATCGGATTCCTGCCGGGTACGGAAGAAGAAAAAATGTCACCCTGGATGGGCGCATTCGATGACAACCTAGAAGTACTTAACAAATCCGACTCTGATGCAGGCGAATGGGGCAGAGCCGCAACTCAGGAATTGATTCGCTCTCGTATCAAGATCAAGTCCCTCAATTTCATGCGAGGTCGCACCTTCGTCAACAAGTACCTGATCATTGACGAAGCGCAAAACCTGACGCCGAAACAAATGAAGACGCTGGTTACGCGAGCCGGCCCTGGTACCAAGATCGTTTGCCTTGGCAATATCGCGCAAATTGACACGCCGTATCTGACCGAAGGCTCCAGCGGGCTTACCTATGTGGTGGATCGCTTCAAGGGCTGGGCTCATAGCGGACACGTTACACTCGCTCGCGGCGAACGCTCACGACTGGCAGATCATGCCAGCGATGTCTTGTAAAAAAACGCAAAACAGAGCCAGCATATGCTCACAACCACTGCCGACCCAACCACCAGGCAATAGCAGCCATAAAAGCAGAGGCGGGGATCGTGAAGATCCACGCCCAGACGATATTACCTGCGACGCCCCAGCGCACGGCCGACATCTTGCGTGATGAACCGACGCCGACAATGGCACCCGTAATGGTGTGCGTGGTGGACACGGGAATACCTATCGCGGTAGCAAGGAACAAGGTCATCGCACCGCCTGTCTCTGCACAAAATCCGCCGACAGGTTTGAGCTTGGTAATTTTCTGCCCCATCGTTTTCACGATGCGCCAGCCGCCGAACAAGGTACCCAGACCTATCGCTGCATAACAGGACGTAATCACCCACCAAGGTAGCGGATCTGATGCCGTGCTAGCGCCCGCGGCTATCAAAAGCATCCAGATAATGCCCATGGTTTTTTGTGCGTCGTTACCACCATGGCCGAGGCTGTACATGGATGCCGAAAGCAACTGCATGCGCCGGAACCATTTATCAACCCGTTGTGGAGTACTCCGCACAAAGAGCCATGAAACTATAAGCATCATCATGGAACCAAACAGAAAACCCAGCAATGGCGAAAGTACGATGAAGCTGATCGTCTTGATCAGGCCACTGGAAATCAGGGAATCGGTACCCGCCTTTGCTACTGCTGCACCCACCAAACCACCGATGAGCGCGTGCGAAGATGAAGAAGGAATGCCGTAATACCAGGTCAACAGATTCCACGTAATGGCGCCCACCAACGCACCAAAAACAACATAATGATCTACGACGGCTGGATCTATCGTTTCCCTGCCGACCGTAGTTGCCACCTTCAACTGAAAAATGAGAATCGCGAGAAAATTAAAAAAAGCGGCGAGCAGGACGGCGTTTTGCGGTTTGAGTACGCCGGTCGATACGACGGTAGCAATTGCGTTAGCAGCATCATGAAATCCGTTCATGAAGTCGAACAGCAAAGCCAGCACAATCAGAAAACCTAGTACGTAAATACTGATATTTAAAGTCTGCATGGCTCTGAATCACGCGTTCTCGACAATAATACCCTCGACGATATTGGCGACATCCTCGCAACGATCGGTCACCGTTTCGAGAATTTCGTAAATCGCTTTGAGTTTGATGAGATTGCGAACATCAGGCTCTTCGCGGAACAGCTTGGACATAGCGGCACGCATCACATGATCTGCATCGGATTCCAACCGGTCGATATCAGCGCAAATATTCAGTATCTCGCGTGCATTGTTCATATTATGAAGCAATGAGATACTGGCCAGAACTTTTTCGCAGCAGGCTTGGCACAACTCTGCCAGACGCTTGGCTTCAGGGGTAATTTGCTTGATATCGTACAACCATATCGTTTGACCAACATCTTCCATCAGATCGAGAATATCGTCCATGCGCGTGATGAGCTGATGGATATCATCACGATCCAGTGGTGTGATAAAGGTCTTGTGCAGTAATTCGAGTGTCGCGTGAGTGACCTTATCGGCCTGCTTTTCGATTGTCTCGATCGCATGCACACGATGTTCGAGATCATCAAAATTGGTCATCAGCGATACGAGTTCTTTACCGCCTTTGACACACAGCTCGCCATGTTGAATGAACAGATCAAAGAATTTGCCTTCGGTAGGCATCAAACGTCCAAACATTGCCTTGCTCCTTTGAATGCATCCATATCACTTCAGGTTTAGAAAATATCTATGTAGATGGACGGCAAGGCAGTACCGCAGGCAGTACAGAAGTACGACAAGGTACTGCCAACGCTGCCAGCAGCCTAAAGAGAAAGTTGTTATTCACCGCTACCATAGGGTGTAGCACTGCCTGTGTAGTTTTCAAATTTCGTGTACTGACCAAGAAAGGTCATGCGAACGCTCCCAATCGGACCGTTACGCTGTTTGCCGATGATGATTTCGGCCATGCCTTTGTCGGGCGAATCGGGGTTGTAAACTTCGTCACGATAGATGAATAAAATGAGATCAGCATCTTGTTCAATCGCACCCGACTCTCGCAAATCCGACATTACAGGCCGCTTGTTGGGTCGCTGTTCCAGCGAACGATTGAGCTGTGATAGGGCAATGACTGGGCAATTCAGTTCCTTGGCCAGGCCTTTCAAGTTGCGCGATATTTCCGAAATCTCGGTTGCCCTGTTCTCGCCCGGCGAATTGGCAGACATCAGCTGAAGATAGTCGACAATGATCAGACCCAGCTTGCCACAGGTCCTCGCCAGTCTTCGAGCACGAGCACGCAGCTCAATGGAATTGAGTGCAGGCGTCTCGTCGATATATGCCTGCGCATCATTCATCTTCTGGATCGCATGCGTAAGTCGCGGCCAATCATCATCATTAAGACGGCCAGTGCGCAGTCGATGCTGATCGAGACGACCAACCGAACCCAGCATACGCATCGCAAGCTGAGTGCCACCCATCTCCATCGAAAAAATTGCAACAGGCAAACCGCTCTCCACCGCTACCGTCTCGCCAATGTTCAGGGAAAACGCCGTCTTGCCCATGGAAGGTCTTCCGGCGACGATAATCAGATCCCCTGGCTGAAGACCCGAGGTCATGCGATCGAGATCAACGAACCCGGTGGGTACACCGGTAATTTCGTTTGGGTTATCGCGGTTATAGAGCTCATCGATACGTTCGACCACTTGGGTCAGCAGTGGTTGGATTTCCTGAAAACTTTGAAAGCCGCGCGCGCCCTCTTCCGCGATGGCAAAAATTTTGGATTCGGCTTCATCCAGCATTTGCTTGACTTCTTTACCTTGCGGGTTGAATGCAGCGCTGGTGATTTCATCGGATACGGAAATCAGTTTGCGCAATACACCACGGTCGCGAACGATCTCTGCATAGCGACGAATATTGGCGGCAGACGGTGTGTTTTGAGCCAGCGCGTTCAGGTAGGCAATGCCACCGGCATCTTCTGCCTTGGCTGCTGACGTCAATGAGTCAAATACAGTGATGACATCCGCAGGACGGGATGCATTGATGAGTTTAACGATGTGCTGAAAAATCAGGCGATGATCAAAACGATAAAAATCGTCGGCACTCACCATGTCCGCGATTTTGTCCCAAGCGGCGTTATCGAGGAGTAAACCACCCAGGACTGACTGCTCCGCCTCTATGGAATGCGGCGGCACGCGCAGTGATTCGATTTGCGGATCGACACGAGTATTCATGGGCATGGATTATACCCGCTAGCCCCGCCGGTCCGGCCCCAAAATCCATACGACGCGAGCTTTGGCCTGCCGTGTATCAGCGCCACCGCCAACATGAAAAAGGGTAAAAAAAAATGCCGGGATAACCCGGCATTTCCTGAAGCAACACACTCTGGATCAAGCTTGCTCGCCTACGACAGCTACGTTGATTTCCACGGCGATATCTGTATGCAGGACCACGGTGAGCGGATGATCACCAGTGGATTTCAGCAGACCCTGCGGCATGCGGATCTGCGCCTTGTCGACGGTAAAACCCAGCTTGCCGAGTGCATCGGCGATATCGTGGTTAGTAACAGAGCCGAACAAACGACCATCGACGCCCGCCTTTTGCGATATCTTGACCGCTTGGCCTGACATTTTTTCGGCTTGCGCCTGTGCGGCTGCGAGCTTGGCTGCAGCTGCTTTTTCGAGTTCTGCACGACGCGCTCCGAACTCGGCAATCGCATCAGCGGTTGCACGGCGCGCCATGCGTTGCGGGATCAGGAAGTTACGGGCGTAGCCGTCTTTCACGCGGACCACGGCGCCCAAGTCGCCCAGATTCGCCACTTTTTCCATCAGAATGACTTGCATTTTTTTTCTCCAGGATTCAATGAGGATAGGACGATCAGGCGTTATGCAGATCGGTGTACGGCAACAACGCGAGGTAACGCGCTCGCTTTATCGCGGTATCCACCTGACGCTGGTAATGTGCACGGGTACCCGTCAGACGTGCTGGCATGATCTTGCCGTTTTCCTGAACGAAGTCCTTGAGTGTGTCCACATCCTTGTAGTCCACCTGCTCGACGTTGGCTACAGTGAAGCGGCAGAATTTCTTGCGCCTAAACAGAGGATTTTGCTGTTTGCGCTTTTCCTTGAGTTTGCTCTTGTCGAATTTTTTACCGAATGCCATTTTGCTGGCTCCTGAATTTAAGAAATAAGTTCAAAGTCTGTGAGGTGAAACATCAGCGCTTTGCTGTTTCGATTTTTTCTGGCCATAAAGCCATTGAACCGAAACACAGCGCCCACTTGAGCTCGCTCCAGCCCGTCTGCGATTGTTCCCGCGGCGATGGCACGCAGTTCAAATCCAACTTGCCGGCTAATGCCAGCCTCAGTCTGTTCCGATGTATGAGTCAGTACTGCGCTCACCATCGGTATGCCAGCTGGCGTGTAGCGCAATACATCACGCTCGGCCAGGGTCGCTATGCAATGAAAACTGTTGTCACCTCGCTCCGTTGCTGACACGTGCCGGTCAGGCCGCAGGCGCCTCGGCGCGCTGGCTCTTCGCGGCGTCTTCTTTCTGCACGCTCTTCATCATGGGCGAAGGCACGGTCTCGGCCTTTTTCATGCGAACGGTCAGATGGCGCAGCACGGCATCGTTGAAGCGGAAGCCGGTTTCGATCTCGGCCAGAGTTTCTCCGTCACATTCGATGTTCATGCAAACGTAGTGGGCTTTGGCGAGCTTCTGGATCATGTAGGCCATCTGGCGACGACCCCAGTCTTCGACACGGTGGACTTTGCCGCCGCGGCTGCTGACCAGACCCTTGTAACGTTCGATCATTGCGGGCACCTGCTCGCTCTGATCCGGGTGGACGATAAAAACTATTTCGTAGTGACGCATCATTTCTCCTTAAGGTCGGATTATTAAATCGCCCACCCCGGCGTCAGGACGAGTGTGGGAAGAGGAAAGCAGAGAAGTATACCGGGTAAATAGAGAAAACTTTATGTCTTCAGATAGTTATCTTCTAATACTGAGCAGAAACACCGCATATTCTGCTTGCCTTTCGCGCAATGCTGTATAAAAATACAGCCTGTCTATAAAAACAGTCGCTTTGCCGGGGAGTAATCATGATCAAACTGACCGCCCGCCAGGAACAAATCCTTGCGCTGATACGCGATGCCATCGAGAAAACCGGCTTCCCACCGACCCGCGCGGAAATTGCCAACGAACTAGGTTTTCGTTCTGCCAACGCGGCTGAGGAGCACCTGCAAGCACTCGCGCGCAAGGGTGCCATCGAAATCTCTCCTGGCACATCGCGGGGTATTCGCCTGTTAGACCGACCTGCAGAGAGCCGCCCCCGGCGCTTCAGCGTTTCCCAGATGGTGCTGCCCCACCCCGACATCATGCAGTTTTCCTTGCCACTCATCGGTCGCGTCGCTGCAGGCTCACCCATTCTGGCCGAAGAGCATATTTCGGCGAACTATCAGGTGGATCCAGCGCTGTTTACTGCTCGTCCCGACTATTTACTCAAAGTCCGAGGTATGTCGATGCGCGAGGCCGGCATTCTTGATGGCGATTTGCTCGCGGTGAAAAAAGCGGATCAGGCGCGCGATGGCCAGATCGTGGTCGCTCGGCTTGATGATGAAGTCACCGTCAAGCGCTTCCGTACAAATGGCAGTGTGGTTGAGCTACTACCTGAAAATCCGGATTTTGATGTCATCCGCGTCGAGTCGGGCCGGCATGAATTCGCACTGGAGGGCCTAGCTGTTGGACTGCTGAGAGCTTGGGGCTGAGAGCTTCTCCAAGACGGGAAGTCGCACTGCACTTTCCGACTGGGTTCATCGAGCCGGCCAAATCCGCGCAATGTTGACCGAGCCTCGCATTGCTTTTCAAAGACACGAACGGATCCGGTGGGTCACTTCAGGCGCTTGCGCCGCTGGACAATCTGCGTCGCAATGCCTCGCAGAATATTGACTTCCTCCGTCTCCAGACCCGCACGCGAGAACAGTCGCCGCAGGCGCGGCATCAGCTTCTTCGGGTGAGCGGGGTCCAGGAACTCGATCTCAATCAGCGCCTGTTCAAGGTGGGCGAACAAGCCCTCAATCTGCTCGGCGCTGGCCGCTTCTCCCTGAAACCCGATACCCATGACCTCTCGCTGCTCACCCATTGCAGCAACACGACATTCATACGCCAGAATCTGAACAGCCTGAGCCAGGTTGAGTGACGCGTATTCAGCATTCACTGGAATACTGACTACGGCGTTGCATTTTTCGACCTGTTCATTGGAAAGCCCGAAACGCTCACTGCCAAAAACCAGCGCACAGCGCAGGCTGGTATCCGAGTGTAATTGTTGCGCCAGTGATCGAGGTGATCGCAACGGCGGAGAAAATTCTCGTAGCCGCGCCGAGAGGGCTACGGTCAGGTTGCATCCCGCAAGCGCCACATCAAGGCTATCGACAATGCGCGCCTTGGAAAGTACATCGTTTGCGCCGCTGGCAAAAGCGATTGCCTCATCATGGTGAAGTGCATCATCCTCGCGCGGACACACCAGCACCAGCTCTGAGAAGCCCATCGTTTTTATTGCCCGGGCAGCGGCGCCGATATTGCCCGCCCGACTGGTTTCAACCAGAACGAAGCGCAATCGTTCAAAGACAGGCACGCCAGAAGTGGGATGGGTTGACAGGTTCATTTAAAATAGCGGCTATTCGCGGAATTCATGCCGCCTCGTTCATTCTCACTGTGGTGGCCGTCACCGATATCCGCTGACGCCCCAATTTTATCGGAACCACCATGCACCCCATGATCAATACCGCGGTGAAAGCCGCGCGTCGTGCCGCCTTCATCATCACTCGCGCATCTTTCGAGGTCGAGCAGCTTCGCGTCACTTCCAAAAATCACAATGATTTCGTGACTGAGGTTGATCAGGCGGCTGAACAGGCAATCATTGACGTGCTGCGTCAGGCCTACCCCGATCATGCGATTTTAGCCGAGGAATCTGGCCCCTCTGCCAACCTGCATGACGAAAACGAGCATGTCTGGATTATTGATCCGCTTGATGGCACCACCAATTTCATCCATGGATTTCCACAGTATGCTGTCTCGATAGCACTGCAGTACCGAGGGCAGATCACGCAAGCAGTGGTCTATGACCCAACGCGTAATGAACTCTTCACGGCCAGTAAAGGTGCGGGTGCCTTCCTCAATGAAAAGCGCCTTCGGGTCGCAAAACGCGATAAACTCGCCGATGCCTTGATCGGTACCGGTTTTCCTTACAGCGACCTCTCTGCGCTTGATGAGTACGTAAAGATGTTCCATCTGATGACCCAAAAATCGGCAGGTCTGCGTCGTCCCGGTGCAGCAGCACTCGATCTCGCCTATGTGGCGGCGGGCAGACTCGATGGCTTCTTCGAAAAAAATCTCAAGCCATGGGATATCGCAGCCGGCGCCCTGCTGATCACGGAAGCCGGTGGCATTGTCGCGAATTTTTCCGGCGAATCGGACTACCTTTACAACGGGAACGTCATTGCCGGCTCGCCCAAAGTCTTCGGCCAGATGCTCAACGTACTCTCGCCATTTGCCTGAAATCGTCATGTCCAACTGTGCCCAGAGGCGCTCACACGATACCGCTGGCTAGGCGCGCCGCTGCAGACCGTACGCTGGTCAAGCAAAGCGGTGCAACAGCGCTGGCAGCTTTTTGTTGGAGCCTCACAAGCGCTACCGAAATCCCGCTGCCCGCTCTCGGCGCAATATTGCTGAGGTCGCACGCTCATGGTGACAAAGCGTCTTTAAAACACGGGAAACGCCCGCTCTGGCGGACCCTGTTATACTCCAGCCCGCTGTGGTCATTGTTCCAGTGTCCTGACCGCCCCTCCTGTAAATCCCCCCTTGACCTGTAACTGGCGCCCTGATGCGGCGGCGGGTCGACTTATTTTCAACATCTATGTCATTTGCTGAACTCGGCCTCGCCGAACCTATCGTGCGCGCCGTCACGGAAAACGGTTACACCCACCCTACCCCGATTCAATCACAAGGGATACCCGCCGTTTTGAAAGTTGGTGATCTGCTCGCCGGCGCCCAGACACGCACCGGCAAAACTGCAGGATTCACCCTGCCCATGCTGCAACTGTTGTCTGGCAAACCACGTCCGGCTGCGCGCACGGTGCGCGCACTGGTGCTCACCCCGACGCGTGAACTCGCAGCGCAAGTAGAAGAAAGCGTGCGTACTTACGGTAAATACTTGAGCCTCTCCTCTACAGTGATTTTCGGCGGAGTCAACATCAATCCCCAAATCCAGCGACTCGCTCGAGGTCTGGATATTCTCGTTGCCACACCCGGCCGCCTGCTTGATCTCATGCAGCAAGGTGCAGTCGATCTGCGCGCCGTGGAAATTCTGGTGCTTGATGAAGCCGATCGCATGCTCGACATGGGTTTTATTCGCGATATTCGCAAAGTGCTAGCGGCGCTTCCACCGAAGCGCCAAAACTTGCTCTTCTCAGCGACCTTCTCCGATGAAATCAAAGCCTTGGCCGATGGGCTGCTGGACAACCCCGCGATGATCGAAGTCGCCAGGCGCAACTCAACAGTCGAAATCATCGCGCAAAAAATTTACCCGGTTGATCGCGACAAGAAGCATCAATTGCTCACGCATTTGATCAAGGAACACAATTGGTTTCAGGTGCTGGTTTTCACGCGCACCAAACACGGTGCCAACAAACTGGCAGAGCAACTGAGCAAAGCCGGTGTACCGTCACTCGCGATTCACGGCAACAAAAGTCAGGCTGCACGCACTCGCGCACTGGCCGAATTCAAAACTGCCGACCTCCAGGTGCTGGTGGCCACCGACATTGCGGCACGCGGAATTGATATCGATCAGCTGCCCTATGTCGTGAATTACGATTTGCCGAATGTGCCCGAAGACTATGTCCATCGTATCGGTCGCACAGGCCGTGCTGGCTCTACTGGTCAAGCGGTATCACTGGTCTGCGTGGATGAACGCGGGCTCTTGCGCGACATTGAAAGATTCATCAAGCGGGAAATCACCATGGAAGTGATCGCTGGTTTCGAGCCGGATCCCAATGCGCGGCCGCAACCGATACAGCTGCGCAGCCAGGAACACCGCAGCCAGCCACGGCGCCAGCAGGGTAAGCGTCCTCCAGCGTCTGCGGGCAGATCAGGCGGCAAACCGGGCCATGGAGACCAGCGCAATAGCTCACAACGGTCAACGCAGGGCGCGGCCAACACCCCGCGCGCGCAGAGTGCAGGCACAGCAGCCCCGGCACCCAGACCACCGCGCGCGACCGGAATCCGTACCGCGGCATTGCTGGGCCAGCCAGCTGCGAACGCAGCTTCCGGCAAGCGTCGCAGCGGCCAGCGCTGACCAGACCGGCCTGCCCTCGTTGCGCAGGCTGTGCTACATTTTTGCGTCACGCAAAGCTAGGCCTCGTGCCCGGCTTGTCTTTAACCTCTTTTGAACTTCATCTTCGTCCGAGCAACGCATGACCGCACCCGAGCGCTCCAGCCTGGACAATCACACACCCATGATGCGCCAGTATCTGGGCATCAAGGCCGAGCATCCGGACACCCTGCTGTTCTACCGGATGGGTTACTTCTACGAATTGTTTTTCGAAGACGCTGAAAAAGCAGCGCGCCTGCTTGGCATCACGCTGACTCAGCGCGGCGCCTCAAATGGCAATCCAATTAAAATGGCCGGCGTGCCCTTTCATTCAGCCGACCAGTATCTGGCTAAACTGGTCAAGCTCGGCGAATCCGTTGCCATCTGTGAACAAATCGGCG
>SXGS01679092.1_pt1 | contig 16537 bp, 17 predicted proteins | sample 3174681 | NCBI WGS metagenome assembly SXGS01 (sample SAMN11356861, study PRJNA531348) | freshwater metagenome | isolation source: freshwater sample F1-80 | place: China: Fuxian Lake, Yuxi | collected 2017-12-25 | reverse complement strand
TCGCAGTCGACGGTGATTTGTTTTTCCGAGAGAAGTTTTAGATCAACGGCTGCGCGCAAGCTGCGTGCAATCAATCGCGAGATTTCTTGGGAGCGGCCGCTCGATGTGGCTTTCTCGCGCGAGATGCGCGTGTGCGTAGAGCGGGGGAGCATGCCGTATTCGGCAGTGACCCAACCTTTATCGGAATCTTTGAGCCACTTGGGCACAGTCGTGTCGACGGAAGCGGTGCAGAGAACTTGCGTTCCGCCCATCTCGATCATCGCGCTGCCTTCAGCATAGCGCGTGATGTGGGGAGTGATCTTTGTTTGGCGGATTTGTTCGATCGTACGACCGTCGATGCGCATTGAAACTCCAAGCTCAAAGCCGGCGCGGCAAGTTTCGCGTGCACTCTTTTCTCCGATTTCTCAGGAGGGAAAAAGACGAGACGCGACCCAAGCGGGTGTAACTGGATTGTCCGATTACTTTTGCGGAACGGCTAAGGACTGGGACTTTAGGTTTTCTGCTTGGTCGTTGTCCACCGTTTCTTTGAACTTTACCAGTCCCTCATAAAGGGCGCGGGCGAGTTCCTTTTGGTGGTCGGCGCTGGCGAGACGTGCGCCCTCTTGCGGATTGCTGACGTAACCTAATTCCACGAGAACAGATGGAATATTGATGTTGGAGACAACGTGAAACGGCGCCTGACGGATCGAGCGCGTTCCCGCTTTATGGCCGAGCTGAGCTTCCAGCCACGCACCTAGGAGCGTTTTTCCAAGCTCGCTTGAAGTTTGGATCCGGTGATTGCGGTCGAGATCCTCGAGGATTCTTTTCAAATCGGTGCGAGTCGAGAGAGGTTCGCTCTTTGAAGGAGTTTTAGACGAACCTTCTTCAGCTTCGTCAGCGGATTCATGTTCGTGTTCGCGACCAACCAAAAACAGCGCTTCTTCATCAGCGGGAAGCTGGTTCTGAAAATAAATTTCGGTTCCGCGGACTCGCGGGTCGGGCGAAGAGTTGAGGTGAATGCTGACAAAAAGATCGGCCTTGAAGTCTTCGGCAAGGCGCGTTCGGCGCGAGAGCGAAACTTTCCGATCCGTCACGCGAGTCATTGATACTTTGAAGCGAGCATCTTTTTTCAAGAGCTCAGACACTTGCTGCGCGACTTTGAGTGCGATCACGCTTTCCTTTAAGGCTCCGCGGGAAGCCCCGGCATCCGCGCCGCCATGGCCTGGATCCAGCATCACGTGAAGGGGTGCGGCCTGCACTTCTTGTAGAAAACCAAAGAAGAGCGCGAGGGCCGATCCGCAAATTGCTTTTCGAAGTGACGTTGTCATACTCCTCCCATTTTCGATGATGGGCCTCCCTTCACGGAAGACCGGTTTGCCAGGAGGATGGCCGATCGCGCCCTAAGACCAGCGAAGGCGTCGCCAGCCTAGACAATCGGCCACCGTTTTAAGATGCTAGGCGCGAGCTAGAGTCGGGAGTATCGTCGGTGAGTCTTTACGAAGAAATCGTTTCGAGAATCGAGCGAGTCCGCGATCTTCCGGCTAGGAAAGAGAGTTTTGAGAATTTCGCAAAAGCGTTTCGCGAGCTGGAGGTGAGTCTACCCGAGCAAGGCCGCGGGATCATCCTTATTGCCGGCACCAACGGGAAAGGCAGCGTTGCGAAAACTCTCGAAACACTTCTGCTAACGGTTGATCCTGCCGTTGGACTTTACACCTCGCCGCATATGATGCGAACGACGGAACGTATTCGTTCTTGGGGGAACGATCTAAGCGACGATGAGTTTGTTGAAGCTTTTCGGCTCGTGGAACCGATCGTAACTGAGTTTTGTTTAAGTCATTTTGAATCTCTCACGTTGATGATGGCGGAGGTGTTCTTCGGTGGAAGAGTTCGCCAACACGTGAAGCGAGCCATGATCGAAGTCGGAGTCGGGGGGAAGTGGGATCCGACGAGACTCATTCCTCACGAGGCGAGCGTCATCACCGCGCTCGGTCTCGATCACCGGGATATTCTCGGCGGTGATTTGGCTTCGGTTGCTGAGCACAAGTTAGGGATCGTTGAGTCCGGGAACCTCGTGATCCATTCTCCATTCCCTGCGGAAGTCATGTCCAAGGTTGAGGCCAGGCAGAGGGAAGTCGATGCGACTTGGCACGAGGCGCAGCCTTTGAGATCCCGAGTTGAAAAAAATCACGGTGCACCGTCGTGGATGATCGAAACCCCATGGGGAGAAGCGCGCCTTGCCCTCCAGGGTCAACGCGCGGTGGAGAACACGAGCACCGCACTCCGAACTCTTCAGGTCCTGGGTTACGATCTTTCCAGTTTGATTTCATCGCTTCAGAACGTGCGTTGGCCTTGCAGGATGGAAGGTTTTTTCTTCCGAGAAAAGCGCGTTTACCTTTCGGGCGATCACAATCCGCAAGGCATCGCTTCTCTCCGAGAGTTGTTACAAGAGTTCGAGTACGAGCGACTCCTTCTCGTTATTGGCGTGGGCAAGAACAAAGATGTCGACGTGATGTTGAGCGACTTTTCGTCAATCTCCCGAGCAGAGCTTTACCTTACGCTCACGCCTTTTCGTTCGGGATCGTTAGCAAGCTTGGAGAAGTGGCGAGATCGCGCCGCAAGTGTTGAGCCCGATGCGGCTCACGCATTTGAGAACGCGCTCGAGGCGGCAGGCCCAAAAGATCTCGTCATTGTGTCGGGCTCGCTATACTTGGCAGGGGAACTCAGACGTCATATTTTCGCTGGGCGATTCGGAGATTTTAGACTTCTTTAACTATTAGCGCTGAACAAAGGCCACGACGTGCGATTGTCGCGGCCGGATCTGCCAAACAGCGCATGAAGTCGAGCGATCGTTTGAAATCCACGTCGTATCGTGATCAATGATCGTCGCGCCATCGGGGAAGTACATCTCGCCAAGCTCGGTAACCGTCGGTAGCTTTGAGAAAAATTTGGTTGATTGGATGCGAGAATCTTCTTTGCACGAAATCAAATCGTGGTAGCTCGCCCAACTACGCCCTTTTAGATCTTCTATAAACATTTTCTGAGCTCTGGCTTGAGACGAATCGCTCAGCGCTTCACCCTTTAGGAGCAAAGGAATCTGCCCTAGAAGGTTCGAAAACAATACGGCGGCATTCGGGACGGAAGCCAGAAAATCCGAGAACCTTTGTGGATCAGGGGTGAACCAAGGGAGCAGATCATTTTCACTTCGCATCTCGAGGTGGCGGCATTTAAACCGTCGCGTGAAGATCCAGCGAGCCAACGGATCCGGCTCGACGCAAATGATGCGATCAAACCTGTTTAGGAAATCTTGCGGGATTGACCAGCCAGCACTCGAGCCGAAGATAACGAGCTCTTTAGTTCGCGGTTGCCAGTCGTGTAAGAGCCATCGTTTTACGTTCTCGAGATAAGGTGACCAAAGATTATGGCGGCGCCGAATGGCCGTCGCGTGGTACCAGAGTCCGCCGCTGGGGCCCGCAAGTGCATCGTTGATTGAATCGAAGTTGAGGCGATTTTGTTCCACGCACCCGCGATCGTAGCACGGGTGAAATCAAATCGCGCGACTCTTTGCAGAAGCTTTCGGCGGCGTAAGGGCCCCTGCGCAAATACGCCCGTGATCCGTTCTGAGGACGAGCATCACTCCGGTTGTATTCAACAGATCCAGGTACTCGTTCGATTCACGCGAGACGATGATCGACAGGCTGCCTAGGCGCGGGAGACCGCCCATGCAATTTTGGATCGATTTGTAAGCCATATCAAAAACCGTTTGGACAAAGAAGCGCGCGACGTTTTCAGTGGTTGCGGATCCGAGTTGGAGGATTCGCAAACGAAGTTGCGCGTTTCCCTTCACGGCGTCCAAGAGACTCTTATCGAAGCTCAAAGAGAAGCGCGCGCGGGTTGTGCCCGTTGTCACGATCATCGAGCAGTGCACGTCACCGAGAAGTTTTTCGCTCGCCTTTTTGATCGCGGGCTTTAACGTCTCCGAGCTCAGTTCCAGTTCTTTTTGCAGAAGCTCGCGCACCGAATCCATAAAGGGATTGATCAAATGCACCGACGCACGGTCGTCGAGTCGACCAAGCTTGATTTCACGAAGTGCTGCTTGGGCGACCACGCGCGGCTCGCAGGGTTTGGGAATCATACGAATATGGGAGTAGCTTTCGCAGAACTCGCGGAATTCGTCCCGTGTGTGCGCCGACACGATCAGCGCCGGAGTCGATGCATTTAAAGGTTGTGCTTGCAGGTTACGGATGAATTCTTCGCCATTTTGCTTCGGCATGTTGAGATCCGTGATCACGCAGTGGAACTGCCGTTTGTTTGACTTTTCGATCGCTTCCGCGCCGTTCTTTGCTTCGACGATTCGGATCGGGAGTTCTTCGGCTTCGCGTTCCAGGGATTCGCGAAGCAGCTGACGAATGTCATCGTCGTCCTCGGCGATGAGAATCCAGCGGATCTCCGATTCGTAAGCCGACGTAACTGAAGACGTCGATTGCGCTGGCGATGTGCCAGTAATGGTAGATGTGGGAACCATGACTCGACCTCCGGTAATTCACGTGCCGCAGCCGGGAATGTTGAGCTTTCCTCTCATTATCGCACTGAAGCGCCGCACTGGAACTCTGATGTCTCAAATTGAGTCAGGTTGAATTGCGAATTCACTTAAGCTTATGATTTGTGCGCTTGAGTTGAGACGAGCCGAATCACGTCTGAATGAAGTCTGAATTAAGCCTGAAGCGAGTCTGAATCGAATTTGAATTTAGGAAGAGCGCATGAGCAAAGCATTCGTAAACGAAGATGCCAACACGGGTGATGATCTCGACGAGACTCTAGCCGATGACGAAGAGGCGGAAGGCTCGCCAATCCCCAAAGGGTCAAAAAACTACATCACGGTTCGGGGACTCGAGCGGCTGAAGGAGGAGCTTCATTTCCTACTTACCGTCGACCGACCGAAAGTCGTCGAGACGGTAGCGTGGGCGGCTTCCAATGGGGATCGTTCTGAAAACGCCGACTACCAGTACGGAAAGCGCAGACTTCGGGAAATCGATCGGCGAGTTCGTTTTCTGCAAAAGAGAATCGACCTTGCCGAGGTTGTCGACCCAGCTGCGCAAAAAGGCGACAAAGTTCTGTTCGGTGCAACTGTCACGGTGCACGACGAAGACGGCGCCGAACGGGTTTATAGAATCGTGGGTGTCGATGAAACCGATGCGAAGTCGGGCAAAGTGAGCTGGATTTCACCCATTGGCCAAGCGCTGCTTCAAGCGCGCGAGGGAGATGCCGTAACGCTCAAGACGCCCAAGGGCGAAGAAGAGCTCGAGATCGTGAAAGTCACCTACGCCGCGATCGACTAACGGCACGACGAGGCTAGGAAGCTTCGAAATGCTCGACGCCCTAGCTGAATTCAAGTAGCTTCGAAGCTTATCCCGCGTCGGGTCCGCATCGTTCGTCAACCGCACTGCAAGGATGTTTCGTCAGTTATGATCGCCGAACTCATCTCGCTTTTTCATCAGCTCATCGCGCTCTTTCAGGATATCCCAGGTCATCTCGCTCTCTGGACGGCGCAGATGGGTCCATGGATATACGTTCTTCTCTTTGTAATCATCTTTGCCGAAACCGGCTTGATCGTAACGCCGTTTCTTCCGGGCGATTCGCTTCTTTTCGCGATCGGCGCGTTGACCGTCGATCTTGCGGGCACCGGAAAACCTCCTCTCGATTTTTGGCTGCTCGGAGTCTCGCTCTTTGTCGCGGCCGTCATCGGTGATGCCTTGAATTACTCGGTCGGACGCTGGTTGGGTCTTAAGCTCTTCAAAAATCCGAATTCAAAAGTTTTCAATCCGGCTCACTTAGCACGCACGCAGAAGTTTTACGAAAAGCACGGCGGTAAGACGATCGTGCTCGCACGTTTTCTCCCGATCATCCGCACCTACGCTCCGTTTGTCGCCGGAATGGGCCGAATGAAGTACTCTAGCTTCGCCGTGTATAACGTGGTCGGTGGCGCGATTTGGGTTTGGCTCTTCTTAGCGCTCGGCCATTTTTTCGGGAATCTCCCGGCCGTGAAATCTCGTTTCCAGTACGTCATCCTCGGCATCATCGTGTTTTCCGCTATTCCTGCGGTCATCGAGTTTATTCGAGCCCGCCGCGAAGCCGTTAGCGTCGCAAACACCGTTAAGGAGTCGCAGTCATGAACAGCTTCGTTAAAAATTTTTTTTCGAGCGCGCTCGGGTCTCTCGTCGGCGTTTTTGTCGCTCTGTTTTTTGCCTTCATCGTCTTGCCGCTCGCATTCACGGCCCTCCTTGCCGGTGCGAAAGGGGGTCGAACGACCGACCTCAAGACCAATTCGATCCTGCATTTAAAACTGCGTGGCCAGATCGTCGAAAAACATCGGCCGCTCGATTTTGAAATTTTCGGCGAGCGCTCGATTTTCACCGAAGACCGAACGATGGGTCTTTACGAGCTCAACAAAGCGATCGCGCACGCGAAGACGGACAAAAAGATCGCGGGAATCTTTCTTGAGATCCACGATTTCGATGCTGGCTGGGCGGCCGTTACGTCGCTTCGGCGCTCGCTCGATGATTTTGCAAAAGGTGGCAAATGGATTCAGGCGTATGCCGATCGTCTCGACGAAAAGGGTTTCCTCCTTGCCTCCGCGGCAAATCAAATTTCGATGGAGCCTCATGGAGAACTTGAATTCAATGGTCTCGAAATCACCGAAGCGTTCTTAAAAGGTCTTCTCGATAAATTAGATTTAGAGCCGCGAATTTTTCGCGTCGGGAAGTTCAAAGCAGCCGTTGAGCCGATCACTCGCAGCGACATGAGTCCTGAAAACAAAGAGCAGACGCAAGCGCTCGTTGGTGATTTGTGGCAGACGACGCGCGATTCGGTTGCAAAGTCGTTAAAGCTCGAAGGCCAGCGTCTCGACGATATCGCGGCAAAACTTGAGGTCACTTCCGCCGAAAGCGCGCAAAAAGCCGGCTTGATCCATAAGACCGCGTTCATCGACGAAGTCGAAGACAAGATGAAAGAGTTCACCGTCGGCAAAGACAAAGAGCTTGAGCTCGTCTCGCCCGGAGCATTCCTCAGAACGGTCGCCGAGCAGTCGTCGAAGAGCGGCAAAAAAGTCGCCGTGATTTTCGCCGAAGGAGAAATCGGTAAAGGTGAGAGTGGTCGCGACCACATTGGATCGGAAGGTCTTCGCGAAGAAATCATCGCGGCCCGCGAAGATGAAGATGTGCAAGCTATCGTCTTGCGCATCAACAGTCCGGGGGGCGATGCGCTCGCTAGCGACGTACTCTGGCGTGAAGTGCGGATGACCGACGATGAGCTTCCGGTCGTCATCTCGATGGGAGATTACGCCGCTTCAGGTGGCTACTACATCGCCGCCGGCGGACGCTATATCTTCGCCGAGCCGACGACGATCACCGGATCGATCGGCGTCTTCGGCATCATGTTCGGCACCGAGAAATTTTTGAAGACGAGAACGGGCGTGAACTTCGACCGAGTCGTCACGCATCCTTACGCCGACATCGGTGCGTTTACGCGGCCGATGTCACCGTTTGAAAGCCAAAAAATTCAGGCGGAAGTCGACCGCGTTTACAAACGTTTCTTAGACGTTGTCGAAGAAGGACGCGGCTATGAAAAACGAAAAGATCTCGAGACCATCGCCGAAGGACGCGTTTGGTCGGGTCTCCGCGCAAAGGAAATCGGGCTTGTCGATGAACTCGGTGGACTTGATCAAGCCATCAAGAAAGCGGCGGAATTCGCGGAGCTCGGCGAAGATTATGAAGTTGAACTTGTTCCGGGCGATGAAGATCCTTTGCGCCAGCTTCTCGAAAAGATGACTGGCGAAGCTCTCATCAGCTACTTCGGACCGAGTGTGGAAAAGGTTAAAGAATTGACGGGCGCAATCGAGCCGCTGAAATCCGGCGTGCACGCTCGTCTCTTAAAAGAAATGCGGATCCGATGACCTTTGGTTCGATCTCATTGCGTAAAAGGCTACTTCATCTTACGGCCGCCTTCGCGCTAGCGCTGAGCAGTTCAACAGCTCTCGCTAACACCGAAGCGACGGTGAGTGATCCTGCAAGCGATGAGTTCGGCTGGAGGGCCTACCGCCCGCTCCGAAACTTTAAAGACGGCTTCGGCCTCATGGTCGATCGGCAGAGTCAGTGGACTCTTCTGGGTGGAAGCTTAGCCGTTATCGCCGCCAGGCAGTTTGATGGTGAAGCTCAAGACTATTTTAATCGAAAGGGCCGCTTGGGCGGCAGCGAGAGAATCGGAAACGATTTTCTCGGAACCGGAATTCCTGGCGTCTTACTTGGAAGCGGCTTTTGGATTGCCGGCGAAAGCTTGAAAGACAAAAAGCTTGTGCATCTCGGGCAGGCAAATCTCGAGGCACTCCTTGTCACAACTTTGATCACTTCGGCCGTTAAAGTTGGTGTAGGTCGAGAGCGCCCCGATGGATCCAATACGCGTTCTTTTCCATCGGGCCATACATCGTCTTGGACCGCGACGGCTGCCGTCTTCTCGGAGTTCTACGGCTGGAAAGTGGGCGTTCCCATGTACATGCTGAGCGCGTTCACGGCGGCTAGTCGCATGTCGGAAAACAGGCACTGGCTCTCCGATACGGTAGGTGGCGCTCTCGTGGGTGTTTGGGTCGGCCGTTCATTCGCACGGGCTCATCTCGCGCAGCTCGAGCCAAACCAAAACGGGCTAGCCTCGCGGGTTCGGTGGATGCCGGTTTACGAACCTGGTGGCGGTCAGATCGTGGCTCAGCTAGCTTGGTGAGCCTGTTTGAAGGTCTAGGCTGGTGGTTGGGCTAGGCCTTTAACAATCGACATCGCGCAGGGTTGACGCCATCACAAGCGGTCGGGAAGATCAGGAGATGCGCAAATTTGTTATCTTCCTTCTGCTCTTCAGTGTTGTTTCTCTTTCCTTCTCCGACGATGCGGACGCTCGTCGTAAGCGCCGCAGCCGCCGCGCAAAGAAACAAAAGATCATCAATGAGAAAAAGCTCTACGAGCGCGTGGGCGGTGAGAAGGGCGTTGCCCTCATCGTCGACGAATGGCTTCGCATCTCGCTTGCGGATCAGAGAATTGCGCCAGCATTCGCGAAAGTCACCGAGCAGCCCGAACGTCTGGCGAAAATGCGTAAAGGCATGAACGATCAGCTTTGCGAAATCGCCGATGGACCTTGCCAATACAAAGGTAAGGACATGGTGAAAGCACATGCAGGTTTGAACGTGTCGGATGATCAATTTCTCATTTTCTCCGAAGGACTCTTCAAGTCGATGGACAAACGGGATCTTCCAGAGCGCGAGAAAAACGAAATGCTCGCTCGTCTAGGTGAGTTGCGCGCGGAAGTGGTTGACGGTGAAGCCAGCGGCGAGTGAGCCTCTGGATTCCATGAGCTTGCTTTGAAGCCAAAGGGCGGCTTTAATGGTCTCGACCTTTAAGGAGGAGATTCATGTCGCCCGCAATGATTCAAAAAACTTTTCTCATGGCCGCTCTCTCGCTTTCTCCATTTGCCGGCCAAGCGCAGACCGCGCCGACTGAACCCTCTTTAAAACAGACAGCGCCGGCTGAACCTCCGGCGATGTCGCGCGAAGGAAAAGACAAAACTAACGACGTACGCGGCGCGATTAACTTCTCGCGCGTTTTTTTCGTTTCGCCAAAAGAGGGCGAGACAGTTGGCAAAACCTTCACGGCGAAATTTGGAACCGAAGGCGTTGCGGTCGCTAAAGCTGGCGCCATCGAGCCAGGTCAGGGTCACTTCCACCTCATCATCGACGGTGGTCCTATCGCAAAGGGACAAGTCATCCCGATGGACAAGAAGCATCTCCATTTTGCAGAAGGCCAGTTGGAAGCAAAGGTCACACTTCCTCCGGGGAACCACTCGTTAACTTTGCAGTTTGGTGACGGGGCTCATCGCTCTTACGGGGACATGATGAGCCAAACGATCAAAGTCACCGTGAAGTAAGTGTTTCGGATCAACACAACTCGTAACAACCTGTCGGCAGGATCTGTTTTTTAAGATTCCTGAGAATCCTCAAGTTGTTAGCCATATGCTGGAGCCGCTCACCCGATTCGTGGTGCGCGAGCTCCAGTTTTGCTTTGTGTGATTTTGAGAGCGAAAACTGCACGGTCCGATGAAGGATTTCTGGAGAGCCTTAGTGCTAATCCTAATTGAACAAAGGCGGTGGTTCCGGCCACCGTCACCGGTTTACGGGTGTTGGAGCTCGTGGATTGGGTTAGAGGAATTGGGACGTATTAAGGAAGAAAGTTAAGGAGGAAGCCATGTCTATTTTATGGATGATTATCATCGGTTTTGTTATCGGTCTCGTAGCTCGTGCGTTGATGCCCGGCCGTGATCCCGCAGGCGTCGTAATGACGATCGTGATCGGTATCGTCGGTTCGTTCATCGCTGGCTTCTTGGGCCAAGCACTCGGCTTGTACCGTGCAGGCGAACCCGCTGGTTTCCTCGCAAGCGTTGTAGGCGCGATGCTCCTTCTCTTCGCTTACCGTGCTGTTGTTGGTCGTCGCACGACGAACATCTAACGCTTCAGTAGCCGTTATTGCGGATAGAAACTGAAAAATCGGAGTGGCTTCACCGCCCTCCGATTTTTTTTGTTTCTGGAGCGCCCGATCGGAGCGCCAAATTCTCTCACATCGCTAAACTAACACTGTTTTCTCAAGATTCCTAAGCTGGTGGGCGGATCGGCCCATGCTAGCGTGACCGGCGTTTCGGCATTCTTCGTATTCATCCGACGGCATGCTTTGCATCCACACGTAAAGAAAGGACCAGCCCGGCCTATGGCAATCAAACTCAAAACTATCAAAGAACAGGTCATCGTCATCACCGGAGCTTCTAGCGGCATCGGTCTCGCCACCGCAAAAATGGCGGCCGAGCAAGGTGCGAAAGTCGTTCTCGGTTCGCGAAACAAAGAGGAACTCGATCGCATCGTCCAAGAGATTTCCGGAAAAGGAGGCGAAGCTCTCGCCGTCGCTTGCGATGTAGCGGATCCGCAAGCCGTTGAGAATCTCGCGCAAGAGGCGCTCGCACGTTTTGGGCGCATCGACACTTGGGTGAATAACGCAGGCCTCACGATCTACGGAAAACTTTGGGAGAGTCCACTCGAAGAAAAACGCCGCCTTTTCGACATTAACTTCTGGGGCGTCGTTCACGGCTGCCGTTCGGCAACGAAGATCATGAAAGAAAGCGGCGGTGCGATCATCAATATCGGCAGCGTTCTCTCCGAGCGCGCAATTCCGATTCAAGGCATTTACTCGGCAAGTAAACACGCGGTGAAAGCCTATACGGATTCACTCCGCATGGAACTTGAAGCCGAAGGTTTTCCGATTTCCGTGACTCTCATCAAGCCGGCCGCGATCGATACTCCTTACACCGATCATGCGGTGAACCGCTTAGATCATCATCCGGTGCATACGCCTCCGGTTTACGCTCCAGAGCTTGTGGCTCACGCGATTATCGAATGTGCACAGCACTCACGTCGCGACCTCTACATTGGTGGTTCGGGCAAGTTCTTCTCGGTTCTTGAGTCTCTCGTCCCGCGCCTGACCGACTTCATCATGGAAAAAGGCATGATGGAATCGGGCCAAAGCAACGAAAAGCTCGACGACGTAAAACAAGAGCCGGCACTTTACGGCGCTCCTCGCAAAGAAGGCGAAGTGCATGGGTCTTACCCAGGCCGAGTAATGAAACGTAGTGCTTATACTGCAGCAGCTCTTCATCCTTCGGTTGCGGCCCTGATTGCGGCAGGGCTCGGGATCGCGGCAGCGGCCGGAATCGGCTTTTTGCAGAACTCCCGGACTCCCGCGCGCACGCGTCAACCGGAATTCACCGGCAACCAGCTCCATCATTGACCTCTTCGGCCCGGGCAGCGGACGCTTAGCCCGGGTTCTTCCTCATAATCGCAGGTTTTGGCTGCGGCCACGCATTGCATCGGGTATGTTCTGACGTCTTCAGAACTCCTTTTAGATACCCGACGTGAGGCCTTCTTTGATTCAAACGGCGATCAGACCTTCGAAAGAAGCGGCGGCGGAGCTAGCTAGCGCCGATTCGCTTCGCGAGATCCTTCACGAGAACTTTCATCTTGAGGATTTCCGCAAAGGTCAGCTCGCGATCATTCAATCTATTTTGAACCAACGAGACGCCATGGCCGTGATGCCAACAGGCGGTGGCAAGAGTTTGTGCTACCAGCTTCCGGCAGTCGCATTAGGCAAACTCGTGATCGTCGTTTCGCCTTTGATTGCGCTCATGCAAGATCAAGTTCGCAATTTAGCGGCGATCGGGATTCGTTCTGGCACGCTTCACTCAAGCCAGTCGATGGATGAAAAGCGTGGAGTCTTCGCGGAGATCAGAAAAGGTGGAACTTACGTTTTGTATCTCTCGCCTGAGCGCGTGCAAAAGCCAGGTTTTGCGAATTGGGTGAAAACCCAAGAGATCGGACTTTTTGCGATCGACGAGTCCCACTGCGTTTCGCAGTGGGGACCAGATTTTCGCCAAGATTATCATCGATTGGGTCTGCTTCGCGAGCTTCGTCCGGATGTTCCGGTCTTGGCCTTGACGGCAACCGCAACGCCGCAAGTTTTGGAAGACATCATCCGAAGCCTCGGGCTCAATACTCCAGATCGCCACGTTCACGGGTTTTATCGCCCGAATCTTTTCTATCAAGTTACGACTTGCGAAAACGATGATCAAAAACTGGAGATGCTCAAGAGCGCGATTCGTCGCACGCCTGAGGGACGCATTCTCGTTTACGCGGGGACTCGCCAGAATGCCGAGACCCTCGCCGGCGAGCTCTCGCGCAGTTTTGACGGCGTTGGCTTTTATCACGCGGGCCTAGAGGGCGAGCAACGCGCGCAGATTCAGCAGCGCCTCGACAAACGTGAGCTCCGCATTCTTTGTGCGACAAACGCTTTCGGAATGGGAATTGATTATCCCGATGTTCGGTTGGTTGCGCACGCGCAGATGCCGGCGAACATCGAGTCCTTCTACCAAGAGATGGGGCGTGCGGGACGCGATGGAAAAATGTCGCGTTGTCTGCTTCTTTATTCGAAACGAGATAAAGGACTTCAGTCCTTCTTCATCCAGCAATCGAAGGCTGAAGCACGCGTGATCGCTTCCAAGTGGCGCGCACTCGACGCGATGACCTTGTTTGCTGAAGGCGGGGAGTGCCGTCACGCCGGCATTCTCACTTACTTCCGCGACTCCGAGCGTATTAAGCGCTGTGGTCACTGCGATATCTGCTCACCCTTGTCTGATTGGGTGGTGCCGAAGGCGGAAGTCTTCAAGCCCCTTACAAAGACGAAAATTCGCAAATCGGCGAAAGTCGATGATCGAACGGAATCCCTTGAGTCGCCAGAGGCAGAGGTTCGTGCGTCATTACTTCGCGAGTGGCGCAAGTCTTACGCCGCGGAGAACGATATTGCGGCGTTCATCGTGTTTTCAAACCGCACGCTCGTGGATCTTGCAAACAAAAATCCGAAAAGTCTTTCGGACCTCAAGCGAGTCTACGGATTTGGTGACAATAAGATTGCGGCGATCGGAAACGAAGTTCTCCAGGAACTCCGCGGTCTCTGATCAGCGCGCGGTGCCGCGTGGAACAGGCGGGTTGTTGCCTTCGTCGGCACTTTTTGTGACGGCGTCAATGTCGGCGAGAATGTCTTCGGATTCCTGAACCGTCATCTTCTTCTCTTTGACGAGATCTCCGAGCTGTTTACGGATCTCGTTACGGTTATCTTTGAAACGAATGAAGCTGTCTTCCATCATGAACTGGCGGAACTCCCGGTCTTTTTCGGCCTGAAGGAGTTCGATGATCCCGCGAATTTGTTTTGCGTCCCACTTGCCTTCCATGTTCGGGCGCGTTTTCTTAATCGCATCCGAGCCTTTGAACATGACTTTGTCGTGAACTTCGTTTGGCTGCTTCTGCGCCCAAATGAGTTCCTCTTTGAGCGTGCAGCCTTTGCATTGAGAGGCAGTGCTAGGTGGATTCGCAAGGGCAAAAAGAGGTGCGCAGGTGAGAAGTGCCGTCGCTAAAGTTGATTTCATCTCAGCATCCCCAGTTGTCGTTGCCGTTCGACTTCACTTTCGAATCGCCTTTATACTCCGGCGGAACGAACCAAGATTTCAACTTTCTCTTCTTTGATTTTTGATCGATTCGGACTTTGCGGCAAAAATCGCTGCAATATTCCTTTCCGGTCCACGTTTCGATGTGGCCATGAGGCCCGCCTTCGAAAACGAAGACCGTCCCGGGAAGCGGCGGTTCCGGCGGGGAAACCGAAGCGTCATTCACTTGGAAGCGAAGTTTCGCGAAGCAAGCGCCCGCATTTTTCGCCGAAGGCACCCAACCTGACCCGGATGATCCCCAACAAGCTTTCTGAAATGAAGTGCGGACACCTTGTAAGCACATCGATTTCGGAGATTTGCCGCTATAGTCTCTCGTAAGTTGATCGGACCACTTCTGAGCGAAACCTTTTTCGCAGCCGCATTTCTTCTGTATTTCCTGGCCTGGGTGACAACCACCTTCGTTGATGGCTTTGAGCGACTTTTGAAAATCTTCGAATGAAGCTTCGCTCGAGCCGCCGCCTTTGGTCTCACGCGCCTCGCCCACACCGCAAACGGCGAGCGCAAGCATCATCATGATGGCGCTGAGAGCGAGTCGGGGAATGATCCTCATTCCGTTCCTTTCCGAAACAAACACGCGAAAGTCTGTGTCGAAACATTGGCCGATTTTGAGATGGACTTAAATGATACCGGCCTTACGGCTGGCCCGCTCGAGTTTCGTTGGGAATGCCGGGTTTTCGTTTCAATATGAGATGGTGGAAGGAAGAAGCGCGATGAAATCGATCTTGATGAGTCTCGTGATTGTCTTTGCGAGTGGTGCGTTCGCGAAGAAAGAAGAACCGAAAGAGCCGCCGATTCGCAAAGGCGCCTCGATCACTGTTTTAAGCCTCGATCGCAAAACGCGAACGCTCCTTGTGCAGATCGATGAGGAAAAAGGCGTTGGACCCAACATCGCAAGACCCGAAGCTTTAGTGAAAGCGATCGGCATCAGTGATCCCTACGATCGTAAACGGTATCTCGACGATCCGGTTCGCTTCGTCGGAGCTTCGTACATTCTGCAGGAGAATTTAGAACTCATCGTCCCGCCGGCGGAGCCGCCGCCGGCACCAAAAACGAAGAAGAAGTAATCAGCGAGTTTGCTTTGTGCCGCCGCTCGCGCCGCCGGATTTGCCTCCGCCAGAAGAGCTGCCGCCGCCGCCTTCTCCTTGCTCGGGAGTGCAGGTCGCTTCGTCAACGCCAGCAGGTCGCTCGCAACCTTTCGCGTTTTTTTCTTGGTCTTCGCAGAACGCGTTGTAGACGAGTGAGCCACCGCGCACTTCTTTTTTGAAGTACTCGTAGTCATCTTTGGAAAGTGTTGAGCATCCCCAGCTGCTTCCGTTTTCGCCCGTAGGCGGGTTAGCTGCAGCGTGGATCTTGATCCCGCGTTTAAGGCTTGTTTGGCCTTCGCACGAAACCATTCCGATGCCTTCGGGGTAGGGATATTTACTTCCGCCGGCCGCTTCGGTCGTGATGTGAAAGCCGGGTGGAGTGAGATGTTCTTCGGGTCCGCAGCCTGGCTCGAGTTTTCCGCCAGCGCCATTGCCGAAGCCGACTTCCATCTCTTGTTGGCATTGTCCAGTTTGCGAATCGAAGACGAACATCTTCGCGGGTTTTCCGCAGTAATCGTTGATGACGATTTTCTTACCCGTATCGCCAGAGCCGCGCATGTAACGGCTCTGCTCGATGAAGCTCTTATTCTTCTCGTAGTAGGTCTTGGCCTTTTCGAGCGAGCGTTGGGCGTCGGGAGTGAGATTCCCGCACGTTCCAGCAAAAGCGTAGGTCGGCAGGAGTGTCGCGAGGAGAAAGGCTTTGATCGTCATGTGGATCTTTTCGGGACGTTCAACGAGGAACTTGAGACGTCTCGTTATGATCCACTCTGGAACTTGTATGCCTATAAGGCGACAAGTTCCAGAGCCCAAATTTACTCAGCGCTAGTCGCTAGCTCAACATCAACCTTGAGCTCTTCACCCGCTGTTGATGTTTCAAGCTTCTGCACGAGACCGGCCTCGAGAAGATCGCTGCGAACCGCTTCGAGTTGCGAAAGGTGAGCCGACGTTCCCGCAACCGCAAGGCGCGCGACCGGCCACTTCAAGCTCTTCTGTTGGCTCGACTTCGCCGCACGGATCTTGTTGATCACGAGAGACGACAAATCGTAAACGGACGCATCGCCCTTAACCGCACTTACTTCGGAAACTGACGGCCACTTCGTTGTGTGAACTGAAGAGTCGCGACCTTCGCCCTTAAAGCGCCACGACCAAACTTCATCACAAACATAAGGCAGGAACGGCGCCATCAAGCGCAAGAACGTCTTCAGCGTCCACTCGAGAGTTGCGATCGCCGAGCGACCTTCTGCTTGATCACGCTTTTGGTAGGCACGCGCCTTCACGATCTCAAGGTAGTTGTCACAGAAGTCCCAGAAACGCTGCTCAGTTTCGATCAACGCTTGTGCGTAATC
>SXGS01460500.1_pt1 | contig 16537 bp, 27 predicted proteins | sample 3174681 | NCBI WGS metagenome assembly SXGS01 (sample SAMN11356861, study PRJNA531348) | freshwater metagenome | isolation source: freshwater sample F1-80 | place: China: Fuxian Lake, Yuxi | collected 2017-12-25 | reverse complement strand
TTGTGGTGGTGGTGGTGTTCTTCGCGCTTCCATCGTAAAATCCTTCAACGCGCAATTTAGGCGCCGGGGTCAACTACGATGGTCAGAGCGCGCGCGATGCAGATAGCGTCCGCCTCGTCCTGATCGTCGAGGTCGGGCAGGATCGTCCGCGCGTACGCCATCGGCGCTTCCTTGCCGCCCTGTTTGATCCCGATGATGCGCCGCCACTCGGTCGGCTGCAAGCGGTGAACTAAGATCCACGGGTACGAGCGGAGGGCGAATGCTTCTAGATTGCCGATCGTCAGGGCGCCGAGGATCGCCTGCCGCTTGAAGCGGACGTAAGCTTCCTCCAGTCCGACGCAAACGATCTGACTAGAATCGACGACGCGGTTCGATTCTGCCATAACGTGCCGCCACGCTGCCTGCCGGTTGCGAAGATCATCGCCGGTGGTCGCGACGTGCATTGTGCCGCTGGTGAGCAGCTCGCCGGTCTCAACGATCATGATGGCATAGCCGATGCGGAGTGGGCTGGCGTCGAGACCGATGACGATGGTGTCGACGCCACCCGCCCCCACCAATAGATCATCTTGGAGGATGGTGGCGAGGGCGGGTGGCGAAGATGTCATACCGGCGCTTCGTCGACTTTGATCGTGCGACGCTTCGCCGGAATGAGGGCCTCGAGTTGCTCGCGAATCTCATCGGGAGCGTCCTCCGCGTACTGCCACGCCTTCTGCGGTGTGACGTGAGCGACCAAGGGCGCCAAGTTATCGACCGCCTCCCACGGGATCACCCCGTCAGCAGCAGCCGCCTCGAGTAGTTCGCGAATCTGTGCCGACGCGATGCCAGACACCGATCCGCGGCTGATCGTCTCGGATGCCTTGCCTTGCGGTGTCGTGATCGCGCCCCCTGTTCGGCGAACGCGATCGGCGAGTTCGGCGTTGACGCCCGCCTCGATGTTCCGTGCGAGCGTTCGAAGCCTTTGCGTAACGATCGACCAGATGACAAGATCGTCATCCGTGGCGAGCGTAACGTCGAGCAACTCCCCATCGGACGTGATGATATGCCTATTCTCGGCGACGTTTTGGAGCGCGCCGACAGTTAGACCGCCGACGCGCACCGCGACCTCGTTAGCCACTTACGTGAACCATCTGAATTGCGGACAACGGCCCGTCATAACGCGAGCCGAAGCGATCGCGGAAGCGATAGCCCAGTCTTTCGTCGTCTCTATAATCGTGGTCGGCGAAGCGAAACTTGTAGAGCGTGATCTCAAACGTACCGGGTTTTACAATTTTGTTCTGTCCGGCGATTGTGACCTCAACGATCTTTCTGCAGTCGATATTGGGCATCAAAACGGAATATCACTATCGACGAGATCAGCCGTGACGACTGCGACGCGTTCAGCGGTTGCAGCTGCTGCAGCTTGCTGCTGGGTTGCCGGGATCGCGAGTGGCGTGGTCGGGTTAAAGGTGATCTGCCACCCGCTTTTTCCGTTCGCCTCCCAGCGACCGAGGTAGCAGGGTCCAATCGCGTCGGCGCCCTGAGCGATCGCGTTCAGCACATTGCGTGCCTGCGTGATCCGAGCGGCGGAGGCCTGGAACGCGAGCATGGAAGGCTCCATGCCTTTCGCTTTGATCGTGAAGATCGTTTGCGGTCCGTAGGTGCCCTCACGTTCTGCCACGGCATTCACCATGTAAAAAGCGGTCTGCGAATTGTGCAGCGCCGCCTTATCTTCCAGCGAAAGGTACGGCTCGCCGCCCCCGCCGAGGATGTCTTCTGCACTTACTATATTTGCCATCACGTCTCCCTTATGTTGGATGTTGGCTTGCGACTTGTGCCGCGAGCGGATAGTACGCCTCGGCGTCCCAATCCGTCTACACCAGTTTGTCAATCGCACTTGACAAACGTTCGCCACTCTGTGATGATTAGTCCATGGCCACCGCCACCACCACAAAGGGAGCAGATCAAATGACCACGTTGACCGAAAACGAAATCGCGTTTCTTCGGATGGTTGTAAACTACGCCAATCGCGACGATCAGCGAATCGACAACGTCGGCTGCGCGGGAATGCGCGAGGCTACCACCCTGATGGGTGGAGAGCACAACGGAGCCGGGTTGCTGGGAAGCCTTACGGCGAAGGGCATTGGGGAGATGCACTGCGATGGATACGACGTCTTTGAGATTTTTGAAGATCGCATTGACGACGTCTTTGACGCACTAGAGCAGGAGGCGTCGGCATGATTGCCCGCGCCAACATCAAGCCCTTCACCGCCGAGATTATCTGGCACGGCAGCGCGCAAGGGCAGACCCCCTTCGCGTTTCTCGACCACGACGGTCAGGTTTACGTTATCCGCCTCATCGAGTGGGGCATAGACATCTTCCACTTGATCGAGGGGGACGACTGCTACATCCGTCGAGTAGACACCGTGGCCGAGGCTCGCGAGTTCATCAGCCTCTACGCATCGCAACTGATCGACCTCTAATTAGTTTGTCAATCGCACTTGACAAACGTTCGCCAATCTGTCATATTTAGTGCATGGCAACCGCCACCACAAAGGGAGCAGATCAAATGACCACCAGCCTCGGCACTTTTCGCAAGCACCGCAACGAGTGGGTCGTCTTCGTCGCCGACCATAACGCCAAGGGAGACCGCTGCATCGTCAAGACCGCCAGCGGCGCAACCAAAGAGGTAACACTCGTAAAAGGCATATGCGCACACGTTGACATCTACGGGCGCGGCTACCTCCACACGTTCATCAATGGCTGGGCTAGCGACGATGAGACCGGCGTCGACGAGTGGGCATCCGTCGCCGACTGCGGACCAATCGTATGATCGCCCACGCCAACATCGAAAACACCGTTACAAAGGAGACCACCACCATGACCACCACCCGCCAACTACTCGACGAGGCGCTCGCCGCTTATTATCACGAGCGGCGCGTCTGGCAATCCGCCAGCCACTTGCCGTGGAACCGCGACCAGGCAAAGCGCGTCGGCATTCTGTCGACCAAGTGTGAGCGCCTTCGCCGCCAACTCGACGCTGAAAAGGCAGCGGCATGAATCTAACCGCCTATCATCTGCAGTGCGCTCGCTGGACAATTTCCGGGCTGATCGAAGACCGTCACGAGTTTTGGGAATGCGGAAGCGATGGAGCAGAGTGCGAAGAGCTGCACGATATTCAGCGCGACATTTCTGGAGCCCTCATCTCGATGGGAGAGAGACTATGCCGGTTGCCCTTCCCTGCGTACGTCGACTTTCGCCCCGAAGGATGGATCGAGCCGCTACACCCGGATGCGTGGTACGAATGACCGCAACCCTTATCTACGTCTCGTCGACCGTCGATCCGGTCGTGCAAGTCTGGGCGACAGATCGTGGCGGCTATGTCGTCGTCGAGCGTGATCGGCGGCACGAGTTCGACTACCTGCCGGAAGCGCGAGCATACGCCGTCTACCAGTCGCGGAAGCGGAATGTGGCAGCATGACACCCTTGACCGTCGGCAGCACCTTTACGGGTGTTGGCGGTGCGGACCTCGGCCTCGAGCAGGCAGGCTTCACGATCAGTTGGCAATGCGAATTGGATGCCTGCAAGCGCAGCGTTCTCGCAGCGCATTGGCCTGACGTTCAGATTTTTGAAGACATTACGACTATGATCGACCCGCCGCCTGTAGATGTTCTGATCGGCGGCTTCCCATGCCAAGACCTCTCGGTCGCTGGCCAACGAAAGGGCTTCACCGGTGAACGATCCGTGCTCGCATTTGAGTTCCTCCGAGTCGCCGAATCTATTCGACCCCGCTGGCTTATGTTGGAGAACGTACCCGGACTCCTTACAAGCGCACAAGGCGCAGACTTCGCCCGACTCGTCGACGAGGTGGTCGCGTGCGGGTACGGCGTGGCATGGCGGATTCTCGATGCCCGATACTTCGGCGTACCTCAAAGACGAAGGCGAGTGTTCATCGTCGCCCGTCGAGCCGACGCTGTCATCGATTCTAGAGAGGCAAGTAGACTCGCGCTACGCGCTCTCCGCGAAAGCGGCAGCGGGGATATTGCGCCGGGCTGGCAAGCGTGGCAGGACACTCCCGCCGATGCTGGAGGAGGCGCTGACGCGAGCGGCATCTTCAACGCCACCGCCGCCTTCGGAGCATGGGTCGAAGAGCGGAACGCGCGAGAGTTGAGTCAGCGCGACTACAAATCGCCTAATCATCTCGTCTCGTTCCGAAAAGCGAAGCGGGCGCAGTCCGACTTGGACGATGAGACATGGGTCGAGTCGGACTCGACGAATACGCCGAACCGGTTCGACACGGGCGACACGCGGGCAACGCAGATCATTGCGTCGACGCTGACGCGAGGAGGACATCCGAACAGCAACGCTCCGAAGCGTCGCCAAAAGGATGATGTAAACCTCGTCGCGTCAATCGCGAACTCGCTCGACCGTCAGGCTGGTGATCCAGACGATAACTCGGCGCAGGCGAATTATCTCGTCCCGGAGGATACGACCGTGCGGCGGCTGACACCGACAGAGTGCGAGCGCCTGATGGGTTGGCCGGATGGTTGGACTGCGCCCGACGGCGTGAATGCATCAGACTCGAAGCGGTACGCGGCTTGTGGTGATGGCATCGTGGCGCCCGTCGCATTCTGGATCGCAGACCGCATCCGAATGATTGAGGGAGAATAATGAGAACTATCATCGAGGCGAACCTATTCAAGGCGGCCGACGCGCTGCTCGATGCCGAGTACCTCGTGCAGGAAAGGCGTCGGCAGCGGGACGATCTGATCCGCAAGGCAGCACCAAGCATGACGCTGCGAGCGATCGGCGAGATGGTCGGCTTATCGCACGCGGCTGTCGGCCTAATCGTAAAGGCAGGCGCGTCGCAGTCCACCACCACGGGGACTAGCGACGCGCCTACGGTCTGACGATAGCAGTCCGGCGGCGGGTAATCTGTAGGCAGGCGCCTACCCTCCCTCGGGCGACTCGCGCCCGGCAGGATTCGCGTCCTGCCGGGTGTTCGCCTTCCGTGTATAGTTAACGTTCCACCACGAAAAGAGAACGAAGATGAGTAACCGAAGGCGCAAGCGAACAGGTCAGGCGAAGATCGCGGCCAACCTGAAGGTCAGACTTGACCGCGGCGCCGCGAAGCTCGCCGCTCGATCAAAGCGACGCGAAGCACGCGAGCCGCCACTAGTCAGCGTCCACGTCTTCGACGATGGTACAGACGATTGTACGTACACAATCGCCTACTCCCAGAGCGCAGCCGCCCGTATCGCGGGGAAGCGCTGCAACTTTTTAAGCGCACGATCACGAATCGCGACATACGGATTAGTGATTGGTGCCAGCGTCCGTGGATGCTGTACAACCAAACCATGCGCATCAATGTTCGCCGTTGCCTCCTGATACTCCATGAAAGCATCGGCATACTGAACGCACGCATCGCGCCGCTGCGCATTCGCCAACAATAAACACGCAACTACTTCAGCCTTCGTCATTTCGCCCACGGCTTCACGCCTCCAAACATTTTGAGCGTACTCGCCTCGTACACCAAACCGAGCCGACTCGCAGCACTCGCCTCCGCACTCGACGCATCAGCTCGCAAGACCGGCAGTTCGTCCTCGATGCGACGCACCAACTCGTAATCCTCGCCGCCTTCGGTGATGTCAAACTGCTCAAAGCGCGGATTGTAGTTTAGATTCATCGAACCGCGCACCAGCAACCGATAGTCCGCCGTCGTAATCGTCGCAATCTTCGCATGATTTTTACAAACCCGAACAGACTCGACCCCGAACCGCGACCGCCACCGCTCAATCACGACCGCATTTTTTTGCTCCGCCGACCGATCAACCACCAATCGAGCCGAGTCGATCCGCCCATCGAGCATAAACGCTTCGAAGCACTCCGCCTCGTAATCCGCAATCGCCCACGTCCACGCCGAAACTTCGCACGCGCCCACCTGGTCAATCAGCACGGAACAAATGTCGAGCATCGAGAACTGGCCGCGCGTGATCGCAAAAAGACTGTACCCCGGCCCGAACTCGCCGATGCACTCAGCCGCCGACCCGAACGACTCGACAGCACGAGCACGCCGCTTCGCAGGCGCCGCATTCGTATGCCCGCCTAATCGAGCCATAATACATACTCCGCCGTGACGCGCCCAGCGCGGGGATCCACAAAATGCAAACGCTGCGACGGCTTACCTTTCGCGCTAACAAACTCTCGCGCGTACTCAGACCCGGATTCGATCGAGCCGGTCATGAACACGCGCCCACCATTCGGAATCTGAAACTGCGAGACGTGATGATAATGGCCGATGTAGCAGTCGTGCCAATCCTCGAGGACGCCTGAGCTCCACGCGGTCGCCTTGCGGATGATGCCAAAAGCCGGCGTATTCCCGCCAAAGCTTTTGATCTGGTCGCCATGGACGAGCAGGAATCGGTAGGCGCCGATCTCGCCGATCGCGTACCAGTTGTCCGGTGCTTGCCACGCTAGGCGCGGATCGATCAGGCGCTCGCGGACGATCCTGCCGACGACGCGATCCCAGTTGTCGGGCGTCTCACCCTTCTGTCCGATCCTGCCGTGGTTGCCGCGTACCTCGTGCACAACGATGCGGTCGAAGTTCTCCAAGAGCGTCAGCAGGACGGACTCGATCAGGGTAGCGGCTGCGAAGACTTGCATCGTCGCCGAGCTGTCAACCTCGAAAGGTTGCATTCGAAATATCGTCACGTTCTCGATCAGGTCGCCGCCAAGCATGACGTGGATCTCATCCACCGGATGCGCTGCGCGCTGTATCTCCGTCAGGCGTAGCACTTTTGCTACAGCCGTCATGACGCGCTGCCGAGCGACCTCGGTGTCATAGGATTCGGTCTGCTTGCCTAGTTGCCAATCTGTCAAATGCAGCAGGGCGATCTCACCACCTGGGCGCTTGTCGCGCTTCGGCGCCTTGAGTGCCTTACCTCGGCCAGCGATGCTCGACGACTCTAGCGCGGCACGCTCAACGGCTTCGACGAGGTCAGCCGACCTACCTTTAGCGCGTGCAAGTTGGCGCTGCAAATTCGCGCACGTTTGCGCCAGTTCATCGCACCTGACTTGCAGCGCGACCTCGGCGCCTAGCCCCGACATTGACACGATCCATGACGATGATTCGCCACCTGCTTACCGTTAGGCGCGACCGGGTAACCACGGGCGACCAACACCCGGGTGATCGCGCTATGCGTCATCGCCGCATCGTCAAGCGCTAGCTGTAGTTCGCGCGCGTCCTCGATTGGCAATTCGTCGAGGATCTCCGTCACGATGCACGGCCGGTGCCGCGACTTCGTTTCTGCGTTGATCTCATCGAGCAGTCCCATACCGAAACCCTCCCCAATGGTGTCGCGCCTATTGTACGCGAATCGCTGCCCGGATGACGGTCAGGTTGCGCATACGGATCGCGACGCAGCCACCATTCGACTGACTCCCGCCATCGTCATACGACGTGTTGCCCTCGACGGTCACCACGCTGTTCTTGCCCGGGCGCCACGTCTTCCCGCCAGCCTTGACGACTTGACCAGGCTTGCCGAGCGCGACGCCAATATGATCGACCTCGGACCCGTTCGATCCGCCGAAGTCGAACAGAAGCGTCGTGCCTTTGCTGATCGTCGTCTTGGACTGAGAAGCCAAGCCGTAGGCGCCACGCTCGGCGACTGCGCGAATCTCTGGCGTGTAGAGCGCGTTGTATTTGCCGTCGCGTAGCCCGTACTTCGCGGCTGTCGAGCCTTCGCAGAGGAAGGCGACGAAGGTTGCGTACGCGCACCACGCATAGCCCATCTGATAGTAGTAGGCGCCGAGTTTTAGATCCTTACCAAGTAGCGACAACTGCGGCACGATGTTCGACCCGGCAGGCTTCTCGACCCAGCGCGCCGCATACCACGCAACCATCCGGTCAGCGGCACGCTCACCCAGCGTCAACGATGGCAGCGGCTTGCGCTTACGCGCCGCGACACGCGCGCGCATCGCCACGGTCGGCGGCAATTTGCCACTCATGTACGCCTGTAAGGCATCGTCATACGTCCCTACGGGGTCAGCGTAGCCCAGAAGGTACTTGGCGCGCTTCGCTGCATTCGCCGTGACGGGCCCGTAAATGCCGTCTATGGCGGTCTTCGCTAGCACGCCATACTTGACGAGGTGCTGCTGCGCGACGGCGACGCCGGTACCTTCGGTCAGCGGCGACGTTAGGCGGAGGATCTTCACGACCGCGCGGGATCGCGGACGACGTAGCCAGCAGCGGCGACGAGGATCGTGATGATCGCGCCCTGAACGACGGTCGGGATCTCAACTCCGGCGAGGCTGGCGCCCCAGACAATAATCGTGACGAGCGCTGCCGCTAGTGCGGCGGCGGTGACTTTAGGCGAGATATGCAACTTGTTCTCCTCAGAGCAGATTCGTAACTACGGCACTAATGATACCCGTCACGGATGCTATACCGGCGATATACGCCAGCGTTGCCCTGCGCGTCATCGTGCGCTGATCCTGCGCCGCATCCAATCCCGCCGCGTGAACCTCCAAATAACGCAACCGACCATTCAGGTCGGCGCGGTACTCTTTCAATTCGGTATGCAGCTGCTCGATCGAGCGGTACAAGCGTTCGATCTCAGCGTCAGACATGACCATAGTGTAACGGTTAGAGACCAGTCGGCGGCACCACCACCGTGATGAAATCACCCGTCAAACCTAGCCCTAGCCCTAGTAACCGCAAGGGCTAGATTAGGAAGTGGCGCCAATCATAAACGCAGAAACTTGGGTCTGCGAAAATTCACCATTGACGGCGATCAAATTCATAGCGGCCCCGCTGAACTGATAAACCATCAGTCGAATCAGATCGCCCACTACAAATGATGCACACCCCGCCAAAGAAAACTGTACTCCCGAACTGGTGACGACTTCTTCGACCGCCAGCGGCGTAATAGTACCCAAGCGTGATCGCACGATTCTCGCAAATCGTGTGCCCGAGGTACCGCTCGGGAAAGCCGCCATCGCATTGACTTGGTAAATCCCCGCCGTATTTATCGTCATGCATGAAGCCGTTGCGGACAGACTTACCATCGAGTCAGTATCGAAATCTTCCGACGCATTGCTGCTGGTAAAACCGGTAAAACTTGTATGACTATCGTTTGCGATGCTGAAATTAGAAGTCATTAGAATCCGAGCAGCGGGCGGGACGACGCCGCTATTATTGCGAAACGCATTCATATTATCCCGCACATTCACGTTATAAAACGTTGCCGTCAACACGTCACCCGCAACAGCGGTGCCCGGAGTTGTAAATGCCACTTGTGTCTACCGCCTTACAGCCCGAAGGGCGTCGTGTCGAAGATGCTGAACGGGAACGCGGCAACCACCGCAGAGCCTGATGACACTGTACCACCCGCGAAGACGAACGCAGCCGTATCCGTCGAAGCGAGCGTAAAATTCACGCTATGCCGATCAATACCGATGGCATGATTGATCCCGATGACCTGCACATTCTTCGAGATGCGGGTTCCGATCTTATTCGGCATGAACTCAACTTGAACCACGTCGCTAATTTCAAGACCAAGAACCTTCGTCTGGTCGGCGGTGCCGAGCGCCGCGAGCTCGACCGTGACACGCTCAAAGCGCAAATCCGGCTCAGCGTATTTCCGCACCAGATAATCGGCGAGCGCCTGCGCGTCCGTCGTGCCCGCCGCCCCCGTCTGAATCAGGAGCCCCGACAAGTCGAGCGACTGGATGCCGTACTCATTCTGACTGGCCGTGGATTGTGCGATCTGCGGATCAACAGCCAGCGGCGTGATCGTCACGCGATTGTAAAGCAGTTCCGTGCCGTACGAGATTGAAATATCACGGTACGGGATGGCGGTGCCCGCATCGCTGAAAACAATGGTGCCCGCAGTCGCGCCGCTGTTGCGGTCTTGAAACGTGATCGCATTCGCCTTGGACATGAACAGCAAACCCGGCTCAGACGCCGCGACGAGCTGCAAGTATTCAAGGACATCGCGACCCTGATCAACCGCGTCGGCTTGCAAGGTTTGCGCGCCCGCATCAACCGATCGTAGATCCGCCGGCCAGTCGACCTCCGTCCTGTTTAGCACCGCCGTAATCCGCGCACCCGTCGCCTGGCTCGTCGCAGTATGCGCCGACAACTGCTGCCCACCAAACAGAATGAAGCCGTCAACGCAAGACGCGTTAGCATCCGAGAGTCCTCCGACATCGTAATCCACATCCCAATCCTCGATCAGGCCCGTAAACTGGATAGCCGTCGAGCCGGACACCACGGTGCTTATCTTGACGTTTCGGCGCGGCTTCACGTCGGGGTAGAACGGCGAAGACGTGTAGAACGGATCGAAGGCGCGATCCTGATTCGTAAAGCTAATGTTTGCGCCTCCCGCCACGAAGCGATCCAACTCGCGGGAAAGGCCGCGATTGATTGATACGGCTTTGACGCGGTCCGTGACATCATAAAAAAGAGTTCCGCCAAACCGGAATTCTTCGCTGTCGAAAAGGCTCTGCGGATTCTGGCTGCGAGCCGTAGGCGTGTCCGTCACCGTGCCCGATCCGAAGAGAAAGAATGGCCCGCCCTGGCTCGACGTGTCGAAGCCGATCTCAATCAGTTTGGTAGGGGCGGGCACTAGCCGCTCCTGAGAGAGCGAATACGATTGAAGTTAGCGGCACCCGAATCGGTCGTCGTCTTGCCGCTCGTGTTCGCCGCCGTCCCGACGATCGGACCCTGAAAGACCGCTCCATTGCGCTTCTCATAACGCTTGATCGACTCGACGATGACGCGGCTGAGCTCGTCAGGATTCGTCCCCAATCCGGCGTTGACGACGATGTTATACGTCGCCCCACCCCGACTACCACCCAGCGCATCCCGCATAATGCCCATCGCCTCAGTCGAACCGAGCGGAATGACCGCCTCACGACCAGCCTCGCCAGCCGTAAAGACCTGACGCTTCAAGATGCCGCCGGCAGCAAGCATCGTCGGCTTGACCGGCTTCTTATTCTCGGGCTTCTTGGCCCATTCGCGCATAATCTCGTCTATCTCCCGCTGCTCGGCTCGCGTGATCGTCGAGCCGCCCGGAGTATTCTCGCCGCGCCTAGCCTCCTCCGCCCGATCGCGACGCGCGTCGCGCTTCTTCTCCCACGCAGCCAGCTTAGATTCGTACGCCGCCTGGCGTTTCGCATTCTCAGCATCACGCGCCGCGATGGCCACGTCACTCTGGGCGCCAGCAACGGTGGATCCTGCGGGCGCTTGCTTGCCACCCTCGCCCGCCGCGATGCCTTGGACCTCATTGATTAGGTTTGCGATCGCGCCCTCGAAGCCGGCGACAAATGCGATGCCGAGACTCTCGCCAAAATCTTTGCCAATAATCTTCTTTAGATCGGTGGCAAACTGCTCGGCGCCGATCGCGCCATCTTTGAAGGACTGGATCAGATCGTCAATCTTCTGCTGATTCGCGTCCTGCTCTGCCTGGACCTCGGCGTCAAGCCGATCAGCCATCTGGTTGGCTCTAAAGTCGTCGAGTTCGCGCTGAGCCGTTCGGCGATCCTCATCCGTTTCAGCATTCGCGACCGCCTCTGTCAGACGCGCCTCCTCACGCGCATCCGCCTCATCCTTCAGCCGCTTACGAATAGCCGCCGCCTCTTTTGACTTGCCGCCCGCCGCGCCGATGCGCGCCAAAAATCCGCCGATCTCCGAACCTAGCCCAGAGAGACTCGCGCGCGCCGAAGCGATCGCATCACGAATCGGATCGACGAGGATGATGTCGAATAGGGGCTTGAACAATTTGCGAATTTTCGGCCCCGTGACAGCCGATTTGGCCACAATTTTGAGGATCTCCGTAAAATCAATAGAGTAAAAAGCCCTCTTGAACGCATCAGCAATCTCGCCGCGACGGTTATAAATCACCTTCGTAAACTCGACTACAAATCCACCGATAAACGTCGCAGCCGCCTCCGCACCGGAGTAACGAAAAAACGCCTTGAGCCCGTCAAAAATCTTGCCGAACAAAATCAAGAAATTACCACCTATTCCATTCTCAAAAAAAGAGTCAGCAAAGTTCTTACCCGCATTGCCACCAGAAAGCGCGGCCTTGGCTTGCAATTCCCTGTAGCCCTTGTCAACTTCTTCTCTGCCGCTTAGTTTGACGACGATCGGGACAGGTGATCCCGGCGTAAGCATCGTCTTGCTCTTCGTCCACCAATCTTTCAGACTGTCATAACTATCGCCTACAAAATCCTTGATCCGACCGACAACGAAACTGACCTTGCCCACGAACGTCGGCCGGGCAGAAAACTCGCGCACAAAGTTAAGCAGTTTCTGCGCCGCTGCGGTGATCGCCGGCATAAACCGTGCCACCAAGTCCGCCGCCGTATTACGAAAAGTCTCCTTCAGAATGTTCAGCTGCCCCGGCAGCGTCTGACCCGCCGCCTTTGCACTCCCACCAAACTGCGTTTCGAGCTCCTTGAGGATCATCTTCTGCGCGCTCATCACGTCGCCGGACTCGACGAGCGCCTTGATCGTGTCCTTCTGCGACGCCGTAAATTGCACGCCAGCACGCGACAACGCGCCGACACCCTTGACCGGATCGTTCAACGCCTTACCAACTAGGATCGCTGACGAGGTCAAGTCCTTACCCATCGCGACGGAAAGGTTCGTCATCGCGAGCGTAGCCTGGTCGAAGATGTTATTGCCCTTGCCGGTCTCGTTGCGGATCTTGCGGAACGTCAAAAGTAGGTTCTGACCCGACTGAATCGCCTCATCATCGATGCCGCTCAACTTCATCAGGCTCTCAGACATCGTGGTGATCTGCTTACTCGTCACATTCGCCGCGCCGCCTGTTGACTTCAGCACCGCGCCCGTCTGGGCGAGCACCTTCTGCGCACCCATGAATTCGTCGACGCCGATCTTCAGCGTGGCGACTAATCCGCCGAGGGCAGCCGCGCCACCGACCAGCGCCGCCATCTTGCCAAACTTGCGCAGACCGCTAGTGCCTTGCGAGAGTCCGCGCGTCAAGCCGGACGTGTCTACCCCAATTGGAACGATGATCGCCATGAGTCTATTCTACCTGCCTATCTCTAGCGGAAATGAAGCGAGCCACGGGGGCGCCCGCGCGTGTAGCCACGAAGTTTTAGTTCTTCGTTGATGACCTTCTCCATGTCGAAAACGCTCCGCTGCACCGACGCAAGCACCTGCGGCTTATGCCTCTCCGCCGTCGGCCACATCAAGCGCGACGGGTCGCCGAATCGCTTCTGCAGATTCTTAGTGAAAGTGTTGATGGTCGCCTTGCCGGCCATGTCGTACGCCTCAGCCGCGCCATTCTTGAGAGTGATGCTGACGAGCATCTGTTTGCCACGCATCTGGCGGACGCTCTGTTTCTTGACGCTCGCCCGAACGCCACTCCTAGCTTTACTAGCATTCCAAAAAGGCGTACCCGCGGCACCACTGCGCCCCGCCTCGACTCTGCCACGCCTAGCGCTCGACTGTTTAGGCGCAACCCAATTCGACAAAGGTTGCAGCGGCATGCCCGCTTTGATCGCCGACACGATTGGCTTTACGTCATTCTTGAGCCGTTTGACAGCCTCGCGACGCAACACCGGATCCATCTTGCCAAGCGTCTTTAGCGCGTCGTCTAGGCCGCGTACCTGTTGCGTCGCCATACGTTCAGTCTACCGGTTGCTGTGAACGCTTCGCCAACGGATGTACCCGAGCATCGTCCAGAGCATGCGCTCGGACTCTAGCATCAGCACGCTGGGCGCTATTCCGGTTTCGACGGCGAGACTGGCGACGAGCCAATGGCTGGACTGCTCTCCAAAGGGACGAGCGTCGTCTCCTCAGCCCCCTCGATATCGTCGACGGTCGCGAGCCACGCCATGAAGTCGAGATCTGTCTTGCCGCGACGATGCTGCGCGTGCCACGCCAGCCACACAAAATCGCGAGCATAAATAGAGTCGCCACCAAGCATCGAAGAGGGGCGCTCAAAATGTTCCTCCCACGCGACGATATCAACGAGGGCAGCGCGTACAACGACGCTATCCTTGCCTGTCTCTTTTATCTTAAAATTTAGTTCCATGGCCAGCCCTCCCCGGGCGTAGAGGTGACGCGATCAGACTAAGCGACGGCCTTCGTGATCGTTCCCGAAACCGGGAACTGGACATCTACAGCAGCCAATTCTCCCACGGCCCCATTGACGGGATTCCAGGAATTGACCAAGCAAACCGCAGTATAGCTCGGATTAGCTGAGGAAACAGCTGTACCGTTCGGCTTGACGACGATCGTCGTCGTGCTTCCGATCAAAGGATAGACGAGACCCTCGATCGCGCTATAGTCCTGGTGCAGCGAAAGGGAGATTGTGGAATCAAGCAGGCCACCGACGCGCGTCTTGCCGTTGCCGGGACCAAACGCAGTCGTTTCAATCTCGTCAACCGTAGTCTCAATCTGAACGCTGGCGACGTTGGCGGAAACGTCCGTGCCGCCGATCGAGATGTTTGCATTTGTGAGAACGAGCTTGGCCATATGGTTTACTCCTCCTCGGAGTCGATCACGTCGGGTTGTGCCTTTATTGTAGACGACGATTCTGGGCCTTTGACGATTACGCGACCGGACTCGATCAGGATGTCCATGCGATCAACGTCGGACGCCTTGACCTCTTCGCCTTCTGTTTTACCGGCGACCCAGAAGCCGCGCGCCACGATGTATTTAGCCATCTTTCAAACTCCTGTTTTAGGTGTAAACCAAGACGCGAAACTCGACCATGAGATATAGGGTGTCATTGCCATCGATCGTACCGATGGTGCCCGCTGATTCGACGATGCAGGTTTGCACGACATTGCCGAGTGTGGTGTCGGATTCGATTGCGGCGCGGATTCCACCCGCGCCATAACCGAGATAAGTGTCGAGCAAATCCTCGGCGGCGCGTTCGGACGCGCGCCCGACGACGACCGTAAGCGTGTAGGTCTGAAGGATTGAGCCAGCGCCCATCGCGCCGTGATAGTCAATCGACTGAAGCGAAGGGAAAGCGAAAGGCGCGTTCAAGTTGTCCGGCTGCCGATCATACGTGCGCAAGCCGGCGATCGTACCGACTGCGCTCGCGAGCGCCGTCTTGACTTGCCCCACGGTAGCCGTCACCGGAATAGCCGCATCTTCTTATACGGCTCGACTAGCATCTGAACGTCGGCGTCGAGAAACCGCGACACGCGCACCACGCCAAAATCACCAAAACCCGCGACGCCGAGCGGAGAGTCGTAGCGCTTGAAATGACGCGCAGCCTGGAGGATCGTTGCCTGCTCGATCGCCTTCGGCACCCCCGGCCATCCGAACACCGCCGTTACCTTGACGAGCGCCTGCTCACCAAAATTCGCCGACACCATCGGAAAAGCATAGTCACCGACCGCGCGAATGCGATCGAATGCCCACGCGATCCCGTCGAGATTCCCGTTCAGCGGCTCGAGCTGGTAATCCGTGACCGCAAACGTAACGTCGAATGTACCGTTGGCCTGCGTCGAGGTCTGTATCGTGATCGCCGTTCCAGCGATGTCATCGATCGGGCAGTAGAGCGGATCCGGTGCCGTGAACAGGCGCGTAGCCGTGCCGACAGAATAAAAGTTCCGCAGCGTGTACCCGTCGATCAGACGCGACGCCGCCTCGACGGATCCCTCGATCAGCGTGTCATCGGTCGAGTCCGTAATGCGGAGAGCCGCCTTGACTTGTGCGAGCGTGCAGTAGCCATTTGTGATCGCCATGACCCTATTCTACCGCGTCGCGAGGATAAGGTTGACGAAGTTCCACCCCATCGCCGTAGGTAGTGGGATCGGCGGGCGATCGGCACGCTCCGCGATCGCGAGAAGCAAGTCATCATAGATTTGAAGATAGTCATCAATGTGCCCCACGTGATTGGCTCCGCATAGAATCAGCGGCTCATCGGCCACGCGAACACGTTGCGCGCCGAGCCCCGCGTAGACGTGTCCGTAAAAGGTATGGATCTTCTCATGGCCCAACTGCGTGTCCAGCGAAGCACGACGATAAACGTTTGCGCTGATCAGCGTCGACGCGATCAGCAGCGAAGCGTCCTCGCCGAGACTGTCGATTAGCGTCCCCATCGTGCCCCGATGACCGCGCGGCACTAGACTTGCAGCCTCCGGCGTGAAATGAATAATCCGATCCGGTTTATCCACGGCGATCATCCGCAAAGTCTCGGCGATTGCTCCCGGGAGCAGCAGGTCATCGTCGCCGACGATCCATACATAATCGGCGGTTCCCGCCGTCGCGCCGCGTAGAATGTTCGCATCGCCGCCGATGTTCGTCGCCCGCTGCGAATAATCGCACGCATCTCCAAGGATTGTGGCGGCGAAGACCTCGGCAAAGCGATCGGGATCATTATCGGAGACGACGACCTCGATGTCGTCGCACCATTGCTCAGCGATTGAAGTGAACAATGCTGCGATCTCGGGACGCCGATAGGTCGGCACGTAAATCGTCAGAAGCGGTGCGGCATTAGAAGCAGGCTTCGGGTGCGGTGTTGCCGTCTCGCCAACGGTCGCGTCGGCGCGCTTCCACGCCGCCAAC
>SXGS01472399.1_pt1 | contig 16538 bp, 18 predicted proteins | sample 3174681 | NCBI WGS metagenome assembly SXGS01 (sample SAMN11356861, study PRJNA531348) | freshwater metagenome | isolation source: freshwater sample F1-80 | place: China: Fuxian Lake, Yuxi | collected 2017-12-25 | reverse complement strand
TGCGATGACCTCTTCGATCTCCTGCCGACTGATCAGCCCTCGGTAGTCCGCGCGACGAGCGGGGTGGTCGGCGGGAATCCCTGCAGAGTCAGCTTGTTCAAGCGGCGCATCGAGTCCCGCAAAGAGCGGCGCCTCGGCGAAGTTCCGGTCCTCGACGACGGTCGGCTTGGGCTTGGCGCGGACAACGACAGGTGGCGCTGCCACGGTGGCGGTCCCTGTCGCGCCGACAAGCGCCTCGACTTCGGTCTTCAGACGGCCAAACCCGAGTGTCGCAAGCAGCGAGGAGAGGCCCTCCTTGTCCGCCCGCGAGAAATCGACGCGACTCTCCTCGTACGACAACTCCAGCACACAGTCGTCCTTGAGCGCGACAAGTTGGCGGGAGATGGCGAGCGTCGAACGCGCCGCCTCGATGGCCTCACGCCGCTTCGGCGAGAGCGCGTGGAGATTCGCGAGCACCCCGTCGAGCGATCCATACGAGGTGATGAGCTGTGCCGCGGTCTTTTTGCCGATCCCCTCAACGCCCGGGATGTTGTCGACCGAGTCCCCCATGAGGGCGAGCATGTCCGCCACCTGATTCGCGCGGATCCCCTTGGTCTCGAAGAGCTGCTCCGGTCCCAAGTCGGTTCCGGCCTGTGGGTCGAAGAGCGTTGTGTGCTCGTCAACGAGTTGCGAAAGATCCTTGTCGCGCGAAACGATGCGCACACGCAGTTCGGGCCTCTCGCGGCGAATCCGCCGCACGATGGTCGCGATGACATCGTCGGCTTCCACGCGCTCCATGGCGTAGATCGGAATCCCCATGAGTTTCGTGAACTCGAGGCAGCGTTCCACCTGCCCATGAAAGTCGATCGGTGCCGGATCGCGGTGCGCCTTGTACTCGGGATAGATGTCGGAGCGAAATGTCTCCTTGTCGCCGGCGGCATCAATGACGAGGACGAGGTGCGAGGGATGATGCTCACGAATCAATCGCGTGAGCATGCCGACGAATCCAAAGGCCATCTGCGTGGGTTCGTTCGTCGCCGGACTCGTCATGCCGCCGCGGATGGCGTAGTACGCGCGAAAAAACTGCGCGTGGCCGTCAACGACGAAGAATGTGTCGTCGGTGCCGGCCACGCGCGCGTTGCCCTTGGTGGTGCGTCAGCTCTTGGCGCCGAGCGCCTTGAGAACTTCTGCCTTCAGTTCGCCGACGAGGTCGCCTTTGGGGTCGAAGCCCGTGTGAACCTTGAGGACCTTGCCGTCGGTTCCGATGACCACAGTCGCGGGGATGCCGCCGAAGCCGTACTTCGAGATGACTTGGCCGTCGAGATCGAGGAGCGTCGGGAAGACGAAGCCCTGCTTGGTCCAGAACTCCTTCGACTTCTCCGCAGGATTCTCGCCGCGCTCCCAGACATTGATGCCGAGCACAACCGCGGGCTGCTTGGTGTCTGCGACCCACTTGGCGAACTCGTTCACTGCCGGGAGCCCCTTGCGGCATGGGCCGCACCAGGTCGCCCAGAAGTCCACGACCACGACCTTGCCCTTCATCGACTCAAGCGAGTACTCCTTGCCATCGAGATCCTTGAGCGTGAAGTTTGGCGCGTCGGCCCCTTCGGCGATCTCAACGGGCGCCGAGGGCTGGAGGTCTTCAATCGAGTCGACGGCCGTGCGCGTGCCGGGAACGAACGCAATCGGCGTGGGCAATGCATCCATCGCCTTCGGATCCATCGTGAACTTCACTGCGAACCGGATTCCCTCAGGCGCGCCCGGGGGGCTCAGTGCAAGATCCATCCGTGTGATGAAGGAAGTTGCTGCGTCAATGGTGAGAACGAGGTCGTTCATTCCTTCCGCGATGAGCACCTGATCGACACCGTCCTTGGAACGGAAACCCTTGATTTCCCCGGCGTGTGAGCCGCCGAAGCTGAACGCCTCGACCGCCTTCTTGCCGGCGCGAAAATCGAGGTGAGGAAGCGGGAGTTCGAGGCCGTCGAACTTCGTGCTCAGGGTGTTGGCGACTGTGCCATCGAGGTCCACGGCAACAAACTTGTCTTTCGCGTCGCGGCTCGTGAAGTAGACCTTGCCCGCGACCGAAGTGAGTTGTGCTCCATCCATGTCAACCTGCAAGTCCTGCCCTGAGCCGATCGCGATCGTGAGGGAGTCCTTCTGCTCGCCGCCGGGCACCGCAACTTCCCAAGTGACCTTGTCGGTCATGGCCTTGGCGGCTTTGTAGGCAGCAGCGCATGCGTCGAGCCGTGCGGTCGCTTTCGCGATGGCCTCTGGCGACTTCTCGTCGGCCGTGAACGACTCGGCGTTCAGCGGAACTTTCGGGAACGGCATCATCTCGTCGATGGGTGGCGGAGCATTCTCCTGCGCGAGAACCGCCGAATGCGTGAGTGCCACGACGATGGTGACGGCACCGAGGGTGGCAAAGCGATTGTGAATCATTGGGATGGAGACTCCGTGAATCTCAGCCGCGAAGAGTTGCGGTGCGGGCGCGCCACACGGCGATGCCTTGCACACCTCCAGCCTCCTCGAGAGCCGAGAAAACCCATGCTAGCGGCTGCTCGGTGGGCGGAAGCGTCGCCGCAGGGTTGATTTCGAGGAGTGGCGCGAGCGCGAAGGCGCGTTCGCACAGGCGCGGGTGGGGCACCGTCAGGCCCGATTCGTCGATGCAGGCGTTGCCGTAGAGCAGGATGTCGAGATCGATGGTGCGGGGGCCGAAGCGATTCTCGAGAGTGCGCACGCGCCCCATCCCCTGCTCGATCTCGTGGAGGACGCGCAGGAGTTCGCGTGCGGCGTGGAGGCACTCGACTTCGCAAACGGCGTTGAGAAACTTTCCTTGTGCCGGTCCCACGGGATCCGTTTCCCAGAGCGAACTCACCGCGACGACGAGCAGCCCGTTACGCGTGCCGATGGCGTCGACCGCGTCATCGATGGCGCGCGCGCGGTCGCCAAGATTCGAACCGAGTCCGATGTGCACTCGCGTCATGGTGGCGTCGTCTGCCAGATGAGCCGTGTCGACGCGACCCCCGCGACTTCCATGCGTGTCCATTGGAGCGCGAGTCTGGACGCGCGCGTGCGAATGCCGTCGCGGTCACCCGGGAGCAGAAAGCAGCGGGCGTGCGCCGGGTGACCCGTGTCACGATCGAATACGCCGACCCATACGGTGCCAACCGGCTTCTCCGGCGTGCCTCCCTCGGGGCCCGCGATGCCCGTGAGACTGACTCCGAATCGCACGCCTGCGCGAGTCGCGGCCCCCTCGGCCATCGCGCGCGCCGTGGCCGCACTCACGGCACCTTCGCTCGACATCGTTGCGTCGTCGACTCCGAGTTGCGTGAGCTTCATCTCGTTGGAGTAGGTGACCCAGCCTCCTGCAAACCAACGACTCGATCCGGGCACACTCGTCACCAGTTCGCTGACCATGCCGCCGGTGCAACTCTCGGCGATCGCGAGTTTCGAACCCGTGAGCGAGAGCTGTGCCCCAAGCGAACCCGCGACCGTCGTCGCCCCTTCACCGAACACGAATGGCGCGAGCACGCCTCGCACTTCTTCAGCAACTCGCTCAAACGATCCGTTTGTCGCGGGGCTCCCCCAGGCACGCAACCTCACACTCACAATCGCGGCGGTTGCCGTTGTCCCCACGAGCGGATTGGAGGAGCGCCCCATGAGGGAACCGAGTCGTTCGGCCACCTCGGCTTCCGCGAGCCCGCAGGTGTGGATCGCGAGGGTTCGGACAGCGCCGGCCCGTGAACGCGCGGCGAGTTCCGGCACCACTTGAGCGCGGAGCATGGGTTCCATCTCGTTGGGCGGCCCGGGGAGGCAGTAGACGCGGGTCGTATTGAGCATTGCCGAGAGTCCGGGAGCGGTCCCGTGCGAGTTGGGAAGTGTGCGCGCCGACTCCGGACGCGTTGCCTGCCTGAGATTGAGCGCGGGCATCGCGATCCCGCGGCGTGCGAATCGCCGCTCAAGCGCCTCGCGAGCACCAGCATCCTCGACGATCGCCTCACCGCCGAGCGCCTGGGCGAGCGCTTCTCGAGTGAGATCATCATCGGTTGGACCAAGACCGCCTGTCGCCACCAGAAGTTCGTTCGTCGCAGCGAGCGCCCGCAGCGCCGCCGCGATCGCGTCGCAGTCGTCGGCGACGATTCGGTGCTCCGTCACGGGGATCCCAAGATCCAGCAGCGCCGCGGCGATCACCTGACCGTTTCTCTCGCCGATCTGCCCCAAGACGAGTTCGTCGCCGATGGAGAGCACCGCCGCAGTCGTCGCCATCGCGTCAGCGTAACGAATCCCGTTACGATCACGGGGATGCCGACGAAGGCTCCACACCCTGCCGACCGCCTCCTGGACGCGATGGAGGCTCTGGGGGCTCCGGTGTGCGTGGGCCTCGACCCGGTACTCGCGCGCATGCCCGCAGCGCTCGCCAACAAGTCGGCAGCCGCCGCGCTTGAGTCCTTCAGTCTCGGCGTCGTGGGCGCCGTCAAGGGCATCGTGCCGTGCGTCAAGTTTCAGTCGGCGTGTTACGAGCGGGTCGGCCCCGATGGGCTGCGCGCGCTCGAAGCCTCGATGGCGGCCGCACGCGATGCTGGGCTCATTGCCATTCTTGACGCGAAGCGCGGCGACATCGGGATCTCGGCGCAGCACTACGAAGAAGCGCTCTTTGGACACTACGGTGCAGAGTGGACGACGGTGAGCCCGTACATGGGCATGGACTGCGTGGCACCGTTTCTTGTGCGCGGCGGGGCGTTTGCTCTTGTGCGGACCTCGAACCCCGGCTCCGATGAGATTCAGGCCAGCCGCACGGCGTTGGGCGACAGCTTCGCCGAGCGAGTGGCCGCCATGGTGTCGTCCGAAGGGGCGACGCGCATCGGCGCGCGGGGCTACTCCTCGCTCGGGGCGGTGGTCGGCGCCACAAAGGCCGCCGACGCGACGGCCCTCCGTCAGATCATGCCGTCGCAGATCTTCCTCGTGCCCGGCTACGGTGCGCAGGGTGGTTCCGTGGCGGATGTGATCCCTTGCTTCAACGCGGACGGCCGGGGCGCGATCGTCACCGCCAGCCGGAGCGTGATCTATCCCGACGACTCGGGCAGCGACTGGATCGCCGCCATCTCGCGTGCCGCGAAGCGACTTGCCGTCGAGATCGGCACGGCCATCCGACCCTCACGAAGCACAGTAGCCCCACAGTGATGGCGCGCCTCCCGCTCGTCCTTTCGCTGGTGGTCATCGCGGCGCTGACGATGATTCCAGTGCTCGCGTACAAAGGCGAAACAACGGCCAACGCGGCGCGATCGCTCGTCATCGTGACGCCGCACAACGAGCAGATCCGCTACGAGTTCGGTCGCGGGTTTTCGCGTTGGCATCGCGACAAGTATGGCGAGTCGGTGGCGGTCGATTGGAGTACCCCCGGGGGGACCAGCGAAATCCGGCGCATGCTCGTGGCACAGTACGAGGCAGACCTCCGTCACGGCACGCCAGTGGGTGGTGACGCCGACATCATTTTCGGTGGCGGTTCCTATGAGTTTCAAGCGCTCGCCCGCACGCTTGTCGTCGCGGTTGAGGGCCAAGAGCGGTCGACCCGCATCCTCGACGAATGCCCATGGATGAGCGACGCGCAACTGGACGAACTCTTTGGCGACAATGCGATCGACGGCCAACCGTTGTATGACAAAGACAGGCGCTGGTTCGGTGCCGCGCTGAGCACATTCGGCATCGTCGCCGACGAGGCGCTGTGCGCACGACTGGGGGTTGACCCGCCCGAGACTTGGGAGTCGCTTGCCGACCCACGCCTCTTCGGCTTCGTGGCGCTCGTGAATCCCGCGCAGAGCGGTTCGGTCGCGACAGCGTTCGAGACCATCTTGCAGCGGCTCGGGTGGACGCGCGGTTGGCAGGTGCTCCGGCGCGCGGCCGCGAACTCGAACCAGATCCTTGCGGCCAGTTCGCGGGTTCCGACGACCGTGGGCAACGGCGAGAGCGCTGCGGGAATCGCGATTGATTTTTACGGTCGATACCAGGTCCAGAGCCTCGCCGACGAAGCCGAGATCGCGCTCGATCCAACCGTTGCGCGGCTCTCTTTCGTCACCCCCAAGGGCCAGAGTGTCGTCGACGCCGACCCCGTCGCGATCTTGCGCGGCGCGCCCAATCCGGAAACCGCCCAGCGATTCGTCGAGTATTGCCTCTCGGACGCTGGCCAGTTGCTCTGGCAACTTGCCGCTGGCACGGGCGACGCCTGTGGTGCGCCGCGACCCGAGCACTTCACGCTTCGGCGCCTCCCGGCTCGTCGCCACATCTACGAGTGCTGCGCAAGCTGCTTCGTCGACAGAGTCGACCCGTTCGCTGAGCAGGCCCCGATGAACTCGAATCCACATTTTCGCGACTTCGTCTCGCCGCTCTTTGTGTCGATGGCGCTCAATCAAGCCCCCGAACTCCGCGCCGCATGGAGGCGCATCTTCACGCACCCGGCGTACCCGCACGGTGGCGGCATCGTGAGTGCCGCGGATGTCACCGATCCAGAACTCGCGCGTTGGCTCGAGGCCTTCGACGCGCTGCCGACACTCCCGGGCGCTGACGGCGCCGTCATCGACCTCTCCGAGATCGCGGAACTCCCCACAGCGCGTGCCGGCTGGATCCGACGGGGGTTCACGGATCAGGGGCTCTGGTCGGACCGAGAGAACCCGCTGACGCTCATGCGCCGCCGCTGCACGGAGTTCTTCGGCTCGAAGTACCGATCGATCATCGAGAGGTAGGGCCGCGCGTGAATCACGAACCCCCACCGCGCCACCTTGAGCTCGACCCCGAGCACGGACTCAGCATCGATTGGGCCGACGGCACCCGCTCGCTCATCCCAGTGGCGACGCTCCGTCGGCAGTCACCGTCGGCGGAGGCAAGGGCCCTCCGCGAAGCGCTTGCGACAAACCCGTTGACGGTGCTGCCAAGCGCGGGATCGGGTGGACCGCTGCGCGCGCTCGACGCAGAACTCGTTGGCCACTATGCCCTTCGAATCACTTTCAGCGACGGCCACTCGACAGGACTCTTCTCGTGGAGTCACTTGCGCGAGCTCGCCTCTGGAACCCGAGATGCATAGGTGAAGCCGCAACCCCTCGATGCGCCAACCTCGATTGGAGTGCCCGCGCACTCGTTCAAGTCCGTGTGGACCGTCGCCGCCGAGGCGTTGAGCCAGCTCGTCCCGCACGCCAACAATGTGCAGATCGTCGGGTGGATCGACCGCATGGCCGAACTGCATCACGATGCCACCGGTGCGCCGCGCGCAGTGATGCACGCACAGGGAAGGATGTGGTTCGTGGCCCGCCACGAGGTCGACTACCTCGCCGAGGCGTTCGCGGGCGATCGTCTCGGGGGCGCGACATGGGTCGGATCGCTCGGGCGCACATCCCTCAACCGTGAAAGTGTGATTTGGAATCTCGACACCGGCCGCGTCATCTGCCGCGCGAAGAGCCGATGGGCACACATTGATCTTGCGACACGCCGGCCCTCGCGAGCGCCGCATGCCGAACGCCTCGCCCTTGAGCCCTCGAGTGCCCCTCGGCCTCTGCCCACGAAATAGCCGACGAAAAGTTGACGCGTGAAGCGCGCCATCGCCGAAACACTCTGCGTGGAAGAGGGCCGGCGGCCCAACGCCACGACCAAGCATCTTTCTCCCCTCCGCCCCCCGACCATGCATTCGTCGCGGGGGTTTTTCATCGTCCGAAGGTGGCGCGTCACGGGCCTGTCACGATCGACCTCATGGAGCGTCGACAGGCGCGGCGACTCACTACACTGTGCCCATGAAAACCATTTCCACCATCGCACTCGTCGCGGCGGCGTGCCTTCTCACCGCTTGCGGAGACGACTCGGGTTCGCGCGTCACCAAGGTTCAGCCCAAGCCGCCGCCAGCCGCGTCTGAGAGAGTCCCAGGACCCGATGACGCTTTCAATGCGAACCGAAAGCTCAGTTCGACCACTGACGCACCGACTGCACCGAAGAAGAAGTAAGGACCAAGACCCGCTCGCACGGTGCGAGACTCGTCAGGTCCAAACCTGATCGTCGGGAGCACCTCGGCGGATGGATTCAGCCCGACATCACTCGCCGCAGGACCTCGAGTCCCGCGGCGAGTTTTTCTTCGGGCGCCGCAAGGCTGATGCGGAAGTGTGTGTCGCGTGAACTGAACACGCCGCCGGGGACCACGATGAGCTTCTGGGCCACGACCCGCTCGGCGAACTGCGTCCCAGTCAGTCCAAGGTGCTTGGGGACCTCAATGAAGGCGTAGAACGCCCCCTGCGGCGCCACGAGCGTTGTGAGACCGTCGAGCGCTTCGACCACCATGTCGCGGCGCTTCACAAATCGGGCGATGATTGGTGCGAGGTCCACATGGAAGAACTCCGAAGCGGCCGCCTGCAGCGGCGTTGGGGCGCACACGAACAGGTACTGCTGCAGGATCGCCATCCTCTGAATGAGCGCGCGAGGACCAGCCGCATAGCCGAGCCGCCAGCCTGTGCAGCCGTAACTCTTGCCAAACCCCCTGACGAGCAGCAGCGACTTCGAAAGGCGCGCAGGGCTCGGGCAGCGGCCACCTTCGAGCGCGTCGGGGAATGTGAAGGCGTCGTAGATCTCGTCCGTGACCAGGAGCACACCGCGCTCGTCGCACAGGTGCACAATGTCGGCGAGTTCACGCGCTGACAGCACCGCACCGCAGGGATTGCTCGGACTGTTCACCATGACCATCTTGGTCTTGGGAGTGATGAGTGCCGCGATCCGGTCGGCCGTCATTCGAAAGTCGGGATAGGTGTTGCAAAAGACTGCGCGCCCGCCGGCCATTTTCACGAACTGTGGATACGCCACGAAGTACGGGTCGGGCAAGATGACTTCGTCGCCGTCTTCGATGAGCGCCAAGACGGCCAGGACGAGCGCGCCCGTCGTGCCCACCGTCACGATGAGGTCCTCGCCCTCGCCATGGCGCCATCCGAGGTCGGCTTCGAGCGCCCGCCAGATGCTCGTGCGAAGTTCCGGGAGACCTTGGGTGAGCGAATAGCCCGATCGGTTCCCCTCGATCGCGCGGATCGCTGCCTTCTTCACTCGGTCGTCGACGGGGAAGTCCGGCTGGCCGATCGACAGGTTGATCGGATCTTCGATCGACGCACCAAGCTCGAACGCGCGACGGATGCCCGAGGCATCAATCGAAAGCGCCCTTCGGGAGAACAGCCGTTCGAGATCGAGCGCCCCCGCTCGATGCGCGGTGGCCATCGCTTACTTCTTTGAGGCGGGTGAAGCCGCCTTCGCAGCCGCGCCCGACTTCGCAGGTGCCGCCTTGGCGCCGCCAGCCGCCGGCGCCGCTCCGGCATCGCCGCCGGCCGCAGCGGCCTCAGCCTTCTTCGGCTTCTTCGCGACGGCCGCCTTGATGGAGCGCACCTTCGGCAAACCAAGCGCCGAGTTCGCACCGACCCTGAACTTGTCGAGGTCGGCGAGCTTGGTGATTCGCTCAGCCCTCGTCAGCACATTTCGGTGCTGGTTCAACGCGCCTGACTTGGACTTGAGACTGCGGTGCATACTCATGACGGGCCTTTGAAAAGTTTGGGGTAGAAGTCGTGGAAGTCACTATTGCCACGGCCCTGCGCCTTCCACTTGGCGCCGACCGCACGGATGTTCGCCTCCAGTGACTTCACCGGAGCCGCCCCACGCGCCTCCCGGGAAAATCCGGGAAGCACGATCACGTGGGACCGCGCATTATTGCCGGAAATCGCCACGGCATCAAGTCCCTGACTCCGACAGAACGACACCATCTCGGCGGCGCGATCGCTGGCCATTTCGCCGGCAATGACGAAGTAGTTCAGGCCGACTTCGCGCGGGTCCCCCGATGGCGCCGCGCCGAGGGCAGCATTGACCGCGGGAACCTGTGCGGAGGCGTGCGCCGGAGCCTTCGGCGTGGGTGAAATCGGGTCAATGGTGTGAAGTGGCGCCGAAGCAGCCTCCTGCGCGCCACGCTCCCCTTCGCTTCGCCCCCGGGTGAACCCGGCCCAGTACGCCGCGAACGCAATCCCAGCGACGAGGAGTCCGGCGATGAGCACGATCCCGAATGGCAATCTCACCGCGCGCGGTGTGGCGAGCCCTCCCGCAGCAACGCTTCCTGGCTTGTGTCGCCTGGCCTCATAGAGCGTGAGTGCGTCCTTCGCCATTGACGCGGGAGCGTACCGAGTCAGGGAGTGGCCGCTTCGGCGATCACGCTCGCGACCGCAAGACCGCCCGCGTGCGTCAGCGAAACATGCCACGCGCAGATTCCAAGGCCCACAGCGAGTTCAGCCGCGCGGCCCTCGAGTGCGATCGTCGGCGCGCCTGACGGGAGCATGCGGACTTCAATGTCGGTCCATGCGAGACCCGTGCGCATGCCGGTGCCAAGCGCCTTGAGGACCGCTTCCTTCGCGGCGAATCGTGCCGCGAGTCGTTCCCCCTGCCGTTTGCCACCCTCGGCCGCGAACCCCCGCTCGTGGCGGGTGTACACGCGCGCGAGAAACCGCTCGCCGTGGTCTCGCAAGAGTTGTTCGATCCGCGCGACCTCGGTGACATCGATGCCGTGTCCGACGACTCTCATGCGGTGACCTGGCCTTGCCAACGCTGGAGCGTCTCCTCGAGTCCCCGGCGCGGATCGGTCCACTGCCGCGCGTCAGCGACGGGGTTCGACTTCAACCCCGCGACCGAGAGTGCCGCCACATAGGCCAGGAGATCCAGCTGTGCATCCGCGGGTTCGCCGGCCGGCGCCCGCGTGGCTCCGCAGAGAAGGTCGCACACACGCGCGCACGCCAAGCGCGGGCCCGCTCGGGCGACGGCCCCTGCGACATCAGTCTGCGCAGCGAGCAAGACCGGTGGATCGATGCCGATGCCGATGGCATCATTCTGTGACGACGCGTCGCCTTGTGCGGCCGCGAGGGAGAAATCCACGAATCGCACCCTCGCGCGATCGGCGATCTCGGCGAGCGCCGCCCTGATTGGTGCGAGGGCGGCGAGATTCGAAGTCGTCGCCTCGGGCAGCGCAATGCTGATCGGGCAGCACCCGAAATCGCGCCCGAGCTCCGCCGCCCGCTCTGCAGCATCCATCGCGCGATCGACCTGCGCGGCGTCAAAGAAGTGGCCACTCGGGATGAAGAGGTCGACCCCGCTGCACGCGAGACCAAGGCGACGCAGGTGGGTGACGATGCCGCGACGCGATGAGGCGTCAAGATCGCGCGGCCGCATCCCCGTCTGCGTCGCGGACCACTGCACGGCGCGGTATCCCATGGCGACGATCGTGTCGATCGCCTCACGCGCCTCGAGCGAGAGCGGCGCGATCGTGGCTGAAAGTGGTGCAAGCGTGGCCGCGCACTGCCCGAACATGGCCCGAGGGTACCTTCGGCGCGTGAATCCCCTTCCGCGCAAGACGCCAGCGCAACGATTGCGAGCGTCGCGCCTCCTCGCGGCACTGCGGCGGCGTTACCCAGATGCCCACTGCGCACTCGATTGGAAGGAACCGCACGAGCTCCTCGTGGCGACCATTCTCTCGGCGCAAGCCACCGATGCCACAGTGAATCGCGCCACGCCCGCACTCTTCGCGGCGCATCCGGGCGTCGCCGCACTGGCCCGGGCTGGGGTCGGCGGCATTGAGCCGTACTTGCGCACGATCAACTTCTGGCGGATGAAGGCGCGCGCCGTGCACGAGTCCATGGTGGCCATCGAACGCGACCACCAAGGCGAAGTCCCACGCACCATGGAGGCGCTCACCGCGCTGCGCGGCGTCGCGCGCAAGACGGCGAATGTTCTGCTCGGCAATGCATTCGGGATCAACGAAGGCGTCGTTGTCGACACACATGTTGGACGGCTCGCGAGACGGTTCGGTTTGTCGAAGCACGACGATCCCGTGAAGGTGGAGCGCGACCTGATGGCGCTCTTTCCCCGCCGGGCGTGGTGCCTGCTTTCGCATCTCCTCATCGCGCACGGGCGTGGCGTCTGCAAGGCGCGCGGTGGCGCGTGTGCCGGTGATGCGATCTGTCGGCGGTACTGCTCGCAGGGAAGGCGCGCAACGACGCCGCGCGGATCACGAACTCGGCACTGAGGGCGGGTCGTACTTGGTCCACATGACGACTCCCATGCCGCCGAAGATGCTGACGAAGCTCGCACCGTCGTTGGTTCGCCGAGGGTAGATATTGATGACGGGTCCCTGCATGCGGACGCGACCGACGCGCGCGAGCGAACCGCTGGCCATGCGCCACACATCGATGCCGTCGTCATTGCCAATCCAGATGTCATCGCGGACATTCGCGATGGTCCTTGCGTGCGCGCCCTGCGGCATCTGAATGACTTGTCGGCTCCCCTTGCACTTCACGATCACGCGCGGGCCGCTCTCGACCGTCAACGCATCTCCATCGGCCCCTTCAATCGACACCGTGCCGAAGGAGAACTCCGCCGTGGAACTTGGCGGATTGACATTCTGGATCTCACGGTCACTGGGCTCGCAACTCCCACCGACCATGTAGAGCCAGTTGCCCTCGTCGCTGCCAGCAATGATCCGTCGTCCGTCGGAGAGGACGCGCTCGAGCCGGCCAGGCTCGCGGTGGGCTGCGTGGAACTCATCGCCGGGCCCGCGCGCATCGGTGGTGGGCCGATAGAGGGCCCGGCCGAAGGTGCCCGCAACCGCGAGTGTGTTTTCGCCAGCGAAGTCGAGATCAAGGGCGCCCTTCACGCGGATGGCTGATGGATCATCGAGCGAGCGCTCGCCGATGCGCCACGAGACGATCTCGGAGGGCGTCACCGCATAGAGGCGGCCGTCGATCTCGCGCACGCGCGCGACCTCCCCCGGAAGCACAACCGCGGCGGCCTCGATGAGGTTCGCGTCGAGCATGCCGACGCGCGCGGCGTCCTTCCCCTGAAGGACGAACACCATTCCTCCCGGAGGGCCGCTGCCGGGAGTGAGTGCGTGCACATCGCTGGCGCGCCCCACGCTTGCGCCATCCTCGAGCCGTACGAGTTGCCCCTCGCGCGTGGCGATGACCCCTCGTGCGCTCTCGGCGACACGGCCACACACGGCGGGTGATGCAAGAAACCGCTCGCCCGTGTCAAGCCGGACCACGCCGCCGAGACCACTGACGAAGAGGCCGCCGTCGGCGACCGAGAGGCTCTCCGGGCGGATGCCGAGCTCCCGCTCCGTGATCGACTCAAGAACCATCATCGACTTTGGATCGCTCGCATCCACGCGAACCACCGCCGTGCGATCCAGAACCGCAATGAGGTCACCGCGATAGACCAGCATGTCGACGAGTGCGCCCGAGGTCCCGAGCCCCATGCACTTCAATTCGTCGAGCGTCGCGCCGGTCTCAGGATTGAGTGCCAATAGGCTTCCGCCGTATCCCTGAAACCAGATCCCGCCGCTGCAGAGCGTGCGCCAGTGGGCTCCGCCAACAAGGTGCGTGATTTCAAGCCGCTCTGGCCGGGGGTCGACCCGGGACTCGGGCGTGTAGTCGCTCAGGCAGGAGGCCAGCGCGAAGATTCCCGCACCGAGCGCAAGTTGTGGAAGAAGGAATCGACGGCCGACCATTCGGGAAATCTACTCCCAGTGCTACGCTGCCGCGCATGGGCCACGGACGGATCGAGCTCTTGGAGAAAATGCTCGAGAAAGATCCAGGCGACGCGTTCTGCCGCTACGGGCTCGCGCAGGAGCACCTCAAGGCCGGAAACATCGACGAAGCCGTCATCTGGTTCGATCGCACCATCGAGTCGGATCGCGACTACTGCTACGCCTACTACCACAAGGCGCGGGCACTCGAACAGGCCGGGCGCATCGATGAGGCCGCGGCGGTGCTGCGCGTTGGACTCGAGCGCGCGACTTCGTGCGGCGACTCGCATGCGGCGGCTGAGATCCAGTCATTCCTCGACCAACTCACATGACTCAGAAGACGCCCGTGCGGAAGGCGCCGCGCATTCAGTCGCTTGACTCGGATCCGCGCGACCCGCGCGTTGTGCGGGTGGTTCTTGCGGGGCAGACGCGCGCGGTGGCGCAACTCCCGCGAGAGTCGCTCACTGAACTCCGGCTTGCGGAAGGGCTCGCGTGGACGGCGGCAGTCGCGCGTCGAGTCGCGGCGTTCACCGCGCACCGCAAGACGCGCGAGCTCTCGCTCAAGTGCCTTGCGCAACGATCGCACAACGCCACGACGCTGGGCGCGGCGCTGTCGCGGCGCGGTGTGGACGAGGGCGTGGTGGCGCGGGTCCTCGCCGAGCTCGTCAAGGACGGTTGGTTGAACGATGAGCGCCACGCCGAGTCGCGTGCGCTGTCCTTGGGTCGGCGGCATCCAGGGATCTCTGCGGACGCCGCAGCGGCATTGCTGGAGTCGGACGGCGTGGACGCGCCTCGTGCGTGGACCCACGCAAAGCGCATCGCGCGCGACCAAGCGCTGTGCGCTGTGGCGCTCGCGCGGGCCGTCACGGCCCTTCGTGGCCGCGGCTCGCGGCATCCGCTCGCTGTCGCTGCGAGCCTTGCGCGACGCGGTATCGACAGGACAATCATCGAACGGGCACTGCGTCAGGAGGGCATCGATGCTGAAGAATGAGAAACGCTGCACACGAGTTGTGGGGGTGGCCGCCATCGCCGCCCTCCTAGGCTGCGAAGACTGCCGCAACCGCGACAACGGCCTCTTGGGCGTCGAGGCGGGAACACTTCCCGCGTTGCAGGCCTCGCCGTCGAGTTCGATCCCTGCCGACGATGGGCCGTCGCTCACGGGACTCGATCGCCGAGCGTGGAATCTCGTTCTAGTGAGCATGCCGCGCGGACAAGTCGAAGTGCAACCAACCTACGGTCGCAACCTGCATGTGGCTCGCGGCAGTGTGCGCGGCGAGGGGATCTACCCAACGGCGTCAACCGCACTTGATGGGTCGTCGGAGCCGAAATCCGTTCTCTGTGAGGCGATCCTTCAGCCGCTGTGGATTCCGGTGTCGTTTGGGATGACTCCCATGCTCATCGCGCGAGGGCAGACCCCGTGGAGTACGCATCGAGAACCCCGTGGTCGCTACGAGGTCGTACCCGCGGCCACGGGCGGCGACGGCGTCGATTGGCGCTGGGTGGAGCGGCCCGCGACGGTGCCGTGAACCGACCGCCCGGCGTTGGCGGGGTTGTAGTACGCCACCACCGTGGCGCGGAGTGGAGAGGTGCCGACCACCTTCACCCCTTCGACCGTTGGCCATGACTTCGAGTCCATCTCGCTCTTCGCCTTGAGAACTTTGCCGATGAAGATGCACGCAACCCAGACGAACCCCCCCAACTCCAGGCAAGCTCCGCCGGGTTGCTGTTCCCGCGTGCCTTCGGGTCACGGAGCCGCGGAACCGTCACCCGCCTCTTCGGCATCGCGCTCAAGTGTTGAATTGCGGAGGGAGCGTCTCGTCGGCTCGCGGCGCGCCCCGAGGTGTCGTGGGCGGTTCACCGAGTGCGGCGAGCATTCGCCGAGTGATGATGCGGACCATGTAGAGAAAGAACACGCAGAATCCGAGGCAGAAGACCCCGACACCGACGGGGATCACGCTCATCCAATCGGCGCCTGGACTGAGGACTGCCCGCGAGTGATCGATGGGGTCGCAGTGCACCACGACCGACGCGCCGACCGGATAGGCGTCGACGATGGCTTGCGCGTCGGCGCGGCCGCGAGAGATGACGCGGAACGAGATCCGACTCCCGCTGAGTCTGACGCCTGCATGCTCGTACGAGTACTCAACCTTGGGGATGTACTCGGTCCGCGTGCCAGACTTCGAGTGGTGGCGCGACTCGATCACTGAACTGACAACCACGGTGCCATCGACGGTCGGCCACGACTCCGAGTTGACGGCGAGCATCCACTCGCGCGTCCCCATGACAATGAAGAACAGCGCCACGCACGCAATGAGCACCGGAACGGTGACGAAGAAAACCCGAACCCGCCGCACGATCGTCGGGGTCAGCGGGCTCCCACGGCAGGAAGTTCGGCCGAACCCGAAACGCATCCGCGAAGTGTAGGAGCCCGCGCCGTACGCTTCGCCGGTCGTGGATCGTTCATTCGAAGCAGACCGTGAGCGCAACTTGGAAGTCTCGCCGCACGAAATCGCGCGCGCGAGGGCCGATGGTGCCTCGATCGTCCTCATCGACTGTCGGACATCGACGGAACGGGAGTTGGCGAGAATTGAGCCATCGCTTCATGCACCGATGCACACGCTTGCCGATCACATGCTCGCTCTTCGCGAGCACGAGGACGCATGCATCGTCGTGTACTGCCACCACGGTGTCAGAAGCCTCGAGGTCACGCTGGCGCTTCGACGGGCTGGGTTCGACGATGTGCGGAGTTTGGCCGGCGGGATCGACGCGTGGTCAAGGATGATCGACGCTGCCGTCCCGAGGTACTGAGGGACGCCACACTCGGCGTTGGCGTCCCCAGCGAAGAGCGGGCGAAGGGATTCGAACTGAGTCCGCGAAGTCCGTAATCCCGGCAGCGGATGCGTGAGCATCCGCTGCGCTGCCTTCGCCACGCGAAGGCAGGGAGCCCGCGACTGAGCGAAGGTCGGGAGGCGGAGCCTCCCGGACCTGCGCGAAG
>SXGS01229411.1_pt1 | contig 16538 bp, 10 predicted proteins | sample 3174681 | NCBI WGS metagenome assembly SXGS01 (sample SAMN11356861, study PRJNA531348) | freshwater metagenome | isolation source: freshwater sample F1-80 | place: China: Fuxian Lake, Yuxi | collected 2017-12-25 | reverse complement strand
GGGCAATCCTGCCAACATTTGATCCGCATGCGCGATGGACATGCGCCAATCCAATCAGAGTCCACAGCGGCGCGCCACCAAATTCATTCCATCTCCTTGCCCTCAAACTTCATTCCACCCTCCTTGTCGAGGGCCATGGCGCTGGTCATCACGAATCTTCTATACTGTGGCGGGGCAAATGAGTTTCATCTCCGAATGCGGCCTGTTCACGAGCTGTTCGGAATTGGGGCCTGTTGCAAAAATCGACGAGCACAAATGGAGAAAATTCGAGTCCATGACTGATCCGAAAGCTGTATCCAACGGAATGGCACGAGTGGACGGGCGACTGCCTCACCAGTTGCGCCCTGTCCGGTTTCAAAATCACATCGCCCCCCATGCCACGGGCTCCACTCTGATCGAGTGGGGAAACACACGCGTCATTTGCGCCGTGATGGTGGAGGAAACCGTTCCTCGCTGGATGAAGGAACAAAAAGTCTCGGGCGGCTGGATCACCGCCGAGTATTCGATGCTGCCTTATTCAACTCTCGACCGTAAGCAGCGCGACGTCACCAAGGGGAAGATTGACGGGCGATCTCAGGAGATTCAGCGATTGATTGGGCGGTCGATTCGCGCCGTGGTTGACTTGGAAAAGTTGGGCTCACGTACGATCTGGGTCGATTGCGATGTACTCCAGGCTGACGGCGGCACGCGCACCGCTTCGATCACTGGCGCGTACGTGGCGCTGAGGCTCGCGGTGCGGAAATTGATCGAGCAGGGAAAGCTGACTGAAAGTCCACTGTCGAAAGGTGTTGCCGCCGTCAGTGTTGGTCTGGTCAACCACAGGCCGCTGTTGGACTTGAATTACACGGAAGATGTCGCTGCGCAGGTGGACATGAACGTGGTGATGACCTCCGCAGGTGAATTCGTGGAACTTCAAGGGTCTGGGGAAGAGTCGTCTTTCAGCGAGGAACAACTGGCGTCCATGATAGCCCTTGCCAAGACCGGGGTCCGTGAATTGTTTCAGGCGCAAGAGGCGGCTGTCGTCGAGCCTGGAGTTTGAACGTCCCCTGGAGAATTCCGATGCTGCCTCCAACAAGGATCATGTTTATTCGTCACGGTGAAGTGGAGTCATCCTATCATCGTGTTTTTGGGGGGCGGATCGACATGGAATTGTCTCCGTTCGGCCATGAGCAAGCCCGAGTGACGGCGGAGTATCTGCGGCGGCATCCAATCGACGCGATTTACGCCAGTCCAATGAGACGGGTTCAACAGACATTGTCGGCCTTGGTAGCGTCGCAGGAGAAGCTCCCCACCATCCTTCCAGATCTCAGAGAAGTGGACTTTGGTGAATGGACGGGCCTGAGCTGGGATCAGGTGATGGAGCGATTTCAGATCAGCGCCTTCACCTGGCTGGAGCAACTGGAGCATGGAGCAATCGATCAGGCCGAGTCGATCGAACACTTCCGTTCGCGTGTTGAAACGGCGATGTGGCAGGTCTTGCGCGAGCAATCTCAAAAAACAGTGGCGGTGTTGTGCCACGGAGGTGTGATCCGGATGGCCTTGTCCATTCTGTTGGACCTTCCGTTGAAGAAGACTGCCGCCTTTGAAATCGAGTATGCCAGCGTGACAATCGTGAACTGGCGTCCTCCAAAAAAGAGCGAGATTCAATTACTCAATTTTACACCGTGGAGGGATATCCGATGAAAGCCAAACCTCTCTGGCAGGTGTCGCTGTTGACGGCTTCCCAAGTGGAAGAGCCGGCGGCGGCTTTGCTCGAAAGAATCCTCGGCCTTTACCCTGCAATTTATGCCAATGCCGAATCAGGATTGAGCACGTTGACGGTTTACTGGAGCAGATCTTTGCGCCGTGCCGAAGTGGACGAAATTCGTTCAGGCCTCTCCACTCTCGGAAGTCTGGGTTTAAACATTGGGCCGGGAACCATCAGAAGCAACCGTGTGCGCCGGGAGGACTGGAGCCATTCGTGGAAGAAGTACTTCAAGAACATCGAAGTGGGGCAATCGCTCCTGATCCGGCCAAGCTGGAGCAAGCGGCTGGCACGCCGTGGACAAGCTTTGGTGGTGCTCGATCCTGGCTTGAGCTTTGGCACGGGGCAACATCCCACCACTTCGTTCTGCCTGGGGCAACTTGTGGCAGCACGACTGAAGAGCGTTCAGCAATCGGCACTGGATGTGGGATGCGGCTCAGGAATTCTTTCGATTGCAGCAGTCAAACTCGGATATCAACCCGTTCGCGCTTTTGATTTCGATCCGGTGGCGGTTCGAGTTGCCCAGGCTAACGCCCGCCGGAACAGAGTTCACGATCGGTTGGTAATATCCCGGGGAGACTTGACGAAGATCTCGAAGCAGAGCCGTGTCCGATATGATGTGGTGTGTGCCAACTTGATCGATGACCTGTTGGTGGAGGAGGCTGTAAAGATTCTCAATCGGTTGAAGCCCGGAGGTCTCCTTGTGCTTGCGGGAATTCTGAAAGACCAGTTTCCGCGAGTCAGGCAGACTTACGAGCGCCTCGGACTCAAACTTTTGAACAGCCGGACCGAGGCAGAATGGAGTTCCGGATCTTTTGCATACAAGGGTACCACTGTCTGAAAACGGCCTATCTGTGGTGATTTCTATACAATTGACGCACAGAATTCACACAGATTTTGTTTGAACGCAGCTCGGAAGTGGTGGGTCGTATCAGGTGGATGTCCCCAACGAGGAAAAAACAGGCATCGCACGTCGAGCGCCAGGCCATCTTGAGGAGGATGGCATTATTTTCGCTCATCAGGGCCACCGAAAGGATCGACTCCTATGACAAAAACTCCTGATATTATCTCGGAAGCTGTCCGGAATCCCAAACACCCGTTCCCACAAGTGGCCGACAGGCCTGATAAACCCCACAAAAACCGTTACGAACGGCGCAAGGTAAAACAGTACCTTCACCTCGGGGATTGGACTGGTCAGGATAAGCCCTGAGTAAACTTCAGGAGTCTCAAATTCTATATTGAAAGAGCCACGCTTACGGCGTGGCTCTTTCTTTTGGTCTGATCCCCCACAGGTACTCTACCGCTCAGAAGACAACGTTCCGTACCCGAACAAACCTTGGTTGGAGATTTCTGGTTGAAGACCCTTTGAGTGATCCCTATAGCTTTTGGGCATCACGATGATTCCTGAATACACCAACCAGGTGACAGTGGGCTTGCTGCTGTTGATTCTTTGTTCAGTCCTCAGCATCGGGATGTTGATCGCGATGGCAGTCATTCGGCACCTCGACTATAAGCGTCGTTCGAGATGTGTTGACGAATCGGACATCGACAAGTCGGGGGCAGAGGAGGATACAACCCCGGCGTCAATGCTCTTTAATGGTGTCACCCGCTGGCTGACGATCCGCAGTTCCAATCCCGATGCCGTTCAAGAGGTGCTTGGGCTTCACAATGCCAAGCCCTTCCGATGGTCCGACGGCCCGGCGCGGCTCGGTGATCAAACACTGTTCATTTCCCCGGCGGTCGAAGGCTGGCTGTTTATCTTCGGGCCGGGTGTGCCTGATCCCAGTCACGACGTGGACGCGAGTTTTCGATTCATCATGAAATTGGGACGTGAATTGGGGCACGTTCAGTTTTTCAGCCATGATCGGGCGCTTGATTACCACGCCTGGGTTCGAGTTGATGGCGAACGGGTGATCAGGGCCTACGCATGGGCTGGTGAAACGATCTGGAACCAGGGAAAGGTGAGCGCAGCAGAATCCGCCGTGGGAATGCGCTGCTTTGAGTACGGCGAGGAGTTTGATTTCATGTCGTCGCCGGCCATCGTGGCGAATGCGGCGAATGTTCCAGCGCTGGCGGCGCGCTGGAGTCTCGACCCGTCAAAGCTGGATGTGCGGCGACTGGCCTCCGCCCAGGGGATCGCTGGAGAACTGCTGCAATTCCACTGAGCAGCAGGTCTCGGCTGCGCCGCCCGACTCATGAATTTAGAATCTTCAAAGCTTTCTGCGGTTGATCGGCCCGGAGAATCAGCAGGCCTTTTTGCGAACTGGGAGAGGTCGCGCAGTAAGCGTATTCGATGTTGATTTTGGCATCCGCAAGTTTCTGCGAGATCGTGGCAAGTGAACCCGGTTTGTTGTTTCCTTCGATCATCAGAACATCCGAGACGACAACGAGTGTACCATGTTCCTCGAAGAGCCGGAGAGCCTGCTGGGTGTCACTCAGCACCATGCGCAGGACAATGTGATCCACCGTGTCGCTGCTCGAAATCGCAAAGATGTTGATCTTCGCTTCGCTGAGGACGCGACAAACGCGAGCCAGCACTCCGGGCCTGTTATCGAGGAAAAGCGCGAGTTGTTTGGCTAGTTGCATGTGGGTGGATTCCGGTCTTTGGATTTGTCGCAATACTTGATGAGGCTGTCATTCAGCCCCGCCAAAAGCAACGCGTTTCAAATGCGCCGAGGGGGCGGCGGTGCATCCGCAAATTGTCGGTGGAGCGCGACTGTGCTGAAAGCCAGTCGCAGCAGTATCGATGGCTCGCTCTCACGCCAAACCCGCTGCGGCTGGTGCTGCGCACACAGCCGCGCTCCTGGCCGACAGCCAAGTTCACCGACAACTTGCGGATGCACTGAGACAAACCCACTCCAGCAAATCGAAATCCATTTTTGCGCGGACCCTTGGCCAAGTTTTGTTAGGTTGGCCGCATGAAAAAAGGATTGAACCTGAATCGGGTTGTGTTGCTCGGGCGAACGATGGATGAGTACGTGCGCTACTTCGCGCTCAACGTGGAGGATCTTCGCGGACGACGGATCCTGGATGTGGCGTCCGGCGTGAGTTCATTTGCCGCTGAAGCGGGTTCCTCCGGCCTTGGCGTGACTGCTTTTGATCCAATTTATGATCTTTCCGCGGATATAATCGCGGGCCGTTGCGAAGTCGATCTGGAGGAAATCCTTGATTCGATCGGCGGCTTGAAAGTGTACAAGTGGGATTTTTACCAGAATCCCGAGAAGCTGAGAATATATCGACAGCGCTCCTGGCAGGCATTCATTCAGGATTATCGCTCGCGGGGCGTGGAGCGGTACGTGCCAGGAGTTTTGCCGCGGCTTCCTTTTCGAGATGGAGAATTCGACGTCGCCCTGGTTTCGTACTTCCTCTTCGTTTATCAGGATCATCTCGATTACGAGTTTCATCGAAACTCAGTTCTGGAACTTGTCCGGGTCGCGCGCGTTGAGGTGCGGATTTATCCGATTGTGACGTTCGAGGGGGAGAGGTCGGTTTACCTCGATCAATTGATGGCAGACTCCGCCCTCAGTCATCTGAAGTTTGAGGAAGTGAAGACTGATTTCGAATTTTTGGTGAACTCCAACTGGTATTTGAAGATCGCGCGGCGGTGATGAATCTTCCGTGAGGGAAGGGTGGCGAGACGCGGTTGCATCAACATCTCCCTCGTCTCATTGGAAAGGCCACGCAGGGAGAGCGAGGGTCCGCAGGGAACACCTGTCTCCAAAGAACGTCTTGGCGTCTGGATGATGGCTGTCGTAGAACCTTCGTGTGCGAGTTCGATTTCTTCTGGGGCCTTCGGGCAGCGGAAAGACACATGCGTGTCTGAGTGAAGTGCGCCGCATGCTTATCGAACAGCCGACGGGAGCACCGTTGCTCTATCTGGCACCAAAGCAATCCACTTTCCAGATTGAGCGCGAGTTGCTGGCGAGTGGTGAACTGCTTGGTTACACCCGACTTTCAATCCTTTCCTTCGAGCGGCTGGCTCAATTCATTTTGGAAGAATTATGCGGACTGTCACCTCGTGTACTGACTGGAGAAGGCAGAGTGATGGTTCTGCGAGCATTGCTGGCACGGCACGGTGATCGCCTGGAAATTTTCCATGCCATCGGCCGCCTGCGCGGCTTCGCCCAGCAGTTGAGCGGGACTTTGCGCGAATTGCAGCATGCCGGAGTCAACGCTGGAGACCTCGACAGGTATGCGATGCAGCTTGGTGGAGATCATCAACTCGACGCGAAGCTGCGGGATCTGGCGCTGTTGATGCGAGCCTACCAGGAATGGCTGGCCGAACATCAAATGGTGGACGAGGAACAAATGTTGTTGCTGGCCACTGAAGCTTTGCAACCACTGCGTTCAAAAAGCCCACCAGCGGATCCACCTGACATGGCCGCGATGCTGGCCGACCCGGGCGTGCGACAGCCCGTCACCGCCGGGTTCATGGTTCCGATGCGTGGACCGCAAACCGCCGGAAGAATTCGCCTGGGCGGCCTCTGGATGGACGGTTTCGGTGAAATGAGCCGACAGGAGATGGAACTGGTGGCGGCGCTCGTGCCGCTGTGCGAAAGCGTAGCTGTCACTTTCAATCTGGACGCTTCAAGCTTCGGCTCCCTCTCCTGGCTGAACACCTGGTCCACCATCGCTCAAACTTACCGGCAGATACGTGGACGGATGGAAGGGATTGATGGAATCGAGCTGGTCGAGAATTGGATTGATCGCGGTACACCAGAGCAGCGATTTGGGGACAACAAGGTGCTGCAACATCTGGAGAGGCATTGGCAGGAGTCGGTGGCTTTTTCGAGTGACCAGATTGATGAAGCGGAGCTCCCCGTCGCGCGAAACCTGCGGATCTCGGCCTGTCCGACGCGTGAGGAGGAGGCGCAGGTGGCCGCGCGCGAAATTCGAAAATTTGTTCGCGCAGGCGGCCGTTATCGAGAGGCCGCGGTGTTGGTCCGGCAGCTTGATCCTTACGCGGAGGCGATCCGACGCATCTTTGCGCGCCACGTCATCCCGTGCTTTCTCGACCGTCGGGAGCCTGTGGGACATCACCCGCTGGCGGAGTTGACGCGAGGAGCACTACGGTTGGTGGCATTTGACTGGCGGAACGAGGACTGGTTCGCCGTGTTGAAGACAGGGTTGGTGACAGAGGACGATGGGGTGATCGATCAAATTGAGAACGCGGCGCTGATTCGCGGCTGGAAAGGGAAGGCGTGGCTGGAACCGATCGCGGTGAGCGATGCGTCAGAACAAGAGCAGCAATTGGAGGTCGTCAGGGCTGAGATGGTGGAACCGTTCGTGAAATTCAGATCGAGTCTTGGTGAACGTCCCAATGGGCGGACTCTGGCAGCGTGCATGGATGAATTGTGGAGAGCAATGGGAGTGGAAGCGCGTCTCGAAGAATGGAGCCGGACTTCGGGAGAGCGGGTTCATTCAACATTGTGGCAGCAGATGCTGGATTGGCTGGACGTCGTGCTAATGGCGTTCGAGTCGGATGGACTCGGCTTGCGGGACTGGAGCCAGGTGGTGGATGCGGGACTCGCGGAGCAGACGGTGGGGGTTATTCCTCCGGCACTGGATCAAGTGCTCGTCGGCGCGGTGGATCGGACACGCAACCCAGACCTGAAGCTTGTCATTGTGCTCGGGATGAACGAAGGGGTATTTCCACAATCTCCGTCCGCAAGCGGTTTGCTCACGGATTCTGATCGTGAATCACTGACCGGATTGAACGTGAGACTTGGGCTTGCCGTCCGGGACAAACTCTCGCTCGAACAGTATCTCGGCTATGTCGCCTGCACCAGATCCCGGGACCGGCTGGTGCTTACGCACGCGCTCCGGGACGAAGAGGGTTCGACGTTGAATCCATCACCATTCGTGCTGCGCATTCAGCGGCTCTTCCCGCAAATCGCGATCGACTCAGGCTCTTCTCCCTCAGTTGAAGATGCGGAGACGCCTCGTGAATTGTTACCGGCTGTTTTGGAGATTCGACGACGATCAGCAGTGTTGTCCACCGGGGTAACTGAACTGGTTGAGTTCGTCGAAAACACCACGACTCCGGAAAGAGCGTGGAACTTTCGCACTGAGTCATGTGACGATCGCCTGACAAGGGAAGCTGCCGCCAAGCTCTACGGAACGGTGTTGAAGAGCTCTGTCAGCCGAATCGAGGAATTTGGCGTCTGTCCGTTCCGTTTTTTTGTGACATCGGGTCTTCGAGTGGAGGAGAGGCGGTTGTTCGAGATCGATGCGAGGGAGCGCGGCGGTTTCCAGCACGAGATTCTGGCGAGATATCACAATGAAGTGACAGCCATGTCCCGAAGATGGCGCGACGTGTCGCCGCAGGAGGCGAGGGAGTGGATCGGCAGGATTGGGTTGGCACTGGCGGCTGAATTTCGGGACGGATTGTTCAGGGCGGACGATCGAAGCAAGTTCGAGGCGTTAAGCGAGACGCAGGCGTTGCAGGACTTCATCGAAGTGCTCACCGGATGGATGAAGCAATATGAGTTTGACCCGGTGGCGGTAGAGCTGGGGTTCGGGCAGGAAGGCGATTCGTTGCCGCCGTGGCGCATCGAAGCGGGGGCTGGTCGTGTTTTGGAATTTCGTGGAAAGATCGACCGGGTGGATCTGTGGAAGGATCCAAGGACTGGACGGGGAATTTGCGTCGTCATGGATTACAAGGCTCGCAAAAAAGTGGTTGATCCGGTCTTGCAGGCGCATGGAATCCAGGTGCAGTTGCCGGCATACCTTAATGTGCTGAAAAGTCTGCCGGGAGTGGCGCTCCGGTTTGGTGTGACCGAAATCGAGCCCGCAGGCATGTTCTATGTCAACCTCAGGGGCACTCACGAAGGACAGAAGGGAAGGACGCGAACGGAGATTCTGGCCGACGCGGAGAGCGCAAGGAGGAAAGCATATTGTCATTTCGGCAGGTTCAACCGCGAGGTGGTTTCTTTGCTCGACAGGCGTGGCGAGAAGAAGGGAGACCAGTTTCGATACGAAAGGGTAAAGGAAGGCGCCTGGCACGCGCGATCTACCGATCCAAAGACTGCCGAAGAATTCGCACGGATGATTGGGTTAGTGGAAACAAAGTTGAGTGAAATGGCAGCCCGGATTTTCGATGGAGTGGCAGAAGTGGACCCGTATCGAAAGGGCTCCACAGTGGGGTGTGACATCTGTGGATACGCCTCGATCTGCCGGATCGATCCGGCGACGCATGCCTATCGTGATCTGAGGGTGAATGACGGTGAACCTTAAAAGAGCAGCTCAATAGCCGCGAAAGAGCGCAGAGATCGCAAAGAGAGGGAATTGGAGTCAATGTGAAGTGGCCTTCCCTTTCACCCCCCACGGTGAACTTCACGTCAGGCTCGCTTCTGCATGAAGCAGTTCACTCTGTGTTCTTTTGCGGCTATTCCAAGTGCCGAATGTAGGGTGAAACATTGAAACTGCGGCACCGCGCATCTCTTGCATGACAGGGCTTTCGAGTCCACTGGCAGTTGTTTTGAGGGGCGTTTGTTTGAGCGTGCTATTCCTTCAATCGGACCCGGAAGAAATGCAGTGCATCCTCATCGCCCGAGGCGGTGAATTCCATGTCGAAACCGGTGCCTGTGAAAGGTGCGGCCGCCGGAGCCCATTCGGTGGATACGGCGTTCTGAGCACTTTCAATGATGTAGGTTTTCCCCTTGCTGGTCGGCCAACGAAGGACAAAGCCCTTTCCATGACCCGGCTGGTGATGCCGCGCTTTGGCGTGGAGGACGGAGCGGATGTCGGTTGGATTGGTGCCGGCCTTGAATTCATCTCGGTTTGAAACGCCATCCCCATCGGCGTCTGCATTGGCATGAGATAGGAGGTTTTCCGCCGAGGCGAAGAAGCGGAGTCGCCAGGAGTCCGGAAGGTCATCATTGAAGGAGGAAGTATCCCGCGGAGTCTTGATCAGCAATCCATCCTGAACTTCCAACGGAAATGAAGCGAGACCGTTGGGTGATCCGGATGCGTGCTGGAGCTTGATGCGATAGGCGGCCTTTGGAGGCAGGTTGGCGGGAATCTTGACGAGGAGATTGCCGATCTGGGATTTGCCGTGGAGACCTGCAACATTCTTGTCGAGCCAGGCGCCGGAGAAATTAGCCGGCCCACGGGACGCGTTGAGGGTGGGCTCGCCGAGCTTTCCATCGGGAACAAATTCGATGGTCTCATCAAGAGCAGGGCTTCCATCCAAGGCCTCGACATTCACACTCAACATCGCGACCCGCAGAGGGTGAGAGCCGTGGACTTCGGCGTAAATAGGGACTGACAGCGCTTCGCCACCATGAACCACGAGATCGGGGGAGCTGAAACTCACGCCCGGCAACTCAACCGATTGAACCTTGGTGGGCAGGACAGCGTTGGAGAACTGCTCGGCTGGCGAGTTCGGTTTGCCGCGGAAGAGATTGGGCACGCTCTCGGCGGCGAGCACTCCGTTGGTCCAGAACCGTTGGAACCATGTCAGGGTTGGATCCAGGGAACGACGGAAGGTGACATAGACATCCGTGACATCGAGGATTCCATCACCGAATGCGATGTTATTGATTGTCATGTCACTGCCGTCGAAGAACGGGCTGGTAGCCGCGCCTGCAAAGGTATTGGGCCCTCTCAAGACATGGCCCGCGCCGCCGGCTGCCACAAAATCTCCGCAGCAGGAGTCCATGGAGTCGAAGAAGTCACTGCCGACAACAGGCATGTCGAGGAGATACACAGCGGACTGGAACACCTGCATGACATCGTCATTGAGAAGATTGGTGTTTCCAAAATCACCCGCGTTGAGCCAACGGAAAGGCGCTGCATCGCCGACAACATATTTGCGCTGGCCAATCGTTATGTTTTTGACAGCGTTGATCTCACCGGCGCCCAGCGAGCCGCCCGTTGGCGCATCGATGAACACGTCACCGGCTGGGCCGCCAACACCGTCGGAAGTGGCGGAAGGCCGCCCGAGCGTGATCTGGTAACTTTCTCCAGCGGGTGCAGCGGAAGGAACGTTGAAGGAGTAGGCGCCGACGACGACCTTGGAACCCGTCTTCCTGAATACGGTGTCGTGCGCGATGGAGAAAGTGATGAGATCCTGGACGAGGGTGTTGTAGAAATTTGTGGCGCCGCCTCGTTCAAGCCAGCCTACCGCGAGAACGTTCGCCGCAGCGTTCGTTGACAACAAGTTGGCAATCGGAAGGAAACCCTGCAAGTTGGTGACAGTATCCGGGGGAGGATTTGTGCTGAAAATGACCATCGCCGGCGGGATGGTTCTGAATACCTTCTTGCCGGGCGGAATTTCCTCCTGGAGCATCGATTGAAAGCCAACGGCGCCTGGAGCGACCACCGGCGCGGCGCCATTGTTGGTGACCGTTACGTTGAATTGGAGGCTGTACATCCTCGCGTTCGGCAGCACCGACAAGGTGACTGGCGCGTAGAACTTCTGTCCGGCGGAGGCGATGTAATCACTGGAAGCTTCGCCGCGCTCGAAGCCGAGGGTCATCCGGTTGGCTTGAAACTGGGTGGGTGAAAAATTCTTTGTCGCGATCTCACTCGGCTTGTAGTTGTCGCGAAAGCCACGGGCTCGAAGCACAAATGGACTGCTGGTGACGATAGTAATTGTGGTGCTTTCGGCGACGATGCTGGGTGGCTGGTTGGTGGGCACTGAGCCGTCGAGCGTGTACCAGATCTCCGCGCCGGCGGTGCCGCATGAGAGTTCAAAAGAAGCCGGGTTGTCACCAAGCACATTTGGCGTGGCAACCTTGTATTGAACACGCGCCTGTACGAGATCGCTTGGACGGCGATTGTCAGCGCTGCTGACCAGCTTGAGCGTGGTGTCGGGAGTCGCGTCGATGATGGATGGTTTGACTTCATCTCGGGTGAGGCCGTCCTGGTAAGGCGGTGTGGAAAGGCTGTTCTGCGAATTGGGAACCGGGATTGCATCCGGTTGAAACAGGCCTGGAGTCGGGCCGGTGGTGAAGAAGGTCTCGGTGTTGGCCTCGGCGCTGACGGCAATGATCGCATCGTTGTTGAAAATGATGTCTTTGAACGGAACCAGCACCGAGAGATAGTCACCGGAGGCTTGATCAAAGACAAAAGTAACGTAACCGATGGTTGGGTTCTTGACGCGCGGAAGCTTTCGAGTGGTCTGGATCCGACGAAGAGCGCGGTTGCCAAGGTCGGCGATGAACAAGCCGCCTTCAATATCCCTGGCAAGTCCCGAGGGGTTGTTGAACTTTGCTGCGGCCAAAGGCCCATCCACGAAGCCGGAAGCCCGAGGAATTCCAGCGTAAGTCTCGACGGAGTAACCGCTCAGTTCCGGGAAGAACTCCTGAACGATGGGATTGAGGTAAATACGGCGCAAGGTGTGATTGGCACTATCGGAGACGAGCAAGCCGGTCGCACCACCGACCCAGACCAGCGCCCCGGGCGAATTGAACAGAGCGTCCGCGGCAAAGTAGGAATCATTGGTGCCGGTGATGCGGGTCGTGCTGCCAGCCAGGTGTAGAATGGTGTTGTCAGGTTTGAGGATCTTGATCGCGTGGTTCTTCGTGTCCGCGACAAAGATCTGCCCGTTGTCGTCGAGTGTGAGTCCTGAGGGTTCGGAAAAGCCCGCCGAAAGCGTGGTGACATTGTTGTTCAGGTCGATTTTTCGGATGGCGTTGTTTTTGGTATCGGCGACGTAAATGTTCCCTGTCTTGTCTGTGGCGAGACCCGTGGGACTGTTGAACTGCGCGATGCCCGCGGGTCCATCAGTAAAGCCCGCCTGGCCAATGTTACCGGCGAACTCTGAGACGACGGACACGGTTCCCGTAGTCGAAAGGAATCGCAGGGCATGGTTGGCTGAATCCGCAACAATGAGACCTCCCCTGGCGGCAACGATTCCCCGTGGAGAATTGAACCGGGCCACGAACCCAGGGCCTTTTGCTGTTCCCGATTGTCCATTGACACCGGCAAATGGTGTGAGCTGTCCATTGTCCGAGTCAAAAGCCAGCACCCGATGAGTCGCGCTGTCCGTAAGGAAGAAACGGGTGCCGCCACCGTAGGCGATGCTGTGGGGTTCAACGATGCCGTTGGTGAGGACGAAATCCACAGTGGGCTGCGCGAACGACAGGAGCGGCAGCAGGGATGCGGCGGCAATACTGAGCAAGGCTTTCGTTTTCATGGTCGAAGAAACGTCTTTTTGGTGGCGTGTGCCGGGGAAGCTGGCTGGGCTTCCCCGGCTGACACTCCCGCTCTCCCCACCTCACACCTCCATCAGCCATCGGCGCGGAGCGAGTCGCGCCAAATGGCTGCTGACTGACAACAACTACTTCTGAATACGGACGCGATAGAAGAAGGTCTCGGCGGATGCTCCTGAATCGCTGACTTCGTGGATATCACCGCTTCCCGATACCGGGCTGACGATCGTGCTCCAACTGTTCAAATTGCCGCTGCGTTCCACGATGTAGTTCTTACCGCTTTCGCCAAACCAACGAAGCTTGAACGAACCTTCGGCATGGTTCTGGCCAGACTCTGGATTGTGCAGGCGGAGCTTGGTCGGCTGCTTGCCGGCTCGATACTCTTCAACGTTCTTCACGCCATCCCCGTCCGGATCCGCGCCAGGCGCGGAGAGCGGACTGTCGAGGCGTCCAAAGAACTTGAGCTTCCATTCGTCCGAGATGATTTCATCCGGGGCGAGCGCGGGAGAGTTGACCCAGACATTGCCTGGCAGCGATTCGAGATCGTACTGGGTGCGAAGATCTGGCGCGCCGTCAACGGCGGCGAACCGGATCGCGTAACTCTGGCCAGACGCGGCCGTCTTCGGAACGGTGAATTCGATGTGACCCAGAAGATTGTTCTCTTCAATAGGATTGACGAATCCGTTTTGAGTGAGCGACCAGGCGGTGACGGTCTGGTTTGCGGGCAGTCGATCCTCCAGGTTCTGTGTATTGACCGGCGTCGGCAGACTCGCGGCGGGGATGAAGCGCGGACGATCCGCCACCGGAGGCGCGTCATTCTGCGGCACGACCAGGGTGCGGAACTGTACGCCTTTCAATTGGCGGCCGGAGGCCATTTTGGCATAAACCGGGACGCGTGTCGTTGACCCAGGAGCGGCATTCTCCACACTCCTGGCCGAGATCGCTCCGTCACGTGACCAGGCTGGTCCGGCGTTCGAGAAGAATTCAGCGGGCTGGCTTGTGGCACCATTGAGCGTGGCGCCAGTCGCGATTCGAGAGCCGCCCGCGGCCCAGGAACGGCTCCAGTTGTTGCCGGACAACCGCAGGGAGCGCTCGCTGATGACGTTCCAATCAAGGAAGCGGATCTGACCGTCACCGCCGACAGCCACGGAAGAATCTTCAGGGAACGCATCCATTGCGTCGAAGACATCTGAGAAGGAATACGGCTCGAAGATGCCGAGCGAGGCGAGAAACGCGGCGTTCACATCGTTGTTGTTCAGATTGCCATTGCCGAAATCGCCGGCGTTATACCAGTTTGCAACCGCGGCATCACCGACCACGTAAGGAATGTTGGCAATGGTGATCGTGCGGTCCGGGAACGTAACCATGTTCACCGGGGTCTGATTGCCATCGGAGGTGCCGGAAGGATTCAACACTTTGATGGTGTATGTCTGCCCCACCTGAGCTGTGGGCGGGATGGGCACCGCGAGCAGAGCAACGGTTCCGATATCCTGGGCTTCGATATTGCCCAGCGTCCGCTCCGGCAGGATACCGGAAAAGATGTTACCATTCGAGATGAAGGAGACGGCAAGCCCGGTCGCATTACCGCTGGTGTAGCTATCCACCTTGGGAACTTCACTGCTGACGACGGGCAATTGTATGAAGTCGTTGGTGCTGATGTGCAAGTATCGGAACTGGGTGGTAATCTGAGGCGCTGGACCGTTCGCCACCACTTCGACACGGAACTGAAGTGAATGCAGGACGTCGTCCGTCGCCAGTTTGACATCAACAGGCACCACGATCGTGGAACCAACACCGGCGCTGAAGTTGCGAGTGACGCCGATGGAACTGTTCTGAAGGTCCGCATAGAGGAAGGTCTTCACGACTTCGGCGCTCGATGTGTAGCCATTCTTGAACCCTCGGACTTTGAAGACGACGTCGTTCGTCCCGTTGACGATGTTGAGCCGCGTGCCCGGGGTGTAGAGCTTGGATGGCGAACCATTAACCGGCGAAGTTCCGTCTGTGGTGTACCAGAGTTGAGCCGAGTCAGTGGCGTTCTCCATGGTAAAGCCTCCAGGATTCTTCCCGTTGATCACTGGGCCGGCGACTTTGAACTGGAAGCGCGCGGTGACGATCTTGCTGGAGCGACGTCCATCCTGAGTGCTGATGGCGCGAACGAGGACATTTGCCCCGTCGGTGGCCGGCCGGACGATGCTGAAAGGCCAGTCAAGCAAGCCATCTTCGTAAGGTTGCGGAGTATTGCGGCTCGTCACGTCATCCGGGAAATCCGCATCCGGATTGAGCGTGTAAAAGGTGTCAGTGCCTCGTTCGCCGAGGATGGCGACGTTGACATCGTTGTTGAAGGTGGAGTTGACCACTGGCACCAGGGCGGTGCGCAACTGGCCGAAGGTGTTTGTCGTGAGAATAACCACGCCAATCTGCGGGTTCAGCACCGGCGGCTGTGGTCCGGTCACCTGCACGGCGAAGAGTTTGTTCGCGCCGAGATCCGCAAGAGGGAAATTACCGATGTTATCCACGGCCAGGCCGATCGGAGTCTTCAGGTCAGCGTGCTCGATGAATGTTTCCGCGGAGTAGGTGTTGAAGGTTGCATTGAAATAAACGCGGCGAATCGCCGAATTCCCGGTGTCGCTGACCAGCAGGCCGGTCTTGCCCCCAACCCAAAGCAAGCCGCGCGGTCCCGTGAACAGGGCGTTCGTTGCGATCAATGAATCCTTGTGGCCGCTGATAAAGCGGGAACCGCTGCCGGCAATCAATGTCACAGTGCCATCGGCTGCGATCGCCTTGATGGAATGATTGCCCGAGTCTGCCACGAAGATTGTGCCGGTGGCCTTGTCAACGGTCACGCCGTCCGGGCGAAGGAATGTTCCGGGCAGGGTGGTGACATTATTCGCCAGGTCGATCTTTCGAATGCGATTGTTCAAAAGATCGGCGACATAAATGTTCCCCGCGGCGTCAGCGGCCAGACCGGCAGGGGCATTGAATTGAGCCACTCCTCCAGCACCGTCCCTGAGGCCAAAAGTGCTGCCGGCGATCGTGCTGACGGCGCCATCCAGGCCGACCAGACGGATGCGATGGTTGCCGCTGTCGGCCACCACCACGCCTCCACGGGCGAGGACGATGCCTTGCGGACTGAAGAAATGCGCAAAGACACCTGGACCATCGCTGCTGCCCGCCTCGCCAAACACGCCGGCAAGGTTGGTGACGACACCGGTGTTGGGATCAGCGCGCAGGATGCGGTTGTTCGCGCTGTCGGTGACGAAGTGGTGACTCGTCTTGATATCGACCGCCACTCCGTATGGTTCAGCCAGGCCGTTGGTGATGAGTGTTTGCAGGAACGGCTGAGCCTGGGCAGCCATCGCAAACATCGTCGTGAGCATTGCGACGAGCCATGTTTGTTTTTTCATAAGGAGGTTGGGGGTTTCTATTGCGCTTCGGAAAACTTCAGTGTGCCGGTCGGGTGGCGGCGAGTGGTGTGTATGCATTTTGTTGTTCATAGGACGCTCTTTCAAAACTCCCACGTTACGACGAGGCCAAGGCTTGTCGGAGCGGCTGGAGACAAGAAAAACGCCGCTTGGGCGACTGTCTCCCCGATTTTCACGGGAGCCGTCCGCGCTCCGCCGTTCGCGCCGTGTTTT
>SXGS01066333.1_pt1 | contig 16539 bp, 14 predicted proteins | sample 3174681 | NCBI WGS metagenome assembly SXGS01 (sample SAMN11356861, study PRJNA531348) | freshwater metagenome | isolation source: freshwater sample F1-80 | place: China: Fuxian Lake, Yuxi | collected 2017-12-25 | reverse complement strand
TGATCAAAGGCGCCAGCGGCCAGGCGGTTCAAAACATGAACCTGATGTTCGGGCTGGATGAGCAGGCCGGACTTTCCGCCATTGGTCTTTATCCCTGAAGCGATGAACCGACAAATAACCCTGGATCACCTCGTCACCCTGCGCGACTACGTCCGCTTTGCCACCAGCCGCTTCTCGGAAGCGGGTCTGTTTTTTGGACATGGTACGGCGGGCGCTCTGGACGAGGCGGCAGCGCTGGTGCTGCATGCGTTGCATCTCCCCTACGACCTGCCCGGCGGGTACTTTGAGGCTAACCTGACACCCGGCGAGCGGGCGCAAGTGCTGGATCTGATTGACCGGCGCATGGCGGAGCGTAAACCGCTGGCCTATCTGACGCATGAAGCTCCGTTTGCCGGACTGTCCTTCCATGTCGATGAGCGGGTGTTGGTGCCACGTTCACCGATTGCCGAATTGATCGAAAGCCAGTTTGCGCCCTGGGTGGAAGCCGATGAGGTGACGGAGATTCTGGATCTTTGTACGGGTAGCGGCTGTATCGCCATTGCCTGCGCGGTTGCTTTCCCGGACGCGCAGGTGGATGCGGCGGATATATCGACCGATGCACTGGACGTGGCGCGAATCAATATCGAACGCCATGCGGTTGAGTATCGTGTACAGGCTATCCAGTCGGATGTTTATTCCCGGTTGGCTGACAAGCAGTACGATCTGATCGTGAGTAATCCGCCCTATGTGAATTTTGCCGAATGGCGTGATTTGCCGCCGGAATACCATGCTGAGCCGCGTCTGGGGCTGGAATCCGGTGATGATGGTCTCGACTGTGTAAGGATGATCCTTAAGGATGCCACCCGGCATCTGAAGCCGAATGGCATTCTCGTTGTCGAGGTGGGCAGTGCCGCTGAAGCTCTGGAAGACGCCTTTCCGGAGGTGCCTTTTTTCTGGCTTGATTTTGAGCGGGGCGGCGATGGCGTGTTCCTGCTGACGGCCAGTCAGGTCAGCCAGTTTTTCCCATAAGGAATGAATCCATCCGCAGGGGAGCAGGAGCCAATATGCTGAGCTTAGATAGAAACGTCCTGATCCATGTCCCGGCCATCGGGAGCAGGCTATCGCGAGCGCTTGCGCTACTGATGCTCGGTGTTGCCCTTGTGGCCTGTAGGCCGGAGGCGAAACAGGCACCACTCGCGCCCGATGCCAGGGTGCTCGCGTTTGGTGACAGCCTGACCTACGGGGCCGGGGTCTTGCCTGAAGAGACGTATCCGGCGCAACTGCAGGCACTGATCCAGCGGCAGATCGTCAATGGCGGTTTGTCGGGAGAGCTTTCCAGCGACGGGCTGAAACGTCTGCCTATCTGGCTGGACGAGCATGAGCCCAGGTTGCTGATTCTCTGTCATGGTGCCAATGATCTGCTCCGTTCCCTGAGCGAAGAAAAGGTAGCCGACAATGTGCGGGCGATGGTGAAAATGGCGCGTGATCGCGGGATTGATGTTGTGCTGATTGCGGTACCCAAGTTCGGGTTAATGCGTGCACCCCCCACTTTCTATGAGGAAATTGCCACGGAGTTTGATATTCCAATCGAGCGGTATGTGCTTAATGACATTGTGCAAAACAGCACGCTGAGGTCGGATTCGGTTCATCCTAATGCCGCAGGCTACCGGTTAATTGCCCAAGCCGTGGTCAAGCGTCTGCAAAAGTCCGGTGCGCTCTGATTTGGCGCATCCGATAGTCCGGCTCACACTCCAAAGCCCGTAAATTCAAGTAATCAGGTCAAATAGATGTCCGGAAACACGCTGGGTAAACTGTTCACCGTCACCTCTTTTGGTGAGAGCCATGGGCCTGCCATCGGCTGCATCGTCGATGGTTGCCCACCCGGTTTGGCATTGAGCGAAGCCGACCTGCAGGGCGACCTTGATCGCCGGCGTCCCGGCACCTCGCGTCACACGACGCAGCGGCGCGAACCTGACGCCGTGAAAATCCTCTCCGGTGTGTTCGAGGGCAATACCACCGGCACGCCCATCGGTCTGCTGATCGAGAACGTCGATCAGCGATCAAAAGATTACGGCAGCATCGTCGAGCAGTTCCGCCCTGCCCACGCTGATTACGCCTATCACATGAAGTATGGCTTTCGCGACTATCGCGGAGGCGGACGATCCTCGGCGCGGGAAACCGCCCTGCGGGTCGCGGCGGGTGCCATTGCCAAGAAATTTCTGCGGGAACGTTTCGGCATCGAAGTCCGGGGCTACCTGGCCCAGCTGGGCCCGATCAAGATCGAGCGCATCGTCTGGGAAGAGGTCGGGAACAATCCGTTTTTTTGCCCCGATCCCGACCGGGTGCCCGAGATGGAAAATTATATGGACGCCCTGCGCAAGGCAGGCGATTCCATCGGTGCCCGCATCAATGTCGTGGCGACCGGGGTGCCGCCCGGTTGGGGCGAACCCATTTTCGACCGGCTGGATGCCGATCTTGCCCATGCATTGATGAGCATCAATGCGGTCAAGGGGGTCGAGATTGGCGGCGGCTTCGATTGTGTCGAAGCCCGGGGAACCGAGTTCCGCGATGAAATCACCCCGCAGGGGTTTCTCAGCAATCACGCCGGTGGTGTGCTTGGCGGCATTTCCTCCGGTCAGGACATTCTGGCCAGTATCGCGCTCAAGCCCACCTCCAGCCTGCGGCTTCCGGGCCGCTCCGTCAACGTCCGTGGCGAACCGGTCGAGGTCGTCACCACCGGACGTCACGATCCCTGTGTCGGCATTCGTGCCACGCCCATCGCGGAAGCCATGACCGCCATCGTGCTCATGGATCACGGCCTGCGCCATCGCGGACAGAATGCGGATGTTCAGACCTTGCTGAATCCAATTCCCGCCAGCCCGTAAACATTTTCGGCAGCGTTGATGTCGCCGCGTGTGCCAAAAGGGCGGCTGTCCGGTTTCTATTTCGCCTATTTCTCGATACTCGGGGTACTGATCCCTTACTGGCCGCTGTTTCTGAAGCAGATCGGCCACGATCCCGCGCAAATCGGCGCGATTATGGCCATCATTCCAGCGACCAAAATGCTTTCGCCGGTCTTCTGGGGTTGGCTGGCTGATCGGACGGGTAAAGCTCTCCGGGTGATCCGCTGGGCGGCCTTCCTCTCATTACTGGCATTTTGCGGGTTGTTCCTTGACCGGAATGCGCTCACACCGCTGATTATCGTGATGCTGGCCTTCAGCTTCAGCTGGAATGCCACGCTACCCCTGTTTGATGCCGTCACCCTCGATCATCTGGCCAAAAAATCCGCACTGTATACGGGTATTCGCCTGTGGGGTTCGGTTGGGTTTCTGGTCACGGTCTGGATCATGGGTGAAGTGCTGGATGACTGGCTGCCCCTGCGGCGTTTGCCGGAAGTGATTGCGGGATTGCTGGCGCTGCAATGGCTGCTCGGCCTTGCCGTGCCTTCGCCGCGCATGACCCATCCTGTTGGGGAAAATCCCTCCATGTTCGGCATCCTCAAGCGGGGTGAAGTCATCGGTTTTTTGCTGGCGGCCATGCTGATTCAGGTGGCGCATGGTCCGTACTACGCTTTTTACTCGGTCTATCTCGACGAGCACGGCTTCTCCGACCGTGCCATCGGCCAGCTGTGGGCGTTGGGTGTCCTGGCCGAAATCGTACTGTTTCAATATTTGCCGAGGATCTATCACGTCCTCAATCTACGCAGGCTATTTCTGGCCAGTTTGTGTCTGGGCATCGTCCGCTGGCTGCTGATTGGCTGGGGGATTGAGAGCGTGAGTCTGCTGATTCTTGCCCAGTTGCTGCACGCCGCCACTTTCGGCTGTTCCCATGCGGCGGCCGTGCATATTGTCCACCGTAACTTTCAGGGGCCTCACCACGCCAAGGGACAGTCGCTTTACAGCGCGATCTGCTATGGCCTCGGCGGTGCCTTGGGCAGCCTTTACAGCGGGGAACTCTGGGTGGCTTGGGGTCCGGCCTGGGTTTTTACGGCCGCAGCGGGTTGCAGCCTGATAGCCCTGGTGATTGCCTGGCCGAAGGTGGGCCGGTGAGACCTGCTTCGGGCCGCAGGTTGCGGCGTCTGATTTCTTCAGGGCTTTTCCGAATTTCCACCGGGCTTAATCGACTGGAAAACACCTTGCCTCAGCGCAATTCTCTGACCCAATTCTCATAGGAACGGTCGACGCAATCAGCTGCCGCTGTACTGAATTTATCAGACGGCAAGAGACAGGCTTCACGAACCACACTGGGGTTGTAGCCAAATTTCTCGCGGAAAGCCCGCGTGAAATGGCTCGCATGCTTGAACCCCAGTTTCAGGGCAACTGTCGTGACGTTGACTCCATGAGGTGCGGCCAGCAGCAGCGCATGCGCACGGAATAGACGACGGTGCTGTATGTAGCCGCTCACCCCGCCCAGTGGCTTGAACAAGTTATAGAGGGATGAACGCGAAAGACCGAACCGTTGGACCAGAGCGTCCGCGCCCAAATCCGGCGACTCCAGCACCTGCTCAATGTAGGCCCGAATCGTTTCCCTCAAGGCCAATGCGGTTGGGTGAGACTCCAGCGAGTTCTCGTTGAGGCTGTAGCCACCGAAGTAACGGCCCACCAAGTCAAGCAAACCGAGACCCAGGAGCTGGGATTCAGCGGCGGGGGTGGTTTTCAGCAAGCTCCAAAGCAGCCGGATATGTTCACCCAATAATCTGCCCTGGCTCGATTCGCGGGACAGGATGCGGCCATGATGGCGCTCTGGGTCGCCCAGGTGCGGAACCAGCAGCGTTCGCGGGACCAGCAGCGTCAGATTGCGAAAGTCGTTGACTTCGGACCGAACCGTTTGTGCAGTGTCCAGGAAAAGCACATCGCCGGGTTGCGCCCTTGAGTGCTCTCGTGCTCCCCAGAGACCCCGCGTCTCACCCTCCATATAAATCTGGATCAGACAATGGTCGATACCGTCCTCGCGTATACGCTGCGCAGGCCGGTCGAATCGCTGACCGACACTGGTGGTTTCCACCAGGAGCAGTTGCCCGAGGTGAGCGCTGTCCAGGTTCGCATCAAAGTTGAGCGGGGTTGCCCCAGCGTCCCAGTCCACATCGAAGATCACCGAGATGCTCTCCTTCCATAGCGGAAAGCGCTGCTCCGGTGCCAGATCGCCTAGCCTGAATCGGGTGATGGATGTCGTTGCTATGTCCATGAGGTCAACCTGCCGACCAAAAACCTTGTGTGTGACGCGGATTTTTTCTCTTCCTGGACGCTGAGTCAACAGGTAAGGACGGAGAGTAAAGCGTGAGATTGTGCAGGTCTATAAAATGCGCCGCGAGTCGTGTAATGCAGCGTAAAACGGGTATTGGCTGGACGCTCGGATGGGGGGTACACGACTCCCTGCGATTTTTTCTATAACAAAACTGCATTCGGTTGAAGGGTCAGGTGGTGAAGTATCCTGATGGATTGATCTGCCCTATTAAGCTTTCCTGATATAGCTTGCCCATAATTTCAGCAGGTGGATCATGCAATACCTCTTGTTGTCATTAACTGTTTTTCTGTATACAGCTGGCACTCTTGCCGGGGAGTTTTGTGCAACCATTCGTTACGATAATCCGGGTGTCGGCTCCAGCGTATATGAAAATATCACAGATGATCCCGTGGAATTTATGCTTCGACTGCGTATCAATAAGGAAAAAGAGATAGCCAGATTTCGTGGTGAGATCTGTGAAAAGGAGTATGGATCAGCTGGCCAGAACATAGTCGAGGAGTGCAAGCAGTCCTACGGTTATATCCGACCAATTAAGGCGTTACCGGAGGACGCTTCACGAAGTGATCTCGCCGCCAGTTCAGGCGTGGTTGGGGGGCTTGAATTTTATCTGGATGAGAAGGTTGATTTCCAGACCGAAATGGCAAGGGCTATGTGCGCAGCAAAACCGGACCAAGCCGCCAGAAGTCAATGTGTGAAATGTTATCTGGCCCCCTTTCTCCCCTTCTGTCGTTCTCGTCCGGCGAGTTTATTCGCGACAGACGGAGTGCAAAATGAAGAACTACAGGATGTAGAGCTTGCTCACAGGATTCGTTTGCCGTTGGGTCAAGATACAGGCCGAGTAGAGACCCGGGTTGTTCTGCGCGGTACAGAAACCACAAAAACCGAGCTCATTGCCGGCAGCCTGACATTAGTAAAATGCCCAAAACCAAGCAGCGAAGAACGCAAGACGGAGCAGCAGATGACTAAAGAAATAAATCGTATCACAAGGCCGTGACATAGTTGATGGAACTGGCCATAACATGCCGGAACAGTCTGTTGTTGTGGCCTCGGTTAGGCGGGTTTATTGAATAAGATATGCCAATCGTGTGGCAATAATAAGCATGAGGTTTTTATGAATATCCGTAATAATACATCCAGACTTTTCAGGAGAAGTCTCTTCTCTGCAGTCATCGCTGTGACTCCGGCGATTGCAAAGGCCGATTGGGCCTGGTCGCCCAACGTCAGTACTTTGAGCTCACCCGGATTGAAGGCCACGAATATCCGGCTTGCATCAGATTCCCGTGGGAATGTGAGTGGAATATGGCTGCAAAGTACCAGCCCGGGTGCGGGCTATGATGAGAGTTGGCTGGTGCAAAGTGCGCGTTTCAACCCCGCTGCGGATACCTGGGGTTCAGCCAGTATGTTGGGTAATACAGGCCGGGGGTTGGGCATTCCTGTTCTGGCGGTCGATGAGATCCGTGCTTGGGCGCTCTGGCGTTCAGAAAATGGAGGAACTGACACGGTTCAGGCATCGCTTTATGAGGCGGGTCAATGGGCCAAACCCATCACCCTCAGTGCCGGGAATCGATCTTCAGTAGAGCCTGAGGTAGTCGCCGATGGTGCAGGAGGATTCGCGGGAATTTGGAAGACGCAGCCGCAGCCGGGAGTCATACAGCGTACCCAAACAGTCGGTGCCGGTCTTCAGTGGGCTACTCCCGTGGATGTAAGCCCAGTGAATCAGGATGCCGATTCCCAACTAATCGTGCGGAACTTTGGGGGCGGAAGTTCCCCATCGACCATGACGCTTTGGCGAACCACGGAGGGGGCGGGAAAGTGGGCGATTCTGAGTTCGCGTTCGGATAAACCCGGCGAGAATCAGCGTGTCTCTCCTCCGGGGGGCTACATCTCAAACATCCATGCGGCAAGTGATGCCGGCGGCAGTGTCATCGCGGTCTGGGAATCCCATACCGGCGATGATGAGCACCTCATTCAAAGCGCTCGCTGGAGCAGCGGACAGTGGAGTCAGCCAGTTACGCTGAGCGCGGCCGGCAAGATGGCTCTCCGTCCAGTCATTGCCGCCAGGGAAAATAATGTCACCGCCCTGTGGGTGATGGATAGCGGAACCGGCATGGTGATTCAAAGCGCCCGCTATGAGCATGGCGCCTGGGGGAATCCGCTGAATGTAGGGAGTGCAGGCTCCAGCAATCCCGCCAGGGAAGGCGGCTACCCGCAACTGGTCGCTGATACGGACGGCCAGGCGATAGCGATATGGCAACACCGCAACAATCAGGGGGTGACCGTCCACAGTGCGCGCTTTGCGTCCGGCCAGTGGAGCCAGGCACAGACGGTAGGCACCGGGGGGCAGGACAACGCCTTCCCCCAAATTGCCAGCGCCGGCCATGACACCGCCGGGGGCGTCAAAGTCGTGGCGGCATGGCTGCAGGATGGCGTGGTCGTCAGCACGACGGGCTCTGAAAACTCCGCCCCCACATTCAGCCTCACCCTCGTCAAATCGGGTGATGGCAAGATCGTTAGTGATCCGGAGGGCATCGATTGCGGCACAACTTGCAATGCGGATTTTGCCCAAGGTCAGTACGTGTTCTTGTTTGCTACGCCGGGTCCCGGTCAGGTCGTGGGAGGATGGTCCGGAGATTGTGCCCAGTTTATCGGCCCTCCCCGCCAGTCCTGCATGCTCACCATGAATGCCAGCAAACGGGTTGGCGTCACCTTCCGTTCCGCCTCCGCCAGAACGCACACGGTGAATGCCATCCTGAACGGCGACGGCAAAGGCGGCATCACCAGCGACCCCGCCGGCATCGCCTGCTCCAATGACCCCCAAGGCCGCATTATTTGCAACGCTCAAATAGCCGAGTTTGAGGAAAACACCCGGGTCACCCTCACCGCCGATGCGGCGGCAGGTTCCTTCTTCTCAACCTGGTCAGGGGCCTGCAAGGGCAAGCACCCCGTGTGCACCTTCAGGGTGGGCAAACAAAACAGGGTGATCAAAGCGGTCGCCACCTTCCAGCCCAATCCGACACTCGCCGTGCAGAAACGCGGAACGGGGGCGGGCAGCATTCGCAGTGACAACGGCAGCATCGACTGCGGCACTGCATGCAGCGCGAGCTTCGACAAGGGTGCCGTGGTGACCCTGACGGCGACCCCGGAAAGCCGTTTCACCGGATGGGGCGGTGCCTGTAGCGGCAAACGCGAGGTCTGCCGGGTCACCCTGGGGAAAAGCAAAAAGGTGGTGGCTAACTGGATAGGCATGGACACCATGTCAGGCAATGACGTTGTCCCTGAATTTTGCATCAAGGAGTCGCCAAAGTTCAACGCCGCCCAGTGTTGGCAGCTACAGGCTGGCTCAATAGTCAGGCCCTGATCCGTCACTCTCCTCATGCTCGGCATCCGGCGGGCGTGAGGGGACAAAGGCTCCAGTGTCAACCGTGACAGTGGCCCGAAACCGAGTCGATAGGACGCTGAAGCGGGAAGTCGCAACGACGGTCAACAACCAGACAGGAACAACATGATCCAAGGCAGAAGCCCAGCTGAATCACGTCAAGGCGTAGGTTCGGGGCGGTTGCCTAAACGGATGGCCGGAGACCGGCCAATTAAGCACCCAGAGAAAATTCAGACATGACTTCCAATGATTTCCAGCATACCCACTGGTCTCCCCTGTATCGGACAGCCACTCTGATCCTGGGAGCGGCTCTCTGCTCGCCGGCCGCCAGCGCAGGGTCGGCCAGCCTCCAGGCTCGTCCCCCCTTGACGTAGCGAGCATTGTCACTGAACCCACAGTTGACGATCGACTTGAATCGAACATTGGAATCCAATATGAAAAGAGTTACCCCAATCTGCACCGGACTACTGGCCGGTCTGCTGTTTACTTTTCTTGCACCGGCCACCCCGGCGGCATCAATCGTGGAAGTCAGTCAACCGGATACTGCCGCCCGGGAAATGTCGGTCACGCTCGACCGCTGGGGCCATGCCACCGTCGTCTGGACGGTCAATGGTTCTGAATCGACCAGGCCGCTTCAAAGCCGGTACGAATCGAATGGCTGGCAGGAATGGGTCAATATCGAGTCGCCGGGAAGCAACTGGAACCCCCGGTTAGCGCAGGCGGACGAGTTGACTACAGCGGTCTGGCTGTCTTTTCATGACGGGTATTACCGTGTCTATGGTGCGGGTTCCTTTGCGGGCTACTGGAGCCAGCCGCAGATACTCAGTACTCCTGAGCCATTCTGGCCTGCGCCGACGGTGGCGATGGACGGACAAGGGTGTGCCATTGCCGCCTGGTCAGTGGAGCATGGCATCAGTAGCCGACATTTTTGTCAGGGCGGATGGGGCCCTGAGACCAGCCTGACCGGGGACGACAGGAGTCGGAGTCCGCAGCTGACGGCCAATGCGTCTGGCTCTGTGATTGCCGTCTGGGAGCAGGCTGGAGGGTCACACCATGCAATCGCCATGGCCCGTTATGAATCCGGGCGCTGGTCAGCTCCCGAGGTTCTGCATCAGTCCAGCGACATCGTGGCGCGTCCGCAAGCGGTATTGGACGATCGGGGGAATGCCGTCGTGGCCTGGGAAGCGGCAGGCGCTAACGGAACTCGTCTGATTCAGGCCCGGCAGTTTCATGCTGGTGCCTGGTCACCCGCAGTTGACTTGAGTTCGACGCTGGCAATGGCGGCGAAACCCCAGCTGTCGATGGATAGGGCTGGCACCGTGATGGCGGTCTGGGGTATCCGTGTCGGGGATGATCTGCTGGTGCAAAGCGCTTATTTGGCACATGGGCATTGGTCACCGGCCAGAACCCTGGGTGTCGCGGGGCATGCTGACAACTGGGGAGAACGGGGCCTGCCGGCTCCCCGGATTGCGTCCATGGGCGCGCGGCAATTCACGGCCATCTGGGCTTCCTACGCCGATAGAGAAAACACGGGTGCGGTTAACCGCGCAAGTTTCCAGCAAGGCCGCTGGGACTCGGCCGAACAGCTCACCACCACGTCTGGTTTCCCGGAGGTTGATGTCGCCGCTCAACCGGACGGACAAATGATTCACGTATGGAATAACTCAGGGGTGATTCAGGCGCTAAGTCTTGGACTCAATGCCCGGTTATTGTCAGTGAAACGCTCCGGTGCAGGCCGTGTAACCAGCAATCCGGGTGGAATTGATTGTGGTGAGGATTGCAGTGCCAGTCTGGGTCATCGGCAACGGGTTGAGTTACAGGCCGAGCCGGCTCCAGGTGCCCGGTTCCTGGGTTGGTCGGGGGCTTGTTCGGGTAAAAAAACCACCTGCCGGGTTCGCATGATGCGGAATCGAATAGTTAAGGCGCGATTTGAGCGCTGACTCGATCACCCCCAACCCCCCGAATTTCACCCAACTGCATGAAGAAACGATTTTTTAGTTACCCACTTGAGGAAATCATGATGAAAAAATCCAGCAGCACGCTGATCGCCGGTTTGACACTTGCTGCCTCGGCAATGCCGGTCTTCGCTCTCTCGCCCACCGCGCCTGCGGGTTATTGCAGCAGCGCCACACTGAAAGGAACCTATGCCTATTCCGGCACCGGCGTAACCAAGGAGACCGGCAGCCCGGGTGTTGTCTACGTTCAGGCCGGTATGGAAAGTTACGACGGCAAAGGTCATGTCGTGGGCTACGGCAGCGATAAGACCAGCGCGATGGACGACGCCAGCAACGCACGCTATGAGGCCACGTATACGGTCAACCCGGATTGCACGGGTACCTTGACCTATGAAGAGGAGGGCGTGCTGTTTGAGGAAAATCTCTATGTCAATCCGGACGGCGCTGCCCTGCGCTACCTCAGCAGAACCCAGGGGCAGTTCTGGGCCGGGGAGGAGCAGAGAATCAGCCGGAAACTGATGGTTCGATAATTCCGGTAGCCGCTATCGGATCGGGGAGTCGTGCGGTGGCTCCCTTAAGTGCCGCCGCCCATCCATGCCGGAACTATTCCGGGCGGGTGGTTGCGGTGATGTTGGCGGGTTTTGCAGGCCCGGTATTCAGAGCATCCCCAACTGCAACTGCGCCACTTCCGACATGCGATCCCGCGACCAGGGCGGGTCGAAGACAACTTCCACGCGAACCTGATTGACGCCGGGCAGGCTTTTGACAGCCGCCTCGGCGTCATATTGCAGCACCGGCCCCATGCCGCAGCCGGGTGCGGTGAGGGTCATGATGACGTGCACGTCGTTTTGGCCGGAATCCAGCGGTTTCACGCCGCAGTGATAGACCAATCCCAGTTCGACGATGTTGACCGGGATTTCCGGGTCGTAAATCGTGCGCAGGACTTCCCAGACATTTTTCTCGACCGCTTCGGCATCGGTGCCACTGACGATGTTGGTATGGATCGGGGGCTCTTTGCCGATGGCATCGGCATCTTCACCGGCAATCCGTACCATGTGGCCGGTTTCGTCGAGTACCGTGAAGTTTCCGCCCAGGGACTGGGTCAGCGTGACGATGTGGCCTTTGGGTAGTGCGTCCGGGGTGCCATCGGGAATACGCACGACATTGACATCCCGTTGCAGGCAAATGCTTTCACGACCGTAACCAAGCATGGACATAAGGTGGGCTCCGGTAATCAGTGCGGGTTGATGACGGATGGTGGGCCGAGCAGCCGGGTGATCTCCTCGGCGTGAGCGGCGGGTGCGGGGAGCGTATCTGGGTGCTCTCCCGGAAAGGCGCGTAAACGGATTGGGCTGCGCATGGGGCCGGGGGTGAACAGCCGGGAGTGCAGGCCAAAACTTTCCGTTTCTGCGTTGAGGATGCGGGCATAACCGGCCAGGCCGAGTTTGGCGACCCCATAGGCTCCCCAGAAAGCCTTGCCGTCGCCGACCCCCGAGTCACCGACGAAGACGGCCGATGCGTCGCCGGTTTCGATTAAAAGCCGGCTGACGGCGCGTGTCAGCAAGAAGGGTGCCGTCAGATTGACCTGTAATAGCCGCTGCCAGCGGGCACCATCTATCTCCGAACAGGGGGTCAGATGACCGAGTTCAGCCGCGCAGTGCATGATTCCGTGCAGTCCACCCAGCTCCCGCCGCAAGCTCTCGCCAAGGTCGGCATAATCCTGCTCGCTCGCGCCCGCCAGATCCAGCGGATAAATGGCGGGCGTTTGGCCACCGCTGGTGATGATCTCGTCGTAGAGTTTTTCCAGCCTGGGGATATGGCGAGCCAGCAGGACCACGGTGGCTCCGGCGTGTGCGCAGGCTCTTGCCGCGACCGAACCGAGTGCGCCGGTGGCACCGGTAATCAGGATGACCCGGTCTTCCAGTGATGGTTTGCTCATCGTCCCGCCTCGATCCAGGTAATCAGGTCGCCCGGACACTCCAGCGTGTCATCCGCCCCCCAGGCGTCAACATCCTCGTCTGCCGCGATGTACCCGTAGAGCGCGGCCAGGGTCGCCATGCCGGCGCGCCGTCCGGCTTCGATATCGCGTGCGGCATCGCCGATGTAGACGCAATGCTCTGGCTGAATTCCCAGGCGCTGACTGGCTTCCAGCAGGGGCAGAGGGTGTGGCTTGGTTTGCGGCGTGGTGTCCCCGCTGATGATGCAATCCGTTCTTTGCGTCAATTTCAGTGCCTCGGCCAGGGGATCGGTGAGCCGGCTCTGTTTGTTGGTGACGATTCCCCAAGGCAGTCCACGTGCGTCCAGTTCGTCGAGAACCGATTCCATGCCGGAGAAATACTGCGTCTGGTTGGCGACATTCGCCTCGTAATGTTCGAGCATCCGGTCCATCAGCCGGGAAAAGAGAGCGGCATTTTCGCTGCTGACCTCGTTGGCCTGCGGAAAATTGAAAACCGGGCGTTGCTCTACCGTCTTGACGACCCAGTAGCCCAGCATGGTCCGTGCACCCCCGGAGATATAGGGTCTGGCCTCAGCGATCGGGCACGGGGGCAGACCTTCTGACAGCAGTGCCCAGTTGGCGGAAGCGACCAGATCCGGCGCGGTATCCAGTACGGTCCCGTCGAGGTCGAACAGCACGGCGTTGACGGGTTCGCGGAGCATCACGGCCTTCATTCGGCGGGTTTTTCGAAGGCGGCCAGATAATTGACGTCAATGTCCCTGGGGCTCAGGTTGAACTGGCCGGTAATCGGGTTGTAGGTCACGCCTTCCAGGCCCAGGAGTTCCAGTCCATTGTCGCGTGTCCAGTGACTGAGCTCGGATGGCCGAATGAACGTGGAAAAGTCGTGCGTGCCTTTGGGGATCATGTTCAGCAGGTATTCCGCTCCGACAATCGCCAGCAAATAGGCCTTTAATTTGCGGTTCAGGGTTGAGAAGAACAGGCGGCCACCGGGCTTGACCAGGCGGGCGCAGGCGCGGACCACGGAGGCGGGGTCTGGCACATGTTCCAGCATTTCCCTGCAGGTGACATGGTCGAAGCTGGCGGGTTGCCTTTCCGCCAGCTCTTCAACGCTGACCTGTTGGTAGTCGATGGACAGCCCCCCCTCCCTGGCGTGTTCCCGGGCGACGGCGAGCAGCTCGCCGCCGAGGTCGATGCCGGTCACATCAGCACCCGCCTGGGCCAGCCCTTCGCTGAGTATCCCGCCGCCGCAACCGACATCGATAACGCGCTTGCCGGATAATCCGGCATGGGAGCGGATGAATTGCAGGCGCAGGGGATTGACCGCATGCAGGGTTTTGAACTCGCCTCGGGGGTCCCACCAGCGGTCGGCCAGTGCGCCGAATTTTTCAATTTCGTGTTCGTGTACGTTTGCAGCGGTGCTCATGGCGTTTTCCTAAGGGTTCTGGGCGGTAAGGATTCTGGCGGGTGTAGTTTCACAGGGATCAGGTCAGCAGCTTTTCCCGCCAGGCACGGGCTTTCTGGCTAATGTCCCCGATATCCAGCGTGGTCAGTTCCCGATTTTTCAGCAAGCGGCGTCCGCCGACCCAGACATCGCTGACTTGGTGGCGGCTGGCTGCATAGACGAGGTTGGAAATCGGATTGAACAGCGGCTGGGTCTCGATGCGGTCAAGCCGAATGGCGGTAATGTCGGCCCACTTGCCGGGCTCCAGTGAGCCGATCTCCGCGTCCAGACCCAGTGCCCTGGCACCATTCAGCGTGGCCATGCGGAGGGCCGTCGGTGCAGGGATGACGCTGGCATCGCGGGCGACTGCCTTGGCTAGCAGCGCGGTCATGCGCATTTCTCCCATTACATCCAGGTCGTTATTGCTCGCCGCGCCATCGGTACCGATGGCGACATTGACACCCGCTGCAACCAGTTTTGCGACCGGGCAGAAACCGCTGGCCAGTTTCAGGTTCGACTCCGGACAATGCACTACGCTGGCGCCGGTTTTTGCGATAAGGTCAATTTCCTCATCGGTGAGTTGCGTCATGTGTACGGCGATGTAGCCGGGGCCGAGCAACTCCAGCTGCTTCAGCCGGTTGATCGGGCGCATTCCGAACTGCTGGCGGCTTTGTTCGATTTCTTCCGCCGTCTCATGCAAATGCATGTGGATAGGCAAATCCAGTTCCGCAGCCAGTGTGGCGATACGTAACAGCGGCTCATCGGAAACTGAGTAGGGCGCATGGGGGGCGAAGGCGAACGACACGAGCGTGTCGTTCAGCAGTTCATCACGGAGTGCCAGTCCCTTTTCCAGATATTCGGCTGGGCCGCTGGCCCACGCGCTGGGAAAGTCGACCAGAATCATGCCGAGCATGGCCCGCATGCCGCAGCGGATGGCTTGCTGGGCGGTGACTTCGGGGAAAAAGTACATGTCGCTGAAGCAGGTGATGCCGCCACGGATCATTTCTGCCATGGCGAGATCGGAGCCATCCCGCACAAAAGCTTCGCCCATCCACTTTTGTTCGAGTGGCCAGATGTGATCGGTGAGCCACTCCATCAGCGGACGGTCATCGGCGATGCCACGCATCAGCGACATCGCCGCATGAGTATGTGCGTTGATCAGGCCGGGAATTAGCGCATGTTCGGGGAATTCCTCGACACTGGCCAACGGGTACCTGGCCCGGGCTGCCCCGGCGGGCAGGATGTCGAGTATGCGCCCGTCGCGCATGACCAGCGCATGGTGTTCAAGCACCAGGCTGTCCGGTTCAACGGGAATGATCCAGCGGGCGGATAAAAGCTGTTCTGCGGCAGACATGCTAAAACCTAGTATTTCAGTAAACTTTACCACAGGCTGCCGGGCTGCATGTGGCGTCAAACCCGGCATTTTAATCCATGCGGGCTGAATTCATGGGGTGCCGGCGCTGAGATGAGGGTCTTTTATCCGCTCGCCAATCCCCTGTCTACCGCTCCAGATGGAGGACACCAACCTCCGGATAGCCGATGGTGCACTGGAACCGGCGGCGGCCAGCGCAGGGAAAGGGGTTGCAGGCGTTGGTTTAATGTTGTGTGGAGCGTGTTTGCGCGTTCCCGGTGTCGGCCAGTATCATCGGCGCATGAACCCGTTGACGATAATGCTTCTCCCCTCGCTGATCCCGTCTCACTGAGTTTTCCGCAGTTGCTGCGGATTCCTGAATTTTCTCCAAAACACGGCTTAATGACATGAATCAACCAGGCAAGGTCTCCGGCTACCGCTCCCTTTTTATCTGGCTCGCCGTGGCTCTGTTTGGTGCCGCATCGGTGGGCGGAATTGCCCTGAACAGAGGGGAGACGGTCAATAGCTTCTGGTTTGTTACGGCTGCCGTATGTATTTACGCGCTGGGCTATCGGTTCTACAGCGCTTTTGTAGCGGCCAGGGTGCTGGTGCTGGATGGTTCGCGGGCGACGCCGGCGGAGCGTTTCGAGGATGGGCGTGATTTTGTGCCGACCAATAAATGGGTGGTCTTTGGGCATCACTTCGCGGCGATTGCCGGACCAGGCCCGCTGATCGGGCCGACGCTGGCGGCACAGTTCGGCTATCTTCCGGGGACGCTATGGATTTTGATTGGTGCGGTCATTGGCGGTTGTGTGCAGGATTTCGTCATTCTGTTCTGCTCGATCCGCCGTGACGGACGGTCGCTGGGGCAGATGGCGCGGGATGAGTTGGGGCCGATCGGTGGCAACACGGCGATGCTGGGCGTGATGAGTATCATGATTATTCTGATCGCCGTGCTGGGCCTGATCGTAGTGAATGCAATGAAACACAGTCCCTGGGCGGCCTCGACAGTCGGCGCGACGATTCCGATTGCCATGGTCGTCGGTTTCTACATGACCAGGCTGCGCCCGGGGCGGGTAATAGAGTCTACCGTTCTCGGTGTTGGACTGCTGTTTTTTGCAGTCTGGGGCGGTGGCTACATTGACCACCATGAAGGGCTGCGCGGCTGGTTTGACTACGATGCCGAACCGCTGGCGTTCATGGTGATTGCCTACGGCTTTGCGGCGGCGGTCCTGC
>SXGS01502846.1_pt1 | contig 16544 bp, 11 predicted proteins | sample 3174681 | NCBI WGS metagenome assembly SXGS01 (sample SAMN11356861, study PRJNA531348) | freshwater metagenome | isolation source: freshwater sample F1-80 | place: China: Fuxian Lake, Yuxi | collected 2017-12-25 | reverse complement strand
GAGGGGCGTGTCACCCGAACCTCCGCCCTCCCTCCTTGGCCCACCGCCACGCGCACCCGGACCTGGCTGGCGAGTGCAAGACGCCCCTTCTCGTCACCGCCTCCTTCGGCCTGTGACGATGTGCGCGCGAACACCCGGCCATCGTCGGAGGTGGAGACGATCACTTCTCCCGCCTCATTCTCCACGTCCAGTTCGCGGACTCCCGCCGCCGGCACACGCGCCTCAGACCGGGCCCGCGCTTTCTCGACGGCGGCGGCACGTTGGGCCCGCTGCACACCACTGCTGGTCGGGGCGCATGCAGCCAGTGGTCCGGCGACCATGCCGATCAGCAGCACTCGCGCCGCACCGCGAGTCACGGGGAGTACGGCAAAGCTGAAGACAGACGGCATCGTGTGAGATTCCCTTCGGACTCGGGCTGCCGGCATCCGTTCGCCCCTCATCCATACGCTGAGTATATCGTCGCGCCTGCCGACAAAGGGGGCTGTGCCCCCTCCGCCTGCAATTCACGCAGGGATTTGCGGGCGACATCACGGACCTGAAAGAACGACGCACGAGCACGTTCGGATGCCCGGCGCCGGATCCATTCGGAATGAGAGGAGCCCGATGAACCTGAATGTAAAGAGTGTCGAGCGGATCCCGATCAGTGTCCCGTTTCGGCCGGTGCCGGCCCGAAACATGATCCGCGAACTCCCCCACTGGACACTCTTCGAAATCTGCAAGGTCACCCTTGAGTGCGGCGTCACCGGATACGGCGAGACGATGCAGTACTACACCTGGGGTACCGTTAGCGATGCGTCGGTGGCGCAGGCGGTCGGCCGCAACGCCGCCGAGCTCATGTGGGACGACTCCCTGGGCGCCGGCTTGCAGATGGCGCTGTTCGATACCGTGGGGCGGGCGACTGATACGCCCGTCTGGGCGCTGCTCGGGCGTAAGTGTCGTGAGCGTCCGCTCATTTCCTGGTGGGACATTGACATGCCGGGGGAGGACTGGGTGCTGGAGTGCCAGCAGGCTGTCCAGGAGGGCTATACCGACTTCAAGACCAAGGCCCGACCCTGGTTCGATCTGGATGTGCAGTGCCGGACCCTGTGTCCGACGCTCCCGGAGTGGTTCGACGTGGACCTCGACTTCAATGCACTCCTCAACGACACCAGCCATGCAGTGAGCCTCTGCCGCGAAATCGAGAAGTACCCCAACGTCAAGATCTTCGAAAGCCCGATCCCGCAGCATGACGTCGCGGGCAACAAGTTGCTGCGTGAGCGAACGCGAGTCGCCATCGCGCACCATTTCGGCAGCCCGCCGATCATGACCGCGCTGAAAGAAGACGTTTGTGACGGATTCGTGATTGGAGGGGGCGCTACCCGCGTTGTGCGGGACGGCACCGTAGCCGCTGCTGCCGAAAAACCGTTCTTTCTGCAGTTAGTGGGCACGGGGATCACGTCCACGTTCGCGCTGCACCTGGGAGCCGTCCTGACCCATGCCCGCTGGCCCAGTGTGAACTGCCATCAGCTCTTCACGCACCACATGGTGCTGCCGCGCATCAGTGTCTCAAACGGCATGTCGCAGGTCCCGAATGCGCCGGGGCTCGGCGTAGCGCTGGATGAGGATGCCGTCGAGCAGTTCCGCCTGCCGGAGATGCCCAACAAACCCTATCCGGCGCCCAAGTTGCTGATCGCCATTCGCTTCGGCAGCGGCGCCACCAGCTACTACACGCACACCATGCAGTACTGGGATGACTTCGCCTCGGGGCGGCTGCCGGTGTTCCAGCCCGGCACGCACCTGGAACTCGTCCCGGACGACGGCAGCGACGCATGGCGCGACCTGCAGGCCCGCGCCAGCGCAGCCGCCGTCCACTGCGCCGGACGAGAACTGTAGACCCACCAATCCGGGGAACGGACTTGACTCCGTTCCCCGGAATCCGGGCGGGCGCAACACGCAGCGCCCGCCTATGGCTCGGGGTATCGAAACGCGACGTCGGTCCGCGCAATGGCGCGCGGGCGGGGCGGGGGAGAATAGCGCCCTGAGGTCCCCAGGCTGTGCAGCACAAACCCGTTCCCCTCGATCCGGTACTGGTAGGCCCGATTGCTGTACGGATCCAGCAGCACCCGCGGCATGGCCTCGTCGAGACTGCGGGGAAATCGCCCGTGGGCGACGCGGTACTCGAGCGCACTCGCCGCGCACACCAGCACCGCCTGCCGGGTCCGTTCACGGAGATCCTCCTCAAACACGTCCCAGGCACCCGGCAGCAGCCGCACCGCGAACTCATTCAACGGTTGGCGGGGAACCTGTCTCAGCTCAATCGCAAGTTCGTGCAGCGCCGATCCGGCAAACCGGATCGCCTGCCTGGTCACTGCCACCCCGCGCCGTGCATAAGCCAGGTAACGGGCCTCTGCCGCGTCCAGGAACGCCGCGCACAGGCTGCGATCCGCCGGTCCCAGCGAAGCCGGGTCGAAAGTGAGACGGGGGTCCAATGGCTCAACCATGAGCCCGCCGAACAGCGGTAGCCGCCCCCGCCGGGAAACCGGCTCCCGCAGGCGACGGAACTCCCCGGCAACCAGGGCCGCCTCCGTTTCGAGCGCCCCGGTCGGGCGCAGCCTCGACCCGTGCCGTTCCAGGATTCCCCGCACCCGGCGTGCCACTCCCGCCCGGCTGCCCCTGGCCTGCAGCAGCGTCGCGAACCCGGATGCCGCGATTCCACGCACTTCCAGTCCCACCCGCAGTGATCGCACACCGGGGTCCGACGCCAGGTGCGAGGCAATCGGGAAGATGGATTCCAGGGCCGCGCATGCCCTGGAATCGTCCCCATCAGCGGCCGCCAGCAGCGCACGAGCGCGCAACCACCCCGCAGCAAGGAGACCGGCGGAGTGCTCGGAGGCGCCCGGTATCCCGCCGCCGCTCCAGTCCCGGGCAAACGCACACTTCCTCCGGGCCACCACCCGGCTGATTGCAGCGTTCACAGTGCTCTGCTCGGCGCCGAGGGGACGAAGGCGAGCCAACTCGGCGCTTGTCGGGAAGTGCCCATCATGCAGTGCTGTCAACAGGCGCCGGAGTGTCGGCGGCGGTGGATGGCGGCGCCAGCACCAGACCAAAGTTGACCAGGCAGTTGCGGCGTTCTCTCCTGCAGGCGCCGAAGCGGGTACTAGATCGGTGAACGCCAATTTGAGCCCATCACGACGTGCGCTCTCACGCTGGGAAGCGAGCGCAGCCTTTCCCGCTCGAATCTGTTCGAGAAGGGCAATGTCGTCCGGTCGGGTCGAGTGGGACAGTGCCTGCAGGCGCTCCGCCAGGGTGCCGGCGCTGCAGGCTGATCGGAGCAGGAGCACTGAGACCGCCAGCGCCAGACCAAGAGCACACCTCATTGCAGATCGAAATAACGATCCGGCGGTGTCTGGCGAACGTAGAATTGAGTATCGCGGACCCATTTCACGTGATTGTCCACCCAGAGGATGTGCGTTCCGAGTGAATGGAGTAGCGCCGGCCGGCCCCAGCAATGGGCGGGGGCGGCGGAGGGGGGAAGCAGAAACTTCCCATCGTCGCCGCACCAACTGGCGGAGATGCTGGACTCGGCGTCGGCGAGTAGGACCGTCTCGGTCGGACTTTGCACCGCCGCGAGCGACACGGCAGAGTGCCGCGCGGCGTTGCTGAAGTCCGGAGCCATCGTGGTGAGATAGCGCACGTTGTACCCGAAGTGGGTGGTCACACGCCCATCGGCGTCGCTCTTCCGCACGCGGCTCTCCAGGCAGTGCCAGATTGCCTGATTACGGGCGTACGGATCGGTCAACTCGTGCCAGGTGAAGACGCCGAAGCGGCCGTCAGCGTAGGCCGCCAGCGGGAGTTGCTCGTCGTAGTCCTGCGCGTACATGGTGAAAGCCGCACCGAGATTCCGTAGATTGCTCGCACAAGCGGTCTGGCGTGCGCGTGCCCGCGCCTGCGCGAACACCGGAAACAGGATGCCGGCCAATATGGCTATGATCGCGATCACGACGAGAAGTTCGATCAGTGTGAACGCGTGCCGGCGGCAGATGCAAGGACGTGCGGAAGGCATGCTCATAGTTATAGACCCCTTCCCGATTTTCAGCGATCAGAACCCGGGAGTTTCGTGGACGCGAAACTCCAGGTCCGCGTCTGCCAGCCCATCCGGCTCGATAGCCCCATAGACGGCGCGCGGGTGCCCACCACGATACGCCCACCCCGGATCGCCGTAGGACCAGTGCCACCACTCCATTGCGTAGTTGGTGAAACCGGCCCCTTCCATCACCCGGCACAGGAGCCGGCGGTTCTGCTGAGCGGTCGGAGATAACCCGGCTACCGCAGTACGCGCCGCCCGCGGGTCGAAGGGATCATATGGGCTCACGGTGTCAATGGGTTCGCCCGCTGCGGTGACGAGGTGCACATCCACCGCGCCGCCGGTGGTATGCGGCGGGGGCACGCGAGGATCAGGGCGAGCGGAGAAGCGATTCACCGCACGGGTGATGTGGCTCTGCCGCCAGTCCGGATGCGCTTCGCGCGTGCGGCGGAGCGTGGCCTCGTACATCGCCTGCTGGATCGCGGGGGCGCGGTAAGCTTCTACCACCCCCAGCCGCAATCCAGACGGAAGAGCTGCCGCCGCCGCTGCCAGGCGCTCGGCCACCCCCTGCCGCGCCAGACGGAAGCGCTCGTATGCGAACACCGGATGCTGCGGCACCCAGTACAGCGCCGGAGCATTTTCGAGAAACTGCACCAGCGGTTCCCCGTTGTCGAGGATCGGGACCCGCCGGAGTGCAGAGATCGGTTCTTCGAGTTTCATCTTACGCCAGCTTCTCGAGACGGGCCGCCAGAGTGGTCCGCCGGTCGGAGAGTTCAGCCAGGATGCGACGCTGCTTCTCCACAACCTCTGCCGGCGCCCGCGCGAGGAACTGGGAATTGTTCAACTTGCCCTCAATCCCCGCCAGTTCTTTCACTACGGTGTCCATCTCTTTCCGCGCCTTTCTGCGTTCGGCTTCGAGATCTACGACGCCCGCCATCGCAATGCTGAGTTCGACCCCCGCCGCAGTAGCGGAGGCGGCCGGGCCCTCCGAACGGGAACGTACCACCCGCGCCCGGGCGCTCTGCTCCACGTAGGCAATCTCAATGTCGCTGTCGCCAAGCAGCGCAACCTCAACTGCCTGCATGGGGACACCCAGTTCCGCCTTCAGATTACGGATCGCACGGGTAACTTCGATCACGTCACTCATGCGCCGTTCCGCCTCGACGTCTTCGAGCGCAGGAAAGGACGAGGGATACGGCTGCCGCATGAGCAGGGCGCCGTCCGGAATGCCGGGGAGCGACTGCCAGATCTCTTCGGTGATGAACGGGATGAACGGGTGCGCCAGCCGCAGGCACGACTCCAACAGGGATTGGAGAATCCCCTGGACAAGCACCGGATTCTCACCGCGGAGGCGGGTTTTGGCCAGTTCGAGGTACCAATCGGCAAACTCGTCCCAGAGGAAGTGGTACAGCGCCCACGCCGCCTGGCCCAGTTCATAGCGGTCGAGCGCCTCGTTCACCGCAGCCGAAGCGGCGGCGAACCGGGAGAGAATCCACCGGTCTGCGAGTTCACAGGGACCAGTTGCGAGCTCCTCCGGCGTCTGGATGCGCGGCGGAGTGCTTCCCAGGCTGAGCTGTACGAAACGGCTGATGTTCCAAAGTTTGTTGCAGAAGAAGCGCATCTGCTCGATCTGCTCAGCTTTTGCCAGGCGGTCGTTTTCATCCTTTGCGGCCTTTCCACCGGACGCCCAGAGCATCTTGAAGCGGATATCCTGGCTTTCGCTCACCAGCGAGGCGAGGCCGAAACGAGTGGCGTCGGCCCCATACAGCCGGATCAACTCCAGGGGATCCACCCCAGTACCGAGCGACTTGCTCATTCGGCGTCCATCTTCGGTCAAGACGGTGGCGTGCACCAGCACATCCCGGAAGGGCTCGCGGCCCACGAACTCTTCGCCCGTCATGATCATCCGCGCTACCCAAAGGTAGAGGATGTCCCGGCCCGTAATCATCAGATCGGTGGGATAGAAACAGGACAGATCCTCTGTTGGCTGTGGCCAGCCGAGGGTGGCGTGCGGCCAGAGTGCGCTACTGAACCAGGTGTCCAGCACGTCCGGATCCTGCTCGAGAGCCCCGGCTCCGCACCGTGGGCACGCCGTGGGCGGGTCCACGGAAGCGGTGGGGCACGCGTCCGCCAGGGCACGCACCTGACCGTCAGCCCCGCGCTCAATGCCGGTGTCGCAGGCAGGGCAGTAATAGAGCGGGATGCGATGCCCCCACCAGAGCTGGCGGGACAGGCACCAGGGCCGGATGTTCTCGAGCCACTCCTCCTCCATCACACGGAAACGTTCGGGCACGAACCGTACTCGGCCCTCACGGATCGCTCGCAACGCCCCCGCCGCAAGCTCTTCGCACCGGGCCCACCACTGAAGTTTGAGCAGCGGCTCGATGACGGTACCACACTTGTCGTGATGGCCCACCTTGTGGACATACGGCTCTTTCCCCACGAGGAGCCCACGGGCGTCGAGATCCTCCAGTACGCGCCGCCGGGCTTCCTCGCGCGGGAGGCCGGCATACGGCCCGGCGGCTGCGGTCATCGTCCCTGAGTCGTCCATCACCGATATCGCGGGGAGCAGCGACGGATGGCGCTGCGCGATATCCCAATCGTTTGGATCGTGGGCCGGGGTGACTTTCACGGCCCCGGTCCCAAACTCCGGATCCACGTGCGGGTCGGCCACCACCGGGATTTCGCGGTCCAGGAGGGGCAGCAGGACCCGTTGCCCTACGAGAGCACGGTAGCGGTCGTCCCGCGGCGACACCGCGACCCCGGTATCGCCGAGCATTGTTTCCGGGCGGGTGGTCGCCACCACAATGCCCTCGCCCCCGTCGGCCGCCGGGTAACGCAGCCGCCAGAGGTGCGAGTCCACCTCGCGATGGTCCATCTCGAGTTCGCTGAGGGTGGTCTGGCAAAGCGGACACCAGTTCACGATTCGCTCGCCGCGGTAAATCCAACCCTTCTCGTAGAACTGAACAAACGCAGTGAGCACAGCCCGGGCGTAACCGCTGTCTCCATACAGACGCCCGCGGGCCCACTCTGCCGTCTCCGGACCCTCCTCCACGAATTCGTCCAGTGTAAATCGCGTACGTGACCAGTCGTACGAGCAGCCGAGTGCGCGCAACTGACCGAGGATCGTCCCTCCGTATTCCAGGGTCCACTCCCGGGCGCGGGCAACAAATCCATCGCGTCCCACCTGCCAGCGGTCGCGGCCCTCGCGGCGGAGCGCCTGATCCACCTTGATGTTGGTCGAGATCCCGGCGTGGTCGGTGCCGGGGAGGCAAAGCGCGTTGAAGCCCTGCATGCGCTTCCGGCGCACGAGTGTGTCGTGAATCACGTGCTGGAGAGCGTGCCCCATGTGGAGCTCCCCGGTCACATTCGGGGGTGGGATGGTGATGGTGAACGGCGGCGCCTCGGCATCGGCCGGCGCCGCGAAACCGTTCGCCTCCGTCCATCGGGCGTACTGGCGCCCCTCAATGGCGATCGGGTCGTACGCCTTGGGCAATTCGTGTGACATATCCGACATCCGTCGTCTCTCCTCACTCCTGATCTTCACGTCGCCAGGTGGTGCCGAATGCGGGACGCTACAGCGGCTCGCTCCGCCGGACCGACTGTCGAACCGAACCGGTAGTCCATCGCATCCCCCGTGTTTCGGGGTGCAATATGGAGGTGTGCGTGAAACAGTGACTGGCAGGGGGCCTCGTTGTTGAACAGAAACATGACTCCCTCACACGGCATCGCCGGGATCAGTTCCCGACCGAGGCGCTGGGCCACGCGCATCATGTGGCAGAGGAGGTCCGGTTCCATCGTCAGGGCATTTCGCACGTGCTCGCGGGTTACGACGACCAGATGGCCGGGGTTGATCGCGTGTTGCGCCACAACAACGACGACGTGCTCATCCCGATACACTTCGTCCTGGGCGAAGGCGCCTGCTGCCGTGTGACACGCGAGGCAGGTGTCCGACGCGCACTCTTCCTCTTTCATTTATCCCCCCCGAAGCGCAAACAGCCCTCCCGTCCCCGAAGGGAGAGAGGGCTGTGTTCCCCCGCGATACGTGCAGTTCATCCCCACATCCGTGGGAACGAAGGACGTATGACCTTCAGAAAAGCTCGTGGATCGGCGCACCGTCCTGAACGACATAGACCGGCCGTCCCGTGTGATCAGTATACGTTACATCCACAGGGACCTCAAAGTGCCGCAGGATCGTGGCTGCAAGGTCCCCCGGAGTCACCGGGCGCTCCGCGATATTGCCCCCGTCCGGCTCGGTCGCACCGATCACCTGCGCGTGTCGCAGACCGCCGCCGGCCAGGGCCATGGACATCACGTTGGTCCAGTGATTTCGCCCGTCGAACTGGGTCATCAGTGGTGACCGCCCGAAATCCCCCATGCAGAGCACGAGGGTCTGATCGAGTAGCCCACGCTCTTTCAGGTCGGACACAAGCGTCGTGACGAGGTGGTCAAAGAGAGGCAGGATCGGTTTCAACCCCGTGGTGATGCCGCCGTAGGGCGGAATGTCGTCACCGTGCGAATCCCAGGTACCCGAAGCAGTATGGTAACTCAAGTCGAGGGTCACAAAGTTCACGCCGCGCTCCACCAGACGGCGGCACAGCAGCGCTTGCTGGTGCCACAGGTGGCTTCCATAGCGTTCGCGCATCGCTGCGGGCTCCCGAGTCAGATCGAAGGCTTCGCGCGCCTGTTCGCCGAGCACCAGATCCACGGCCTTCTGTTCGAGCGTGCCGAGCGCCTCCATCTCCGGGTTATCGTCCAGGCTGGTGCGTAACGCATCCACGGCGGATCGCAATGTTTGCCGGCGCCGGATGCGCCCCGCGTTCAGACCTGCCGGAAATGAGAATACGTCTCCTCCGGCCATCTGTCCCGTGTTTTCACCCACGAGTGAATAGACGGGCAGCCGCGCAGCCTGGTTGCCGATGAACGGATCGTACTGCTTCCCAAGATAGCCCGCGTACGCGATGTGCGAGTCGGAGCGACGGAAGGCCACGTACGGAGGCAGCGCGGGGTTGTTCGGTCCGCGCTGCTTGGCCACCACGGATGCCAGTGCGGGGTATTTGCGCGCGTGAATGTTCACCCGAGGCTCGGCGTCGGGGTGCCCCGTCTGCATCACAGTATTCGGTTCGTGGCTACTCTTGCGACTGTCCACCGAGCGGATGAGCGTGAATTGATCCAGCATCGCTGCCATTTTTGGCAGGTGCTCGCAGATGCGCACGCCGGGCATGCGGGTCGAAATCGTATTGAACGGTCCCCGATTCTCCACCGGCCGATCGGGCTTCGGGTCCCACATATCTATGTGGCTGGGGCCGCCGGTCATCCAGAGCAGGATCACGCTCTTTTGACCCGGAGAGGATTTCCCGGCACGGGCGGCTGCCTCTCGGGCCTGCAGCAAGTCCGTCACGGACAGACCTGCCATTCCCGCCAGGCTCGCCTTCAGCAGGTTGCGCCGACTCCGCAACACCACTCCCTCGGGATCGAGGGGGTTGAATCGGCCGAATGCGTGCTCGTGGCGATGAGTTCCGGGTTCGCGCAATGCCATTGGGTCTTCTCCTGTGACACAGTACTCAATTCTAGACACCGGGAGCACCTGGGAGTTTCGCGCCAGCCGGAAGTTTCACGGCGAAACGGGGATGCGGATGAATCCGCATCCCCGTTTCAGGACTTCCGACCAACTCGACCCGTCTAGCGGGGACCCACAATCTGAAACCGGCTGGAGATGCTCATTCTTGCCGGCTGCCCACTCTTCTTTTGCCACTGGTCCATCGCAGAGATCGTCACCCGCAGAGTGTACCAGCCGGGGCGCACCTGCTCGCCGTCTGCATCCCTTTGATCCCAGGTAGCACGGTACACTTGCTTCTGCTTCGGGCGAAGGACGAGTGGAGTAGAGGCAGGCGTCACTCCCCGGCTCTCCATCCAGCTCCACACGCGCTCATTCCCCCGGAGAATCTCAAAATCGTACCGTTCACCCGGTTGGAACCGGATCGTCGCGGTACTCTTCCCGACGTTTTGAATGGTCAGCGAAATGGGAACTCGCTCGAAGAAGTAGAAATCACCGTGACTGCCGATCACCACTTGCGCCCGGATCTGGGCATCGAGCGAACCTCCGCCTCCGGGGTTCCCGGACTGCGGAACGTCCGCCCCCGGTGCGGACGGCGGCGCAGTTGATCCGCCAGACCCTCCGCCGCCAGCACAGACTGTGGTCGGGACGGTGGCGCCGAACTGGTTGAGGGGCTGGTTTGCCGGAACGGTGCCGCTGCCTGAATTCCGGCGAACTTCTGCGATCTGCGCTTCGAGCCTCCGGTACGCACCGGCAAGGGCCCGCTGCTCAGCAAGGGTTTGCCGCAGTGCCCGTTCCCGCTCCCGGCTTGCCGCCAATTCCGCCTGGAGTTCGGCGTTGACCGCACCGGCGTAACCCGGACCGGCGTAACCCGGCGATCCCGGTCGCCCCACGCCCCCTTGAGGAGTTTTGCGCCGCCGCCCCGCCGCTGCCCCCTGCCGTCCGCCGCCGCGAAGCGCTCCTCCACTGGCCAGTGCATTCACCTCGCCGGAAGGAAGGATCGAGACGCTGAAACCGCTTGGGGGAACGGACTGCACAATCCGTTTGCCGCCCGGAACAGACCCCGCGGGAGGAACTCCGACGGGCGAGGCATTCCCACCGGGCGTCATCGCCGCGGGATCACCGGGGGTGGCGCCGGACGGCGGAGAATCCCCTTGAATCCCGAACACCGCACCCGGCTGAGCCGCCGGACGGCGACCCTGTGGCGACGTCGCGGCTCGATACTGCCCACTGTTCCCAGGCTGCGCAGCACCGGTGGCAGCGATGGAACGTCCAATCCCCACATCGGAAGCCGTTCCCGTCTGTTGACCGCCGGTAGATCCAGGGGTCGCACGCGGATCCGTGCCGGAAACGGCACGCTGTGAATCTCCAGATCCGGGACCTTGAGGACCGCGCCCCGGCAAACTTCCTGAATCCACTCCCGGCGGTGCGGTCGAAGCGACTGTCCCTTCCGACGTGGCGCGGTTCCCACCCGATCCGAGCGTCGCTGCATCCGGACGGCGCACAGTAGCAAGCTTTGGAGAAGTACTCCCCGCCGGTTGGAAGCGGATCGGATTGTTGATCGCAAACAGCAGCAGGCCCGCCGCCATTGCCAGCCCGACACCCCACCCGACCGGCGCAAGCCATCCGCGCTGGTGCAGGCTCGCCAGCAACCCAACATTAGCCGGTTGCTGGCGCACCCGGAGTACCGGCTCGGCCGCCGCGCGGGTTCGAGAACCGGGAGTTGCCGGTCGAATTGTCTGCTCGCCTCTCGTCATGTCGCCCGCTCCCTGGCTGCCGCTGACAACTGCAGCCCGGCTCGCGCTGGAAGCGGTCGGTCGGACGATCGGGGCCGGCGTGGACGCTGCGCCACGCACCCGCATCACCTCGTCCACCGGCAGCAGTCCCTGGACCGCCCGTGCGAACGCGTCCTGTTCCAGCGACCGGAAGCCGGCGCGCACGGCTTGTGCGCGTACTTCTTCCTCCGAAGTTCCGGCCACCACCAAGCGCCGCAGATCCTCGTCTACGAGCAGCAGTTCATAGACGGGCACAGTTCCGATGATACCGGAATTATCGCACACCGGGCATCCGGCGCCCCGGAGAAAACTAGCCCCCGAAAGCGAACCGAATCGCTGCTCCAGGCGCTGGCGAACCGTGGCGTCCGGATCGTCCGCAACGGCGCAATGCTCGCACACGCGCCCGAGCAACTGCTGCGCAATCACCGCGTTCACCTGTGCTGCAGCGCCAGGCACGGAACTACTCATCCGGACGAAACGGAGCAGCCCAGCCGTCGCGCTGGGCGCGTGAATAGCACCGATCACCAATCCGCCCTGCTCCGCAGCCGTGACCGCCAAGCGAACACTCTCTTCGTCCCGCAGATCGCTGATGCCGATGACGTCCACTCCTTCGGACATCATCGCCGTAAGGAGCTTGGGGAAAGTCGCCCCCGACGCTTCGTCCACGCCCACCTGCGCGATCCCGGACAGGCGGACTTCGACCGGATCCTCGACCGAGATAATGTTTCGCTGCCCGCTATTTACCGCTGACAGGAGCGCGTACAGCGTGGAGGACTTCCCTGAACCTGGGAAACCCGTTACAAGGAGGATGCCCTGCTGTGCCTGGAGCAATGCCCGCAGCCGCCGTTCGTGTTCTGCGCGCAATCCCAACGTGTTGAGATTGCGTGTGCTTACCTGATGGCTCACCACTCGCACGAACACCGCGTCGCCGTGCAATCCCGGAAGCGTAGACACACGCAGGCCACAGTCTCGTTCATCAACGGTGACGCCCGCACTGCCCTCCTGCATCTCGCGGGCTTCGGACAGGTCGAGCCCTGCCATCAACTTCAGGCAGGACACAAGTTCCAATCCCTCCGCAAGCGGCAGGAGTGCCGTCGGGCGCAACTTTCCGTCCAGCCGGAACCGGACATGCACCCCATCCGCATCCGGTCTCAAGTGGATGTCGGTGGCTCCCGCTCGTACTGCATCGGTGATGAAGCGGTCCAGCACTCGAATTGTGCTCTGCTCCTGCCCCATCGCGGGTTGGTCCGCCGCGGCCACTGCCCTGCCCGCCAGGACTTCGTCAAAGTCGCTCACATCCCGGGTCTTCAGGATCGCCCAAATCTGCGTCCGCGCGCTCACTACGTACTCCACCGGCAGGCCGGCTGCTTCCGTGAGCGCGGCGTGTACTGTGGGGCTCGGCCTGTCCGCGACCGCGACAACCATTCGGTTGCCCTGCATGCGGAGCGGCACCATCAGATGGGTCTGCGCCAGATCCTCGGGCACCAGTACGACCAACTCGGGCGGGGAACGGAACCCATCCAGGTCCTCGAATCGCATCCCATAAGCCTGAGCCACCGCGCGAGCCATCTGCACCTCTGTGCAGGCGCCGATCTGGACGAGGGCCGCGTTCAGAGTTTCTCCGTGCGCGCGAGCCCGAACGTGCGCCGCCTGGAGGAGCGGGGCCGCAATCACACCCTGTTCCATGAGGAGCGAAATGGGGTCTATCTCGGGGAAAGACATTGAGAGGATTCCATCGAGCAGAGCTCTGGCGCCCCGGACATTGTTTGGATCGGGCCGCGCCACGCCTGCACCCGCTGATTGCGGCATTTCCCCGTGCTCACCAAGCACAGGACTGATTGGATGAGGTCGAGCCGGGGCGACGGTGTTATCCCGGCACGTTGCCTCGTTGCATAGGAAGGTGCCCCAAAGAGCGGACGGTGTGCAAAAAGAATTAGGGAGAAACCCCAATTGCCCGCAAAAACCCGATGCTCCGTGCCACCCGTTCGCGCACTCCAGACTCGTCCAGAGATTCGCCCTGCACGCCTTCCAACTCCAAAGTGAAGGGACCGAAAAAACCGCGTCGGTTCAGTGCCCTGAACACACCGGCGAAGTCCACCACTCCTTCGCCCAGCGCCGGAAACCACCAGCACCGAGTAGCGCCGTTCGTATCTTTCAGATGCACACTGCCGATCAGGTCCGCGCCGCGCTCTGCCTGATCCACTGCGTCCACCCCGCTGTTGTAGTAATAGAGATTTGCAGTGTCCAGATTCCAGCGCAGGTTCGGGTGCCCGACCGCGTGAAGCGTGGCCCGTGCCTCGCCGACATTCTCCCCCAAATCGGGATGTGTCTCGAAGCAGAGAGTGACCCCGTACTCCGCGGCCAGTTCCGCCCGGGCACGGAGCCGGCGGTACGCTTCTGGCTTGGGTAGTTCCCCAGCTCGGGTGCTGATGAAGAACCGCGAGACGCCGAGCATCTGCCCGCCGAGGAACGAGTCCCGCATGGCCTCCGGCTCCTCGGTCAGGTCGCAGCGCGCGAGTAAGGTGGCCGCCGTCATCCCGTGCTCGGCGAGACGCGCGCGAGTTGCCTCCACCTGGTCCGGCGCCGGACCGGCGATCTCCACCCAACGAACCCCGAGCGAAGCGAGATGCGCCAACGCCCCTTCGCGGAACTTCTGATAGCTGCCAAGGTTCACGGAAATCTGGTTGGCCGGCATCGGTCGGGTTCCTCAAGGTCTCGCTGCGCTGCGCAGAATCGTTGTGAAGCTGTTCGGCGGAGTTCCCGGAAGGTCCTGCACCATCAATGCGGCCAAATAGGGCAGCGCCATGAAGCACGTATGATACACATGAACTCGTGGTTCTCCTTCTCCTGCCGCGGGACGCACCCTGATGGATCGCTTCATCGCCGACACTACGGACCCGGAAGAAGTCGTCGCCCTCTTTAAGAGCTGGGACCCCCAGATGCGCGCGCTCCGCCGGACGATCATCACCCCCACGGAAACCGTTGTGGAAGATCTGAATCGAGAGCGCATGGTGTTTCATGGGGTCACTTTCGGGACAGCCGCGCTCCGGGCACTCTTTCAGGCCATCGGCATGCAGACCGATCCGAAACACCTTGAGGGGCCGCCCCCCACCTCTGATCGCCGTGAGTATCGCATCACTGCCCGCTACCCGTGGGGACACGATCGTATCCTGTAGCGGCAGGCAGCTCAGAGCAACCACCGGGAAGTGAGGAACGGGAGTTTCCGCTCCTCGCCGCGCACGCCCGCGTAAATTCCGCTATTGCCAAGTTGCGAAACCTGAGCTATGCTGCCCCCACTGGGATTCGCGGGGGGGGAGGGGGGTCTGGGATGTGCCAACCAGACCGGACCTGCTTCCTGCGGCGGATCGTTTACCCCGGTTAACCAGAAAGGCAGGCCCGATATCAATCGCTTCAACGACCGGCGACCGCCCCGTGACACGGGGCCCCGTCTGAACCATCGCATTCGGATTCCCGAGGTCCGCGTCGTAGACGCGGAAGGTAATCAGCTCGGGGTAATGGAGACGCGCAAGGCGCTCCAGATGGCTCTGGAAGCGGGTTTGGATCTGGTCGAGGTAGCGCCCACGGCGCAGCCGCCGGTGTGTCGCATCCTGGACTACGGCAGGTTCAAATACGACCAGGCAAAGAAGCAGCGAGAGGCCAAGAAGAAGGCGCACAACGCCGAGATCAAGGGGATCCGGATGCGCTACGGCATGGAAGAGCACGACCTGGATTACCGGGTCAAAGACGCCCGCCGGTTCCTCGAAGAGGGGGACAAGGTGCAGGTGACGCTTATCTTTCGTGGTCGTCAGGTATCCCACCCGGAGATCGGTAAGGCGCAGTTGGATCGGCTCATCACCGCCCTGACTGACTGCGCCGTGGTGGAGCGCCCCGCATCGCTGGAAGGCAAGCGGATGACGTTGCTCCTGGCGCCGAAATAACCGTCCGCAGACGCGTTCCATTTCTTATCAAGAAGCCCCGCGTTCGTCCAACTCCGAGCGCGGGGCTTCTTCGTGTGATGTGGGTGATAGACTCGTCTGGCATAGCCGACGCTCCTCGCTCCGGCGTTCGAACTCCTCACCATGTCCGCACCCGCCCCCCCTGACGCTGCAACTCCGGCTGTTGCTCTGCTCGCTGCCGGACGCGGCAGTCGCGCTCGCTGCCGAAGCCCCAAGGCCCTCCTGCCGTTACTGGGGAAACCGCTCCTCGCGCACCATCTGCGTCTTGTCCAGGACCTTTCGCTGCCGTCTCCTGTCGTGGTGACGCCCCCGCAGATCAGCTTCCCGGCCGCCGTCGGGATCGAAGGCACGACCATCGTGCCGCAAGCAGCGCCGGGCGGGACGGCCGAAGCTCTGGAACTGGCACTCCCCGCACTCCGCCCGGAGGCCACTGCGGTCCTGGTCCTCTATGCCGCGTCGTCGCTGCTGAATGAGGAACTCGTGCGGCGATTCCTGAACCGCTGGCGGGAGGGACATCTGGACGCACTGGCGCTGCAGCCGCAGCCGAAAGAGGGAGAAGAGGCGCGCGCCTGCGGCTTCTTGTTTCGGATCGAGGCACTTCGAGCGGCGATCGAGCAGTCAAATGCCGTTCCAGGCGGAGACGAGCGAGATCTGGCCCCGCTGCTCACGAGGATTTCTCGTGCGGGGGGCCGTGTGGAGCTCTTCCCCGTCCGCCGGGCGGAGGACGCCGTCTGGATCCGAGATCGAGTGGAACTCGCTGAAGCTGCTGCGGTGCTGCGCACGCGCATCCTTCGCACGCACATGTTGGACGGCGTAACGATCGAAGACCCTGCATCCACCTTCGTCGAGTCCGACGTAGAAATCGGACGAGACACGGTGCTGCGCCCCCATACCCACCTCTGTGGTCGCACCCGGGTCGGCGAGCATTGTGAGGTGGGGCCGTCCGTGCGGGTCACCGACAGCGTGCTGGGAGACCGCGTCTCCGTCCAGTTCGCAGTGGTGACGGAGAGCGAGGTGGGCGACGACTCCCGGATCGGGCCGTTTGCTCAGTTGCGACCCGGGTGCCGCGTGGGGGTGCGCGCCAAGGTGGGAAACTTCGTCGAACTGAAGAACGCTGTGCTCGGCGCGGGGGTTTCGGCCGGCCACCTCGCCTACCTCGGAGATGTCGAAATCGGCGAGCGCGCCAACATCGG
>SXGS01524053.1_pt1 | contig 16546 bp, 13 predicted proteins | sample 3174681 | NCBI WGS metagenome assembly SXGS01 (sample SAMN11356861, study PRJNA531348) | freshwater metagenome | isolation source: freshwater sample F1-80 | place: China: Fuxian Lake, Yuxi | collected 2017-12-25 | reverse complement strand
GGTGCCGGCGCAGAAGATCCTGGACACGGCGCGTGAGGAGAAGGCCGACGCCATCGGCCTCTCGGGCCTGATCACGCCGACGCTCGAGGAAATGGCGCACGTGGCAAAGGAAATGAAGCGCCAGGGCTTCACGCTGCCGCTACTCATCGGCGGCGACACCACCTCGCGCGTCCACACCGCGGTCAAGATCGCGCCCAACTATTCCGGCCCGGTGGTGTACGTGCCGGACGCCTCGCGCTCGGTCGGTGTAGCGCAGAATCTGCTGTCGACGGCGAATCGCAACGCTTACGTCGAGTCGGTGCGCGCGGACTACGACCGCGTTCGCCTGCAGCACAGCCAGAAGAAAGGGCCCGGCCCGCTACACCCCATCGCGGAGGCGCGCCGCCGCGGCGCCAGGACCAACTGGAAGGTCTATCGACCGCCGGTACCGGCGAAGCCCGGACTCACGGTGCTGCGCGATTACCCGCTGGAGAAGCTGGTGCCCTATATCGACTGGGGCCCGTTTTTCCAGGCCTGGGAACTGTCCGGGCCCTATCCGAAGATCCTGCAGGACCCGGTGGTCGGCGAGGCGGCGAGGAAGCTGTTTGGCGAGGCACGGGAGTTTCTTGACCGCGTGGTGAAGGAGAAGTGGATCCGCGCCAACGGCGTGTTCGGCCTCTATCCGGCGGCGCAGGTGAACGGCGACGACATCGAACTGTATGTGGATGGAAGGCGTGACACCACCGCCTTCGTCTGGCACAACCTGCGCCAGCAGAACCACAAGCCTGAGGGCAATCCGAACCTGTGCCTGGCCGACTTCGTCGCGCCGAAGGCCTCCGGGGTGCCGGACTGGATCGGCGCCTTTGCCGTCAGCGCCGGGGGCTTCGAGGATCGCCTGGCTGGCTACGAGCGCAATCTCGACGACTACAGTGCCATCATGCTGAAGGTACTTGCCGACCGGCTGGCGGAAGCCTTCGCCGAGCACTTGCACGAGCGGGTGCGCCGGGAGTTCTGGGGATACGCGCCCGAGGAGAAGTTCTCTGCCGAAGAGCTGATCCGGGAGGCCTACCGCGGCGTCCGCCCCGCCCCGGGCTATCCGGCCTGCCCGGACCACACCGAGAAGGCCAGCCTGTTTGCGCTGTTGCAGGCCGAAGCCAATGCGGACATGCAGCTCACCGAATCCTACGCCATGCTGCCGGCCTCCGCGGTATCGGGTTTTTACCTGTCACACCCGGACGCAGCCTATTTCGCGGTGGGCAAGCTCGGCCGCGACCAGGTCGAGAACTACGCGCGCCGCAAGGGTATGGGCGTCGAAAATGCGGAACAGTGGCTTGCGCCGAACCTCGCCTACGAGCCGGCCGATATAATTTTCACCGTCTCAACCTGACGGAAGCACCCGACCACCCTCGGCAAAGGCGACAAGCGCACGGGACGCGGCAAGATCTATAAAGGCAGCTACGGCAAGACTCGCCCTGATCGCGTCAAGGCGAAGAAGAAGAAAGGCTAGGCACCGACTTGCCGTGGCGCCGGCTTGGGCGCGGCGCAGGCGCTAAGTCTAAATGACGAAGTCAAAGCGCCAGGCCACGCCTTCCCGCCTCATCTGCAACTCGGGCCGATAGATGCCATCGCGCGCATTGCCGGGGTCGCCCACAAAGTACAGTTGGGTCGTGAGCAATCGCTTTCCCGGCGGCTGTACCTTCACGTGAATGTGGCGGGTGCGGCCCGGGTAGAGGCCCGGCATGACAGTCTCGAAGCGAAAGCGCCCCTGCGCGTCGGCGAACAGGTGGCCGCGGTAGCGGAACCCTGAGTTGTCGTACTCGCCTTTTTCATCGGCATGCCATAGGTCGAGCATCGCCTGGGGGAGCGGCTTGCAATCCGGTGCCAATACCAGCCCGATGACTGTGATGCGCTCACCGCCGGCCCCCTGTTGGACGAGTGAGTCCTTGCGTGGTGCGCGCGGGGAATAGAACGGGCCTTCGGTCTGCCGCAATGTCGCCTCGACCTTGTCCCGGCATTCCGGCGTCAACGCGAGCGATGAAGGCGATTGCGCGACCGACTGGTGCGACACCAGCATGCCCGCCGGCAGGGCGAGCGCGGCCTTCATGAAGCGGCGCCTGGACGTGGGCGTGTCTTCTGCGATCGGATCACGCCGACGCAGATAGGTTCCCCGGGCTGCAGGGCTCTGGCTCAGCCGCCCGCGCCCGGCGCCCAGCCGCTGAGCCGGCCGATTTCCGTCTTCACATAGCCCGCTAGCGCGAGGCGGTCCGGCACCAGCATCACCATGCCGAATCCCTGGTCCAGGTAGCGCTGGGTGAACTTTGAACCGGCGGTATGGATGCCGGCGACGACACCATGACGCTTACAGGTCTCGAGGATTCGCGTAACCGTGGCGACATGCGCGGGCTCCTCGTTGTCCATCACCGGCGCTAGGCCGAGCGCCAGGGCGAGGTCGGTGGGGCCGATGTAGGCCGCGTCCAGCCCCGGTGTCGAGACGATTTCCTCCAACTTCTCGATGCCTTCGGCGGTTTCGATCATCACCACGCAGGCCATTTCCCGGTCGGCGTGCTTCTGGTAGTCGGCGCCGCCATAGAGCGCCGCGCGATTGGGCCCGTTGCTGCGGATGCCGGCGGGCGGATAGCGGCAGGCGGCGACGGCACTCTGGGCTTGCGCGCGGTTGCTCACCATCGGCACGATGACGCCATAGGCGCCTGCGTCGAGCACCTTGCCGATCATCGACGGCTCATTGCCAGGCACGCGCACGAACGGCGTCGTGGCCGTGGTCGAAATCGCGGTCAGCATTGGCACGGCGTCGACGAAATCGATGCAGCCGTGCTGCAGATCGACGCATAGCCAGTCCAGACCGGCGTGGGCCATGATCTCGGCCGAGAAGCTGCTGGGTATCGCGAGGAAGCCGCCGACCGCCGGCTTGCCTTCCCGCCAGAGTTGCTTGACGCGGTTGATGCGCATGGAGTTTCGCTCGTTCAGCTACTGGATTTTCGCGCCAGAGGCCTTGATGAGAGGGAGCCAGCGCTCGTTCTCGGCCTTGATGAATGCGGCGAACGCCTCCGGGTCGCGCTCCATGACGGGCGTGCCGGCCTTGGCGAGTCGCTCACGTATTTCCGGCTTTGCCAGCGTCGCTTTGAGCGCGCCGTAAAGCTTGTTCACGACCTCCTTCGGCATTCCGGCCGGGCCAATCAGGCCTTGCCAGCCGGAAGTCTGCAGCTCGGGAAATCCGATTTCGATCACCGTCGGCACGTTCGGCAGGTCCGGATCCCGCACCGGACTGGTCACCGCCAGCGCCTTGAGCCTGCCGCCGAGCACCTGGGGCTTGAGGATGGAGCCAACGTCGACCAACAGGTGTGTCTGGCCGGCAATGAGGTCCGTGATCGCCGGCGCGGATCCCTTGTAGGGCACGTGCGTCATGCGGATGCCGGCGACCTGGTTGATCAGTTCGCCATTCAAATGGGTGATCGAGCCATTGCCGCCAGAGGCGAAGTTGACCTTGCCTTCGTTCTGCTTCGCCCAGCCGATGAACTCCTTGAACGAGCCGGCGGGGTGATTGGCGGGAACGGTGGCGACGAAATAGGTCGCGAGCACCTGGCCGATGGCGGTGAAATCGCGCGTCGGCTCGTAGGGCCGGCGCTCCATCATGCTGGGCGCCAGCGCGAGCGGCCCGATGTTGCCCACGATCAGCGTGTAGCCATCGGGCGCCGCGCGTGCGATGTCGCCGTGCGCCATGACCCCCGCCGCGCCTGGCTTGTTCTCGACGATGACCTGCTGGCCCAGTTGCTCGGCAAGCTGCGGCGCCAGCAGGCGGGTGGTGAAATCCAACCCGCCGCCGGGAGGAAAGCCGACGATGATCTTGATCGGCTTGGCAGGGAAACTCTGGGCAAGCGCCGGGGCGACACCGGCGACTGCGGCGATGAATACGGCGACTGCAAGCAGAGATTGGTGCGGGTTCATATGGCTTCTCGCAAATGATGGTCAACGTGGTGCCGATGGTAGCCCAGCGCGCAGGCTTCAGACGACGCAGTCGAAATGGCCCGGGAGCCTAGCCAGGTTCCGTGCCCATCAACTCGACGTAGTCCGCCAGCGGGCGCTCGCGCAGCGCGCGCGCCAGGGCCGGGAAATGTTCCCGGTCGGGAACCACCACCAGCACGCCCTCTGGCCGTTGCGCGCGCAGAAGGCGCGCCAACGACACCTGCAATTCGACGCGCGCCGTGCAGCAGGGGCATCCCGGCAGTGCCAGCACCGCCCAGCCTTCGCGGCGCGCGCCAGCATCGCTCACCAGCTCGATCGGCACCTTCAAATCAGCTCTCCTCGCGCCGTCCGACCGACAGGCCCAGCGCCTTCAGCTTTCGGTACAGGTGTGTGCGCTCCAGCCCGGAGTGCTCCGCGACGCGCGACATGCTGCCGTTCTCGCGCGCGAGCAGGTTCTCGAAGTACAGCCGCTCGAAGGCCTCGCGCGCCTCCCGGTAGGGACGGTCCAGCGCGATCTCCGGTGGTGCTACCGCTCCGGCATGCGCCGCGACCACGCGCTCGACATCGCCAAGACCGATCTCCTCCTCCAGCGCGCCGAAGGCGAGGTTGCGAATCACGCTCTCCAGCTCGGCCAGGTTGCCCGGCCAGGCATGGTGGCGCAGTCCGTTCAGCGCCGCGATCGACAGCCGGCGCGGCGGGCAGGCGCGCGCCTCCACCAGTTGGGCGAGGATGAGGGCGGCCAGGTCGGGCACGTCCTCCGCGAATTCGCGCACCGAGGGCAACTTGAGCACCAGTTCGGAGAGCCGGGCCAGCAGCGAGGGGTCGAATTCGTGCTTTTCGGCGAGCGTGCGCGGGTCTACCGGCGAGAACGACACCAGCCGCGCCCGGTGCTTGTCGGCACGACCAAGGATGAACTCCAGGTTCTTCTGCTCGGCGCGCCCCAGCCGCGACAGGTCACCCAGGAACATCACCCCGCCGGTGGCTCGCGCCAGGACTTCCGACGATGCATCGGCGAGCAGGTCGACGCCCTCCAGGAACGGCGCGCCGGGCGCGGCCACGAGGCGCGCGAACAGTTCCGGGCGCATGCCGCGGTCGCCGCGCAGCAGCAGCGGTGCGGCGGAGAGCGCAAGTTGCGCCAGGCGCTTGCGCGCCTCGGCCAGGGCCGGGGCGCGCCCCAGCGTTGTGAGGGACAGCGCGCGCGGCGCCTGCGCCTCCTGATTGCGCAGCGCACGCTTGACCGTGCCCAGCAGCCGCTGCAGTGCGATCGGCTTCTCCAGATAGTCCAGCGCGCCGATGCGCGTCGCCTCCACCGCGGTCTCGATGGTGCCGTGCCCGGACATCATCACCACTGGCATGGTCAGCTGACCGTTGGCGGACCATTCCTTCAGCAGCGAGATGCCGTCGGTGTCCGGCATCCAGATGTCGAGCAGGACCAGGTCCGGCCGTCCGGCCTCGCGCGCCCGCCGCGCCTCTGCGGCGCTCTCGGCCAGTCGCACCTCGTGGCCCTCGTCGGCCAGGATCTCCAACAGCAGTTCCCGGATGCCGACTTCGTCGTCCACTACGAGGATTTGCGCCATGGGTCAGGCCACCTCCAGGAGCACGCTCACCGCGGCACCCTGCGCCGGGCGGTTCTCGATCGCCACCTCGCCATGGTGCTCGTCCACGATCTTCTTCACGATCGCGAGGCCAAGACCCGTGCCGCGCGGCTTGGTCGTGACATAGGGTTCGAAAATACGCGCCATCAACGCCTCCGGGAAACCACCGCCATTGTCGGACACCGTGAGCCGGACACGATCACCCGCACGCTCGGTTCGCACCTCGATTGCCGCGCCGTCGCGCTTCTCGAGCGCATCCTGCGCGTTCTGCACCAAGTTGTGGAGCACCTGGCGCATCTGCTGGGCGTCGGCGCGCACCAGCGGCAGGCTGGGGGCGAGGCTGCGTGCGATCAGCACCGGCGAGGTCTCGTACAGGGAAAGCACCTCGGCCACCAACGCGTTCAAATCTAGCTGCGCCAGCGCTGGGGCTGGAAGCCGCGCATAGTCGCGGAAGTTGTCCACCATGCTCTTCAACGCCGCGACCTGGTTGACGATGGTGTGAATGCCGCGCCGGAGCACGTCCGCGTCGACACCGGAGAGCTTGTCCGCAAGCTTCATCTCCAGCCGTTCGGCCGAGAGCTGAATCGGGGTGAGCGGATTCTTGATCTCGTGCGCGAGGCGTCGCGCCACTTCGGCCCAAGCGGTGGCGCGCTGGGCCTGCAGCAGTTGGGAGATGTCGTCGAATACCAGCACGTAGCCACCCTCGGACGCCTTGGGCAGGGCCGCGCCACGCGCGAGCAGTGTCTTGCCGGTGCCTTTGAGCTCAAGTTCGAGCTGCCACACGCGTTCCTCGCGGTCCTGCTCGGCTGCGAACTGCCCGCCCACCGGCGCGGCGAAGGAAGCGAGCGCGGGCGGCCACTCGGCGAGCGGGCGGCCCGCGCAGGCAGCGAGTTCCACGCCTAGGATCGCGTGCGCGCCGTGGTTGGCGATGGTCAATCGCAGCGCGCCGTCGAACACCAGCACCCCGGTGGACAGGTTGGAGAGGATGTTCTCGAGGCGCGCGCGCGCGGTTTCGAGCGCGTCGCGATTGGCTTCCAGTACGCTACGCGCCTCGTCCAGCTGTCGCGTCATGGCGTTAAAGGACTCGGTGAGCACGCCCAGCTCGTCGCGGCTGGTCACCTCCGTGCGGCGGCTGAAATCGCCGCGCGCCACCGCCTGCGTCGCCAGGGCGAGGCTCGCCAGGGGCTGCGACAGCCGGTCGGCCAGCAGCACCGCAAGCGCAATCGACACCAGCAGCGCCATGGACAGGGCAAGGGTCAGGGTGACGATGTAGATCCGCTGCAGGCCCTGGCGCGACAGCGCGAGCTCGCGGTAGTCGCGGTAGGCCGCCTCCACCGCCTCGGCGCTGCGCGCGAACTGCTCGGGCACCGTCTGGCGCAACTGCAGGTAGCGCGCTTCCTCGGCGAGCGCAAAACTGGCCAGCGGCACCACCACGCGCAGCGCCAGCGGCTTGCCGGCGGGCGCGTCCACCGCGCCGAAGCCGCGGCCGATCCGCGCCTGGCGCAGGTTCTGCGCCGAGGGCAGCTCGGGCACAAACTTGGACACGTCCGCGCTCGCGCTGGCGATCAGGCGGCTGCCGGAGGACACCAGCACCGCGTCCTGCGCCCCGGCCTGCTCGCGCAGACGATTAAGTACCAGCCCCTGTAGCGCCTGCGGCTGCTCGGCCAACTCTAGCGCCATCGCGCGCGCTTTCACCTGCATCTCACCCAGCATCTGGTCGAGCGCCGACTGCCCCAGGCTGATGCCGCCCTCCAGCGCCGCATCCACCTTGACGTCGAACCAGGACTCGATGCTCTTGGAGAGAAATTGCACCGACACCGCATACACCAGCGCGCCGGGTACCAGCGCCATCACCGCCAGCATCACCATCAGGCGCAGCGTCAGGCGCGAGCCGAACACGCGTCTGCGCACCTTGCGCCAGAGCGCCGCGAGCTGCCAGGCCGCCAGCGCCGCGAGCAACGCCGCGAGCGCGGCGTTGAGCCCGAGCAGCATTGGATAGTGCTGGGCGAACAGCGTGGTGTTTCCGCTCGCGGTGGCGAGCAGGAAAATGAGCACCCCGGCCAGCGCCGCGCCGATGAGCAGCAGCAGCTTCATCGCGACTCTGCCTCCCTGCCGTCCTTCGCGTCCTTCGCCTCGCGCGGTTCCGCCGTCACCACCTGGTAGGCAAAGCGCTTCCAAGGCGATTCCAAAGTCAGCTCGCGGCTGGTGATGGCGCTCAACTGGAACGGCTTGGGCAGGAGGTTGACATCCAGCCGCATTCGCACCGCCGCCTCGTAGTTGCCCTCGGAGAGCAATGCTGTGCGGTCCACCACCGTCCAGTTTCGTACCCTGCGCAGCACCGAGAGCACTTCCGCCAGGGTGGAGAAGCTTTGCTGCAGCAGGCCGGTAGACAGGCGGTATTGACGCGACAGCGCGTGGTAGGACAGGCGCAGCTGCATGCGCTTGACCGACGCCTTGTCGTCGAACCACCACCAGCGCGTGCGCTTGAGTTCGAACTCGACCGCAAAATAAAGCGGTATTCCGTTGGCTACCGCCTCGGCCAGGCGCGAATTGAAATCGAAGGCGAAGTCGGCGCTCAGCGCCAGCCCCTCCTCGGCAGGCGCAAGGCGCGCTTCACGTACCTCGATCTCGTCGGCGCGTGCAAACATCGCCGCCGCGCACAGCGCGAGCACCAGCAGAATCTTGGAGAGGACGGCGCCCGGCATCGCGCTCAGCGTCAGGCCGGCTTCTCTAGCAGCGCGTAGTGGAATCCGTCGTGCGCAGCGCCGGGCAGCAACTGCGCGGCGCCGCCGTCGGCCGTCGGCAGGCGGCGTGCGCCGGCCGCGCGCGAGACGAACGCATCCACCACTGCGCCGTTCTCCATGCCGAACACCGAACAGGTGACATACAGCAATTTACCACCCGGGGCGAGCACCCGCCAAAGCGCATCCAGGATCCGCGCCTGGCGCGCGGCGAAGGCGGCGGTGTCGGCGGGCCGGCGCAACCACTTGATGTCCGGATGGCGCCTTACAATGCCCGAGGCCGAGCAGGGCACATCCGCCAGGATGCGATCGAACGGCGCACCGTCCCACCAGGATCCAGTTTCGGTGCAGTCGGCGGCACGAACCTCGGCGGCGAGGCCGAGGCGATCGAGCAGGCGTACCACGTCCTGACAGCGGTCCGGGTTGGAATCAAGCGCAGTCAGCGCCACGTCTGTGGACTCCAGGATGTGCGCGGTCTTGCCCCCCGGCGCTGCGCAGGCGTCCAGCACGCGCTGCCCGCGCTTCAGATCCAGGCTGCGCGCCGCGCGCTGCGCCCCCGCATCCTGGACCGATACCAGTCCTTCGGCATAGCCCGGGAGCCGGGCGGCGGGGGTGGGCTTGGCAAGCAACAGCGCGCTCGGTCCAACGCGTTCGGCCTTGATGCCCTCGCTGGCGAGCCGTTCCTGGTAGGCCTCTGTGCCGATGCGCCGAGCGTTGACGCGCAGGCACATCGGTGGATGGGCGTTGCCGGCGGCGAGGATCGACTGCCAGTCCTGCGGGTACTCGGCACGGATGCCCTCGACCCACCACAACGGATGCTGCCAGCGCGCCTGTTGATCGGCCTGCAGCCGCGCCGCCATAGCCGCACCTGCGCGCTGGAACGCGCGCAGCAAGGCATTGACGTAGCCCTTGGCGCGCGCCAGCCCCAGCAATTCGCAGGCGCGCCCGGCCTGGTCCAGCACGGTGTAGTCGGCGTATCGCTTCGATTCGAGCGCGCTCAGCGCACACCAGAGCAGAGCCTCGACCAGGGGATCGGCCGACTGCCCGCGGTGCGACAGCGCGGCGACGATCGCCTGCGAGCGGCCGTAGCGGCGCAGGGTGGCGTAGCAAAGATCGGCGGTGGCGGCGCGAAGGGTGCGCGCATCGTCGTCGGCCACTGTCGCATCCTCCGCGCCCTCGAGGCCGCTCTCGAGGCGGCGACCGACGGCCACCTGCGCCACGCGCCGCGCCGCCGCGGCGAGCGCTTCAGCGAGCGGTGCCAAGGCGCTCCCCGGCAGCGACCGGAAAACCGCGCAGGAATGCCGCCGCCGCCAGGCGCTTGCCCCCGGCGCGCTGCAGTTCCAGGATCTCCAGCGCGCCTTCTCCGCAGGCAACGACGATCCCGTGGGCGCCGGTGGACAACACTTCGCCCGGCGCGCCGGCGCGCCCGATGCAGCGCGCGCGCCAGAGTTTCACGACCTCGCCGCGCAGCGTGGATTGCGCGCCCGGCGCCGGCCGGAAGGCGCGCAACTTGCGCTCCAGTTCCGCGCACGAACGGAACCAGTCGATGGCGGCCTCGCTCTTGTCGATCTTGCGCGCGTAGCTCACTCCGTCCGGCGCCTGCGGCCGCCAAAGGGCGCGGCCCGCGGCAATCATCGCCAGCGCTTCGACGACGGCCGCGGCGCCCAGCGCGGCCAGCTTGTCGTGAAGGGACTGCGTGTCGTCATCGGCTGCGATGGGTATCCTGCGCTCCAGCATCACCGGCCCGGTGTCCAGCCCGGCCTCCATCTTCATGATCGCGACGCCGGTTTCGGCATCCCCCGCCAGCAGCGCGTGCTGGATCGGCGCCGCGGCGCGCCAGCGCGGCAGCAGGGAAGCGTGAATGTTGATCGCGCCCAAGGGGGCGATGTCGAGCACGGCCTGCGGCAGCAGCAAGCCATAGGCGGCGACCACGAGGGCATCGGGCTGCGCAGCTTGGATCGGACCCGCGGCGGCGGGATCCTTCAGTGTTGCAGGCTGGTGCAGCGCAAGGCCGCGCGCCAGGGCGAGCTGCTTGACCGGGCTGGCGGCCGAACGCATGCCGCGTCCGGCGGGGCGATCCGGTTGCGTGAGGACCAGCACGACGTCATGGCCCGCGTCCAGCACAGCCGCCAGGGCGTGCTCGGCAAAGGCAGGAGTGCCTGCGAAGACCAAGCGCATGCGGTTCCGGGCGGGGGGCGCGGCCCGCGGCGGCGGCGCTCAGGCGCTCTTGCGGAGCTGCTTGGCGATGCGCGCGCGGATGCGTTGCTGCTTTAGTTGCGACAGGTGCTCGACGAACACCTTGCCCCTGAGGTGATCCATTTCGTGCTGGATGCAGACCGAAAGCAGGCCCTGGGCCTGCAGCATGAACGCGTTGCCGTTCTGGTCGAACGCGCGCACCTTGATGCGCTCGGCGCGCTCGATGGTGTCGTAGATGCCGGGCACCGACAGGCAGCCTTCCTCGATGTCGGAAACGCCGGTCGCCTCGATGATCTCGGGGTTGACCAGCACCACCAGCGAATCCCGGCGCTCGGAAACATCCACGACGATGACCTGCTTGTGCACGTCCACCTGGCTAGCCGCAAGGCCAATGCCGGGGGCTGCGTACATGGTCTCCGCCATGTCGGCCACGAGGCGCTTAAGCGACTCGTCGAATACTTTGACCGGCTCAGCAACCTTGTGCAGGCGGGCGTCCGGGTAACGCAGGATGTTCAGTATCGCCATAAATTCGGGAAAAGCTTGCAGATTTAATTGATTATGTGCAGCATCTCATGCGGAGTGTAAGCACTAATGGCTTTGTGCTACATGCTACAGTCCAGTAGTGAAAGCGGCAGCCACTGCTCGGGGGCCACATGTCTGATCTAAGACGTAAGTATATCACAACACTGGTTTTTGTCCTCGGCCTGGGAGGCTGGCAGGGGGTCTTCGCGCAGGCGTCGAAGTCCCCGCTAACGCTCAAGCCCGACGCGCCGGACCGCTATATGGTGGTGCCGGGGGACACGCTGTGGTCCATCGCAGGGCGCTACACCGATTCGCCGTGGCGCTGGAACGAGCTGTGGAACGTGAACAAGGACGATATCAAGAATCCGCACCGGATCTATCCGGGCAACGTGATCGGCAACACCGTGCAGCTCAGCCCGCGGGGGCGCGCAGAATCCACTTCCAAGACCGCGATCCCCAGCATCCCGCCGGCGGTAATCGAGCCATTCCTCAGCCGCCCGCTGGTAGTCGAGGCCCTGGTCGATCCCGAGAGCAAGAGCATGCTGGGCTACGAGGCGATCTACCTCGGCACCGCCAAGACGGTGGTCGTGGGAGATCAAGCGACCATCGAGTTGACTTCCTCGACGCAGGAAGTCAGCGCGGGCGACCGGCTGGTCGCCGCCGGCAAGGCGCAGGGCCTGGGGCTCGGCCATGCGCTCGCGCTGCATCGACTGGGCGCGACCGTGCCCGATGCGTCCACCAAGGTGCACGGCGCGGCGCCAGTCAAGCTGCCGGACGAGCGCTATGGCTTGGGGTTCGTCTTCCGCGTCTTCGAGCGTGTGTCCTATGCCCTAGTGATGGACGTCGCACGGCCGGTCAATCCGCTCGACGTGGTGCAGAACCCCTAGGATCAGGTGAACCCGGGTTTGCCTTTAGCCCCCTTCTAGCGGCGACCATGGCGCGCGACCTTGATCTCGAGGGCTGGCTTCGCCTCACCCTCGTGCCGGGCCTGGGCCCGGCCGCGTTGCGCGCGCTGATGGGACGCTTCGGGCTCCCGGCGCAGGTGCTGGGTCATCGGGAAGCGCTCCCGCCTGAGGTCTCCCGCGCGATGGATTCCGAACTGGTGTCAAGCGCCGTCGCCGGCGCGCTAGATTGGCTCGCGCAGCCGGGCCGCGCGCTGGTCACGCTCGCTGACGCGGGGTATCCCAGGCTGCTGCTGGAGATTCCCGACCCGCCAGCGGTGCTGTACTGCCGCGGCCGCGTCGAGTTGCTGGCGCAGCCGTCGCTCGCCGTTGTCGGCAGCCGCAACGCCACGCCACAGGGCCTGCGCGACGCGGAGAACTTCTCCCGCGCCTTCAGCGCGGCTGGTATCACCATCGTCTCAGGCCTGGCGCAGGGCGTGGACGCCGCCGCGCATCGCGGCGGGCTCGCCGGAGGCGGCTCGACTGTCGCAGTACTGGGTACCGGCGTCGATCGCGTCTACCCGCAGTCGAACGCGGCCCTCGCCGCGGACATCGAGCGCGACGGCCTGCTGCTGTCCGAGTTCCCCCTCGGCACGCGCGCGCTGCCGCATCACTTCCCCCGCCGCAACCGGCTGATCAGCGGCCTGGCGCGGGGCTGCCTGGTGATCGAGGCGGCGCTCGCCTCGGGTTCACTTATCACCGCCCGCGCCGCCGCCGACCAGGGCCGCGACGTGTTCGCGCTGCCGGGTTCGATCCACTCGCCGCTCAGCAAGGGCTGCCACGCGCTCATCAAGTCAGGCGCCAAGCTGGTCGAATCGGCCGCAGACGTTCTCGCGGAACTGCCAGGGTATCGGTTGCAAACGGGCACGTTTCCCGCGACAGCAGATTCCGATGGCGCGCATCCGCTGTTGTCTCAGATGAGTGCGGATCCGGTCGACGTGGACACGCTGTGCGCACGGTCTGGGCGGGCTCCGGCGCAAGTCAGCGCCGAACTGCTGACCCTGGAACTGGCCGGTCGCGTTGCGGCATTGCCGGGTGGGCTTTACCAGAAATTGCACTGAAAACAAGGTGCCACGGCAGCCGAGGTTGTAAGGCCGCTCTCTTTGCAGGTATCCTCTGCCCCCTTTTCGGGTAAGCCCATGTCGAAGAAGCTCATTATCGCCGAGAAACCCTCCGTTGCCGCCGACGTCGCGCGCGCGCTGGGCGGCTTCACGCGCAAGGGCGATTACTTCGAGAGCGACGAGTACGTGCTGTCCTCCGCGGTCGGCCACCTGCTGCAGCTGGCGCTCCCCGAGGAGCACGATGTCAAGAAGGGCAAGTGGTCCTTCGCGCGGCTGCCGGTGGTGCCGCCGCATTTCGACCTGGCGCCGATCGAGAAGAACGAACCGCGCCTGAACGTGCTGCTCAAGCTGATTAAGAGGAAGGACGTCACCGGCCTGATCAACGCCTGCGACGCCGGCCGCGAGGGCGAGCTCATCTTTCGCTATATCGCCCAATACTCTAAGACGAAGAAGCCGATCGAGCGCCTCTGGTTGCAATCCATGACTCAGGGCGCGATCCGCGAAGGCTTCGCGGCATTGCGCGCAGACCTCGCCATGCTGCCACTGGCCGATGCCGCGAAATCGCGCTCGGAGGCCGACTGGCTGATCGGGATCAACGGCACCCGCGCCATGACCGCCTTCAATTCCACGGAGGGCGGCTTCTACCTGACCACCGTCGGCCGGGTGCAAACGCCAACGCTCGCCATCCTGCTCGAGCGGGAAGAGCGAATCCGGGCTTTCAAGGCCCGGGATTACTGGGAAGTGCACGCTCGCTTCGGTGCCAAGGCCGGCGAATACACGGGCCGCTGGTTCGACACAACATTCAAGAAGGACGACGACGGCGAGCGTAAGGCCGAGCGTGTCTGGGACGAGAAGCGCGCCGCAGCGATTTCGGCAGCCTGCTCCGGAAAGACCGGGGTCGTCACCGAAGAGACCAAGCCCTCGACCCAGGCCTCGCCGCTCTTGTATGACCTGACCAGCCTGCAGCGGGAGGCCAACGGCCGCTTCGGCTTCTCGGCCAAGGGCACGCTGTCGCTCGCCCAATCCCTGTACGAGCGCCACAAGGTCCTGACCTATCCGCGAACGGACGCTCGCGCGCTGCCCGAGGACTACATCGCGACCGTGAAGAAGACCATGGACGCGCTGGCCCTAGCCAAGGCGTACGCGCCCTTCGCCAAGCAGGTGCTGAAGGGCGGCTGGGTGAAGCCCAACCGACGGATTTTCGACAACAGCAAGATCTCTGACCACTTCGCGATCATCCCGACGCTGCAGGTGCCGGGCAACCTGTCCGAGCCCGAGCAAAAGCTCTACGACCTAGTGGTGCGGCGGTTCCTGGCGGTGTTCTTCCCCTCCGCGGAGTTCCTCCAGACCACGCGCATCACCCGCATCGGCGAAGAGCCGTTCAGGACCGATGGCCGGGTGATGCAGAGCGCCGGCTGGCTCGCGGTATACGGCAAGAGCCTGCAGGACGAAACCGTCACCTTGCCCGCCATCGAGCAGGGCGAGAAGGTGAAGACGCTCGACGTAAATGCGGTGGCCAACCAGACGCGCCCGCCGGCGCGCTACAACGAGGCCACGCTGCTCTCGGCGATGGAAGGCGCGGGCAAGCTGCTCGAGGACGACGAGCTGCGAGAGGCCATGGGCGCCAAAGGCCTGGGCACGCCTGCGACGCGCGCCGCGGTGATCGAGGGCCTGATCAACGAGAAGTACCTCGAGCGCACTGGCCGCGAGCTGAAACCCACCTGGAAGGCTTTCCGCCTGTTCTTTGCGCTGCGCCACTTCGGCGTCGACGAGATCACCTCGCCGCAGCTCACGGGCGACTGGGAGTCCAAGCTCAAGCAGATGGAGCAGGCCAAGCTGCCACGCACGAAGTTCATGGAACACATCGAGCAGGTGACACGCGACCTGGTCGAGCGCGTCCGCAACGGCACCATCCCCGAAGAAGCCTTCGCCACGGTGGCCGCGCCCTGCCCGAAATGCGGCGGCGTGATCCAGGAGACCTACCGCAAGTTTCAGTGCCAGACATGCGATTTCTACATCTGGCCGGTGCTGCTCGGCCGCGAATGGTCGCCCGAGGAGGTCGCCGAACTGGTGACCAACCGGTTCATCGGCCCTCTGAACGGCTTTCGCAGCAAGCAGGGCCGGCCGTTCTCGGCGGGCCTCAAGCTCAGCGCGGAGAACCGCATCGAGTTCGACTTCGGCCAGCCGCTGGATGGCGAGGGCGCGGAAGCGCCTGATTTCAGCGGCCAGGAAGCGCTCGGCGCCTGCCCGAAATGCAGCTCGCGCGTGTTCGAGCACAGCGTGTCGTACGTCTGCGAGAAATCGGTCGGCCCGGAGCGCAGCTGCGACTTCCGCAGCGGCCGCATGATCCTGCAGCAGTCGGTGGAACGCGAGCAGATGCAAAGGCTCCTCGCCACCGGGCGCACCGACCTGCTGGTCAACTTTGTCTCGCGCAAGGGACGAAAGTTCAAGGCCTTCTTGGTGAAGACCCCAGGCGGCAAGGTGGGTTTCGAGTTCATGGCGCGGGCCGAAAAGCCGGCTAAGGCGCCGGCCAAGGCCGCGAAGGCGAAGCCCGCAGCGCGCGCCACGGCAAGGAAACGCCAGGCGGCCTAACCCGGCTTCGTCCTAGACGTCGAGGTTGCGCACGCCGAGCGCGTTCGACTCGATGAAAGCGCGGCGCGGCTCCACCTCGTCGCCCATCAGTTTGGTGAAGATCTCGTCGGCGGCGATGCCGTCGTCAATCTGTACCCTAAGCAGCCGCCGTACACCCGGATCCATGGTGGTCTCCCACAATTGCCCCGGGTTCATCTCGCCCAGTCCCTTGTAGCGCTGCAGGCTCATCGACTTCTGCACCTCAGCCAGCAGCCAGCGCATGGCCTCGCCGAAATCCTTCACCGCCTGCTGCTTCTCGCCGCGACGCACGTGCGCCCCGACCCCCACTAGGCCGCGCAGCATTTCTGCGGTCTGGCGGATCTGCGCGTAGTCGCCGGACTGGACGAACTCGGCATCGATCACCGTGAAACGCACGTTCCCGTGCCGGGTACGCTCGATGCGAATCTGGTAGCGCTCGGTCTTGGTGTCGAAATACGCGCCAACCTTGATGCCGGTGCCGGCCAGCGCGTCGGCCAGGGCCTCGGCCGATGCCTTCGCGGCGTCGCTGCGCGCGAGGTCCACGCGCACCCCGCGCAACAGGGCGTTCAGCACCTCGCAGTCGACCCATCGCGAAACGCGGTCGATCACCGCCTCCGACAGCAGGTAGGACTTGGCCAGCTCCGCCAGCGTGTCGCCGGTGATCGGGTCTCGCCGCGCCGCCGGGTGCAGCGCCGCGTCCACCAGCGCCTGGCGCAGCATGAACTCGTTCAATTCGTGCTCGTCCTTGAGGTAGCGCTCGTCCTTGCCCTGCTTGGCGCGGTACAACGGCGGCTGCGCGATGTAGATGTGGCCACGTTCCACCAGCTCCGGCATCTGGCGGTAAAAGAAGGTGAGCAGCAGAGTGCGGATATGAGATCCGTCCACGTCCGCGTCAGTCATGATGATGAAGCGGTGGTAGC